>Ga0207125_10086_pt1 | contig 22043 bp, 29 predicted proteins | sample Alteio_BWMinHeat_19_FD_153556 | JGI IMG/M metagenome (GOLD analysis project Ga0207125, IMG submission 153556) | Enriched cells from forest soil in Barre Woods Harvard Forest LTER site, Petersham, Massachusetts, United States -... | ecosystem: Environmental > Terrestrial > Soil > Temperate forest >...
TTCAGCCGGGGTAGTCGTTAGGAAGGAAATGTTTGGATATGTTGCCATGCCTTCAAATACAGCGCGGCTCAAGGACTGCGTTTCATTGGATGGCTATTCCCAGCAATACCCGCACGCCGGGCTAACTGTAAGTCTGCCGTATGACCTCAAGAAGGGCACTCTGGTGGACCCTTTCGACTAGCGGCTGTCGGTGCTCGGTCGTCTGTGGCCGCTGCAGCAGTATGCTGAAGGACTGACGCAGCTTTACGCGCGCAGTTGTTATCCGTCCGGTATATTCGAACTGTCCGAACGCCAACGACCGGACAAAAGCCGTGGCTTGTGGGCTCTTCTCCACCGAGGTCCTTGCAGGAAGGTAGTTCCATGATTCTGGTTGCGGTGTAATCGGGAGCATAAAGCGCAAACCAACAACCATCCTGCATGAAAGGCGCGAAGGTTTCGGCGCACCAGCCTGCGTGGTTGCGCTCGTAGCTGCCAATTTGGCGAGCCGCGACGTCCTTGCCTTCGAAAATATCGACGCGCGCGGTTTTCCAGACTCCTGGACCGTTATCTCGCAACACAATCTGGACACTGAATGGAATCGTCATCCTATTCTTATCATCCGTCAGCATCCTCCATTCCTCGGCCGATTCAATCTAGCATATAAGCAACAGTGTATTGGCAGCAGGGATGGAATGCTGAAGAAGCCATCTTAAGTTCGTGCGGCGCAAGTCCGGCTTGATGCCAATTCGCTTCTCCGGCCGGCCGTTCGGCCGCGACGCAACACCAAGTCGCGTCCAAAAGTGATCCCGCCTCATCCTTCTCGCGCGCATGCGCTCCGTCGTTTGGCCCTGCGAAATATTGAAATGACGCGTCGGCTTCAGCGCTAATATAGGCTTCCCAATGACCTTACCCGATCCGCACCTTGCCGACACGTGAGTGCCGCTGTCATGAAGATTCTCGGCCTCTCGGGAAGCCTGCGAGCTGCTTCCATCAATTTGGTGCTGCTCCGCGCGGTTGCGAAACTGGCGCCACCGCGTATGGAAGTCTCAGTATTCCAAGGGTTGGGGGAGCTGCCGCTCTTCAATCCCGATCTTGAAGCGAACCCGCCGGCGACTGTCACCACCTTTTTTCAAGCGGTGGCAGAGGCAGATGCCCTATTGGTCGCCAGCCCGGAATACGCCCATGGCGTTTCCGGCACCATTAAAAACGCCCTCGACTGGCTAGTTGGCTTCGAACCGTTCGCCTCCAAATTCGTAGCGGTGCTGAATACCTCGCCGCGCGCATACCACGCTGATCTAGCCTTGCGCGAAACACTCCAAACCATGGCGGCCATCATTCTCGAGGAGGCATCGATCTCGATTCCGTTGTTGGGAACCGATCTTGACGAGTCAGCAATCGTGGCTAACCCCGCCATCGCTTCAAGCGTCCGCGATTCCCTTCGTGCCATCCAGGTCGCCGTCCTTTCACGCCGCGACCCACTAATGGCGCAACTTCTAACCACGTGGTAGCCGGCGTCTTTCACGCAAGATAAAACGCAAACATCCAGGGAGCATTAAATCATGTACAACGGACCCCTCACCCCCCTCGTCTTTGCGGCAATTTGGATCGTATTGTTCTTGATATTCCGCGCCATCGTACTGTGGTACTGGCGGATTAACGAAGGAATTGCGCTGCTGAAGAGCATTGACGAGAAGTTGGGCCGGATCGCCGGCAAGACGCCGGAAAGTAGTGAGCCGTACATCAGTTGACCTGCCGGGGGTAAACGTCTACTCGCGGACGGCCACAGCCAATGAACAAGGACGTCATCACAGCCTTTTGGACCAGGCGAAAAGTACCAGGCAGACCCGCGCGGGGCTACGACTCGATTCCTTGCTACTTTTTGAATGGAAGACCGATTAGAGCGCAATCTCAGCAAGCTGCCACCCACAACCTTCTGCACGCTGAGCCACCCACAGGCCGGTCGATCTGCGACCTTTCTGTCGATCTCGGAGCCTTTCTCTACGCTAGTTCGCAGTCGCCGTCGGTGGACGCCAAGCAATTACGCCCTATGTTCGTGCCCTCACGGCGGGTGCAGCGAGGCAAGTAGCAATCGCCTCGTAACTGGGCGTTCCCGGATAAGAGAGCACACAAATCGGGGGATTGTGATTGGCCGGACATAGGATGACTACCTCCCCGGTGCCCAAATCGTGCCAATCTTCGTCTATCGCCTATCGACTACCCGCTCCTCTCATCACTATGCCGTATCTGACTTGAGTTCGACCGCAGTCCCGCCCGCCCAAGACGCCGGCATAACGTTACCTTTCTTGACCGCCCAAACGAGCAAGACCAGCCCGGCAGCCAAGCAGACCGCGAGCGCCACCGCCGAGGCTTCAGCCCCAAATGCTCCGCCCGTCAGCCAATCGGGCCCGATCATCTTCGACTGCAGCAGGCCCTTGCTCTTCCCTCCTGAGACTGCCACCGAGAAAATGCCACCCTGCGTGAAGTTCCAAGCCATGTGCAAGCCGATGCAGAACCAAAGACGGCGTGTGAGCATATAAGCCGCCGCCAGGAGTATGCCCGCCTCAATTGCGATGGCGGCGCCGGCAAACAGCGTCGCACCCGGATTGAACAGATGCAGCGCTCCGAAAATAATCGCTGAAATGGCGAGTGCGATCCAGCTCCCCAGCCACTGTTCCAGAATTCGGAAGAGAATCCCGCGAATTAGGACTTCTTCGAATATGCCGGCGAATATGCACACGGGCAGAAACGACAGCATAGACTGCCACCCATTTTGCCCGGTCACGCTATACACGCCGAATGCCGCAAGTATTCCAATCGTGATCGAGAACAGCAGTCCTCCCAAGGCAAGCCCTGAACCCCATTCAAGCCCGGCGCGTCGCCCGGATAGCTCAGTAACGGGTCTCTTCTCAATCACTCGCACGTAAGCCCTATAGGCGACCAGGGCCACGGCCGCCAGCAGGAGTGCACCCAAGCCTCGCAAGGACTTGTCCAAGAGATTTAAAGGTATTTGGACAACGGCAATGGGAATGGCGATAAACAAAATCGCCACAATAATCCGAACGAGTGGAAAACTAAGCAGCCGTTGCCAGCGGGTCGGCAATGGACCCAGAGCTTCAACTTGGCTGGTCATTTTTGTTTACGGCGCCTCACTCGTTCTTGAGTGATCCGATCATGCACCTTGCCGGCGCCGACAGCAAAGCAACTACCCTTGCTCTGCTTTGCCGATGTTGGCGGTCTAGATGTACATGTGATTGAGTTCTCAGAATTGGAGACCGTCGCGTGTTTACATCAAAGGGCGTGTCAACCCAATGGCCGTCCACGCATTTTCGGGGATTAGGAGGATTACATGAACAATTCACTTAAATTGGCATCCGTTTCTCTTTTCTTGATGGGCTCAGCTTTGTTGACAGCCTGCGTCGCCGCACCGCCGCCGCACCCCATCGTCGTTGCACAGGCGGGGCCCGCGCACCCGGCGTATTTGCATGCACTTTCGGATTTGCGCTCGGCTCGATGGTTGATCGAACACCGTCCGGGTGATTGGGCGCAGACCAACGACGAAGTCGCCGCGGTTCGGCAAATTGACGCGGCTATCAACGACATCAAACAAGCCGCGATCAATGACGGCAAGAATTTGAATGATCATCCGCCCACGGACGCGCATTTCGACAATCGCGGCCGCATTCACGAAGCCTTGCGCTTGCTGGGCAAAGCTCGCGCCGATGTAGCTCGTGAAGAAGATAACGCATACGCGAGCGGCCTGCGCAATCGCGCCGTTGGCCACATCGATGGAGCGATCGCCGCCGCGCGCAATGTTTTCCACGAGTAACCGACGGGAAAGCATTCTCAAACGGGGGCGGGTCTTCCGCCCCCGCGTCAATGATCTTGATGACGCGGTGTGAATTGCTAGAAAGCAGCCGCCGTCGTAAAGACGAACTCAGACAACGAACCGACCGCGGGCTAACCCCGATTGCGCTTGCGCCAATGCCACACGTACTGCAATAACGCAAGCTCCATCCAGCCGGCGAACCGGATCAGAAATAGCGGTGCGCCGAAGGCCGCGATCAAGAGCAAGCCCGCGGCTACCTTAAAGGCGATCAAGCTTCAGGATGGCAGAAACATCGAGGAGTCACGACGAATCGTCGATGACAGCGACATAGACGAGAAGGGATTTCTCAAGAGCACCAATTGCTAAAAGTCTGACTGACGGAAATGCCTGCCGGACGCAGCCAACGTCTCAATTCATTAACGTTTGGTGCCACCGCGCGGCATTGGCGCGCGGTTGTAGCCTTTGTCCTACCGAATATCGAGCTTTGCGGGGTGGGCTTTGCGTGCGCTTGTCGACTAACGTACCACCCTGTCGAGTGGAAAAACCGGGGAATTCAAGCGCCCTCTGCGATTGAACATAATCGGATCAAATTTGTTTTTGCAGGGATAGAAGAACCGTGCCGGAACCGAGTACAAATCAGATGTCGAAAGCTTTGGAGTTCAGTCGATTTCGCTTCAAATTGATTGAGTTCTTGAAACTGCCGTTCGACATTCGCGAGCCCGCGTTCCGAGAAGTGCTCGAACGAACGAGTGGTGGTGTATATAGAAATTATCTTGCTCGCGCGGAGCGCATTGAAAAGATTCCAAAGTCTGAAGATATGCTTGAGTCCGAAGATACGCTTGAGATGAACGTCCTCGTTCCGTTAAGTGTGGATCATCGCCAAAGCGCCTCGCCAAACAGATAGGCAACATCGCCTGTCTTCTGATTCCGTGCAAGGACGCAATCACAATTGCTCGCGTATGACATCGACAGCTACTAAATGCCCAGGGCGGGGATTGCCTGCTTAGCCAATTTCAGGCGGTCGATGACCATGGGAGTCAGCTTCCGGGCCGAAACCGGATGTCGCGATAGTTTATGTCGGTGAGGAGCCCGCGGAATTTTGCCCTCGTCGACTTCCACAAGCGGTGAATCTAAATCGGCCGCGTCACAAGCCACGCATGGGTAATCCCGACAATTGACAGCACCAGCAATCCCAGTAGCGCGACTCCAGCGATGAGAAACCCCGAACTGCGCTTGGCGGCTTCTGCCATATAGCCTAAACAATACAAGACGCGCCCAACCAGCCAGATCAGCCCTAAGCCAGGGGCCAAATATCCCGATACGACTGGATAAACGGTTATAAGCCAGAGAAGCGGCAGAAATAGCACGAACTGCTCGAGAGTGTTCATCTGCACCCGGAACGCCCGCTCGAATTCCGGAGCACCGCTCACCGCCGGCGCACGCACCGAGTGCTTTCCGCGCATACGGCCCACTAACATCAGTGTAGACACCAAGAAGTACGGCCGCATCCACACGGGCTTGGGATCATTGCGACCGAGTTTCTCGATGAGTGCCTTCCAAATCATTCTCACGCGCCCCAACCTAATTGGCTAAACTTCTAAGTACGAGTTTGTTATGGACGCAGAAACCCTTCCCCACGAGCCCTGTGCCAATTGCAGCACTGCAATCCTGGCCGGTCAGAATTTTTGCCCCAATTGCGGGCAAAAGGCGCCCACGCCGCGTCTGAGTGTGCATGAAATCGGTGCCGAATTTGTCCACGCCCTAGCGCACGTCGATCGCAGCGTGCTGTCGCTGATTTGGCAGCTACTAATTCGACCGGGCGTCCTGGCGCGGGATTACGTCGCCGGCAAGCGTAAACGCTACTTCGGGCCTTTCGCATTTTTGGTCGTGGCCGTCGCATTTACCTCGGCCGTCATTGCCATTTCCGGCTTTCAAGCGGTCACCAGCGACGCTCCCAATGGGTTGGCATTTTTCCTCCAGCAGCATATCAATCTGTTGTTCTTCTTCGACGTGCCGCTGCTGGCCGCCGCCTGCCGCCTCATGGGAATTCGAGAACCCTTCAACTACGCAGAGTACCTCGTGCTTACCTCGTACAGTGCGGGTCTGCACACGCTGTTCTACGCGCTGGTCGTGATCCCGGTTTGGTATGTTTTGCGCTCCGACACAGCGCTGTTGACCCGACTCTTCTATGTATCCCTGGCGATCGGACCGCTGTACCTTGCCTACGGAATGTATCAGTTTCTCCCGGGGCGCCGATTCTCTTCTGCCATCAAGGGACTGTTCGCCTCACTACTGACGCAAGCCGCGACGCAGGGCTTAGTGTTCCTCATCGGGTACTTCTATTTGTAAATGAGCGGAGAGGATCCTTCGTCTGGCCGGGCTGTTCGGGTCCGCGACGCTTCCGCCGCTACGCTGCGCTGTCCATGCTCCGCTGCGGTCCAGCCGGTACATCCCTGTACCGTCGTTCGGTGTATACGCCTCACCCTGCTCCGCTGACGGTCCGGCCACTACATTGAGCTACGCAATCCATGCTGCGCTCAAGCCCTGGGTGGCCCTCCGTGGTCACCCGCGTAACGCATGCGTTACGCCCATGTAGTGGCGTTCGCCGACACGCGGCTCACCCTGCACTCGCCCGGCACCGGCGAATCAGAGGCGTGACACTGACCGCGACGCTGGGCTGTCCTGCTCCGCTGCGGCCCAGCCCGGACTCCTGTCCGGTCGTTCGTCGCATGCGATTCACCCTCACGGACTGCTTGCCACAGCCTTGTGGCAATTTACACGCCAATCAGGCGTCACCGATCACACCGCACCCTGACTACGGCACGCAGCGCCGGAGAACGTCCGAAGGACGGCCCTGAGCAAAGCGAAGAGTGAGTCGCGAAGAGACGAATAACGCCCTCCTTTTCTTGTCGCGCCAGCACCGAGCCCGTCTCCGGGCGTCTGCCTTCTCTACCTGCTTAGGTTTCGAGCGCGGCGCCCTATCTAGAGTAGTAGTCTCGATCCGAACCATCGAACTCGCCGCTCAACATGCAACAGCGCTTAAAATCTGCGGCCAGATCCGCACGGGCACGGATCGTTGCGACCGAGTTTCTCGAGGAGTTCTTTGGAGCCGCCCACGACGCGATCACCGCGTTTCACATGAGTCTCGGACGGGAAGCCCCTTCGACGTTTGCTACTGACATCGAAAGCAATTGGCTTCGAGGTGTTCTTTCTTGATTCGCATGATGCACCTCGAAGTAAGGCCTCGGGGGGCCGAGGGCGCGGAATAATACCTGCAACTTCGCGAAAATGCATCTGACCTGAGCAAACACACTTTGGCGGTCAGAACGCCGTTCTAAACCGTTCGAACCGCATCGACAACCGCTCGCGGTCTGGATAATCCTTCGTGCGCTTAGGCAAGTGCACACTCACTCCCTGCAACTTCTTCAATCCCTCCAACATCGGTCCATCATTCTGACCCAATAGCTGCGGCGACACATGCAATCGGTAGTCCGGATCAATGCCGATCAAGTGAGCATCGAACGCCGCATGATGGATCTTCGACAACGGAATGCCATTCGTCACCATCGCGTGACCCATCATCTCATCCGAATCCGCCACTATGTGCGCGGCATCCAACAGCCGCGACTCCGGCAACCCCGACACCGCGCACCGGCCCCCAATACGCTTCCATGACCGCCTCCCGGAATGACGCCTGATGCAGCCTCTGCTTTACCACCCTAAGCGCATAACGCCGTTCAATATCACTTTGAGGCGCTGCTAGTCCTCGAGCCTCCGGCAATCCAAACGCAATCTCCGCCTTCAACGCCTTGGCATCCCACCCCGAAATGAACACCGACAGGAATGCCTGATAGCGCCCAGGCGCTACTCCTAAGAAGTAGATAACCGGCACTCGATTCTCAAATGCCTCTCGCAACCAACGGTTGTCCGCAGCGTTGGGATCCTTTCCCATGAACGCATACTCAATGGTGTCCACCCCCGCGAAAATCTGTTGGTGCACTTCCCGCTGATCGTCATACCAAACTCGCCCGCCTGGCTTCGGGAACAGGTCTTGATCGACAATAGGTATTTCATCTGCGTCGGCTTGAAAATACCGCGTTGCGGATTGATCAGCGGTATACGCACGCCCTCGAATTGAAACCCCGGCTTCAAATCGCTGGCTGTCAGAGCATCTCGAAGCTCAATCAACTGCCTGATATGTGCGAAAGCAGCCAAGCGCATCGCTGTATCACTATCCATGTCTGTCTTTCAGCCCCCGATGTCCCATTGTGCCCGCATTGCTCGCTACGAGCCTTTGATCAAGGCCTCGATTCGCGGCTGGATGATGTGCCTGCCATAGCGACTGGTCAACGCGGCATGGATCACAACGACATATGAGAGCATGCACAGAACGAACGCCGCGACACCCAAGAGGTTCAGCATGTGAATAAATGCAAGGCTATCAGCCTCGGCGATTTCATGTGCGTACGGAATAACGCTGACCGACCCTGCCATAACCAAAAACGTCAGCGAAACAGCCGACCAGAATGTCCATGTAAGATAGGATTGCTTGCTCTCACCCGCGCGTAGGCGTGCCTTTGCTGCCATGACTTCAAAAGTAGGCTTCTCATTTGCTGCCGTCATTCTCCCAATTTGGGCGTCAATTGCTTTGTTGAGGGACGGCCAAACTGACAGACCTCGCAAAGTATCGTAACTATCCAAATCAGCGGGTGTTTTCCAGATCGACCTTAAAGCTACCGACGAATTCAACATCGATGCATCCAAGGACTGGAATCGAAACAGCACGAACGCGGATAGAAGCGCGAACGCTCCGCCCAACGCTTGGGCAATGGTGCTAAACGTATACAGAATGCTGTTTTCCATCGATGGGGTCCCCTCGCAATTGGTTCTAGTTAGATTCTTCGCGACCCTGCCGTAGTTTACGCTCTGCCTCGACCTTGGCTCTTGGCCGCGTGCAACATCGCGCCCTGCCGGCCAAATTCTCTCCCCGTATCTGATCGGCATATTTCTTCGTTTCGCCGGGCCGTCGTTCCGCGACGCTTCCGGCCGTGACGCTGCGCAGCCCTGCTGCGCCACGGTCCTGCCGGCACTTCCGTGTGCCGGCGTTCGTCGTGTCCGATCACCCTGCGTCGCTGCGGTCCAGCCGGTACTGTTTCGCTACCCTTTCCTGCTCCGCTCACGGACCTGCCGACACTTCCTGTGTCCGCGCTCGGCACAGTGTTGCTCGCCCCTGTACCGTCGTTCGGTCGGTTCGACGCGACATCGAGTCACGTCGAAAAGGCATCCGGCCTTATCCGTTCACTCGCCCGCCCGACTCACCTTCCGGACTCTAGTGAGGAAAGCCGCCCTGAGTCTCCGCGGCGACCTCCGTGTCGCCGGCCGGCATTCAGGCTCGCCCCTGCGCTTTCGCCATCCCTCCAACGAGGCAGCAGTTCCCAAGCCTATTCGTAGGGTTGGCGGAGCTCAGACTTTACCAGCTGAAACAGCTAGGAAATACTCCTTTACTGAACGTGCGAGTTAGTAAAGAAAACTTTCTTTAGAGGGTCAGAAAATGCGAGTTACCTCAGGCGAGGAAGTCACCACATTTGTTCCCTTCCCGCTCCCGCCTCGCAAACCTGTACTGAATCTGGACGGCGACCTTGCCGCGGCGCTCAGGCGCGCCGAGAACGGGCTTGCGCGTCTTGAAGTTGCGGGGGAAATGGTCCCTTCAGTCGACTGGTTCATCTATGCGTTTGTCCGCAAAGTGGCAGTCATCTCCTCTCAGATCGAGGGCACGCAAGCGACTCTTATAGATCTCTTTCAGTATGAAACCGAATAAGCTTCCCGAGTGGCCGGCGGTGACGTATACGAGGATTGCAACTACTGGACGCAATCAAGTATACGCGAGCAAATAAAGAGCGCTCACGGGCCGCCCATCTTCATGCGTTTGCTGAACGAGGCGCACCGCCGTCTAATGCGCGGAGTTCGTGGTGCGAACAAACAGCCCGGCAAAATTCGCCGTAGTCAGAGGAACGCGTCCCGGCAACGCCGCTTTCGTTTGAGGGTTGGGACGGAGGTCGAAAGATAGACCAAACTTCCCCGCCAGCACCATCCCGCAAACGCAACGAGGCGGCGAAAGGAAACACCGAACTCGGGCTCGATGACATCGCCTTCGGCCTCGCAGATCTCGGCATGGGATCCCCAGACTAAAACGGCAGGAGCCGTTTTGAACCGACTTTAGGCGGGCCCGTAGGGCGAGGGCCCAGGATGGGGCCCGAGTAACTAGGCTTCAAGACCTTGAGCGCCTACGCCGACGAAGCCCGCGTGCACGGGCGCATCGTCACCTAGGTGACTTTCGGGCGCCTCGACCGCGAGGTGCCCGATTTTGAAGAGCGGCGGAGTTGACTCCTTTTCCAAGCAGTTTCCGCGCCTCCTTCGCGAGCGGTAGCCACTTATGGTCAGCGGTCACCGCCAGCCATTCTTTCATTACCCGACCGCGGCCAGGATCGAAGCGGGAACCTTCGCCGGCGGCGACGAGTTCATTGACGCGCTCCTCTGACAGCTTGACGACGAACTCCCCCTTCGATGAGATCATCGCGAATATCTTCCCGTTTACCTTCAGAGCACCGGACCCGAACCCTTTACCGGTCCCCGGTGGGGAAACCTGCCGATCATCGGCGAAGGCGTTTACAACCAAAGCAAACCTAGTCTCTTGTAGTCGAGTCGGCACGGATTTTGTTCTGTTCATAGTGTGTTCTTCGTCGGTCGAGGTTCTTCGTCTGGTCGAGCCGTTCGGGCTTCCTGCCCTCGCTCAAAGACGGCGGCCCAGAGGCGTGACTCCGGTCCGTCTCCCGGATTCTCGGTCCAAGTACCTCTAATCCGTTGCCGCTTCCGTGTGGCAATTCGCGCGCGAATTGTGCTGCACCGATAACACCTACCCTGGAAGCCCTCTTCTCTTGGTGCGCCAGCACCGAGCCGCCGCGGCGTCTGCCTTCACCGAAGTACGCTCCGATTAATCCCTCAATCATGCGTTTCGCCCGACATCGGAGTGGCCCGCATCGAGGGTCTTAATTCGAACGTATCGAACCAAGCGACAAGTCTCCCGCGATTTTCACGGAACGTCGGCAACTCGCGAAATTCGAGCCAACTAAGCGTAGTCGCCAGTGCGATATGGCCGACGTGGAGTGGTGTTTCAGTGTCCAACTCCCGCTCCAACCAATCGTAAGTAGCAATGAGTTTTTCTATGAAGCCGTCCCGCAGCGGCGGATAGCGCAGCGCCTCGGGCCGGCGCACGGTTTCCCAACGGAGCGCACCACCGGCACTGCTAAGCCCTTGTGCGATAGCCTGAATTCGCAACGCTTGCCATCGAGCCTCTCCTGCCTGTGGTATCAACCTGCGCCCATCGTGCAGCGTATCGAGGTATGCGCAGATGACGTCGGAGTCAAAGATGGCAGGCAGTCCGGGTCTTAATAGGACCGGCACCTGGCCGAGTGGGTTCTCGGCGAAGACCTCATCGTTGCGACGAGTTGGACTGGTCTCGTGATGCACGACTTTGATCCGTTCCGCGATACCCACTTCGTAGGCAAAGACCAAAACCTTGCGGGCGGGAGGCGAATGCGTTTGGTAGAGAAGCTTCATAGGGCAATTTGGCTGCTATGTTCAGTCCGATATGCTGTATTGAAATTCATACGAATGCTTTCCCTTGTCGATGATGATCTGCATCGTGCCACTGAGCCCCACCAAGTCTTCCGTTCCGGAGTCCGGAACGACGACGATGTTTAAATAAGGTGCACCGCGAGTCATTGTCGCATTGTCCGGTGCTCACGCCGCCGTTTTCAGCGCGCTGATCCTTGCCTCGCATCGATGAGATGTCTGGCTCGGCGGCGCAGCTGAAAACGATAGCTCGTTCCCGCTCACGGACGGGGGCGACCTCCCCGCGGACAGCATGTTGCGGGCCGCATTGACGTCCCGATCGTGCATGACACCACACGCACCGCACACCCATGTCCTTACAGCGAGCATGTCAATTCCTGAAGGACCGGTGAGGGCCTTGCAGTCGTTGCATTCTCGCGTTGTGTTTCTCTCGTTGACGATCGATACGCGCCTGCCGGCCTGCTGGCCCTTGTACAGCAGCTGCGTCTTGAGTATCCCCCAACCGGCATCGAGCACGGATTTTGCCATCCGGGTCTTCACCAGTTTTCTGCTACTCACATCGCCAATGACGATATTCTGGTATTCCCTAACGATCTTGGTTGAGAACCGATGCAAGGCCTCCTTTCGTCGCCGCGCAGCGGTTCGGTGCAGGCGCTTGGCCTGACGTTTATGAGCGCGGCGCTGAGCATTGGCAATCTTCTGCTCGATATCTCGATAGAAACGCCCCGCGCGCAGCTTCTCCCCATCGCTGGTGGTGGCGGTGTGCTGTAGTCCTAAATCAATCCCGACTTCCAGTTTCGGGGCAATGGACTGCGACGCTGCTACTGCGACGGGCAAACACAACCACCAGTCCCCGACCGAATCCTGAGCAAAGCAGCCGCATTTCCATTTCACGTCCTCAAGCAGCTCGCGCTCAAAGACCCGGAAGGCTTTGCCTGAAAAGCGCAGCGACTTTCCTTTTCGCTTTAGTTGCGCCGCTTTGAATGGCACCCAGCCCAAGGAACGCTTCGCGCCTTTGCTCACGCGCCAGTTAAGCCTCGATAGCTTGAATTGCTGTCGACGGGTCGCATACTCGGCATTGACGCGCTGAATGGTCTCCGCGCCGATACGTTCAAAGCATTTGCTGGCCCCGGCAGTGAGCTTGTCCAGATCAAACGCGGTGAGCCATCTGGGCTGTCCTGCGAAGGGGCGCGCCGCCTTGTAGCTGCTGGCATTGGCGAAATTCCAAACCTGGTTCACTTCGATCGCCGCAGCATTGAGCCACGCATAGCCTTCCGCCTTCACCTTCAGGCGCAGCGTCCGTATGTGCTGAAACTTGGTTGCCATGATTCAATCACCGAAATTAACCCGTATATAAAACTTGGGCAAGCTGCATTTCTCGGCAAAACATGCAGGAATGCGGGAACGAGGCGCCGCGAGCCAGTATCACTTACAGCTGGCGGCTCTGCTTACGCAACCCGCCGCCGCTGGGTCGCGTCATCCTTGACGCTTCGTTGTACCCAGTTGTTCGGATCGGACTGCCGCAAACTGGGATACAAATACTAAAAGTGGTCGCGCCCCTTTCGTGCGCACGTCATTGTCAATCCTCGCTGAAATCCTTCCCGCCGGAATGGTGGCAACCATGCTTCTTGTGGCCCTTATGCCCATCATCACCTTGCCCGTGACCTTCACTGTGCTCGTCACCGTCACCCCGTTCGTGACGGTCTTCCTGATCGTCGTGCTTGCAACTGCTGGCTGGTGCGATGGTGGTCACTGAGTTGGGCCCCACTCCCGTTGCAAAGGGCGAACCGGCGGCCGGCGTCAGGGCACCCGTGGTTGCGTTGATGGTGTACGCCGAAACGTTGTCGTCGCCTCTATTCGTCACATAGGCGAACTGACCATTCGCGCTCACGGCCACTGATGAGGGCGTCGACCCCACTGCGGGCGATCCGGGGATTGGCGTCAGGGCGCCGGTCGTCGCGTTGATGGTGAATGCCGAGACGTCCCCGAAATTGTCACCGTTAACGGTGACGTACGCGAACTTTCCATTCGGGCTCACGGTCACCCGCATGGGACCCACGGTGACTGAGAATCGCTGGCTCCCCGTTGGGAAGGGGGAACCGGCGACCGGTGTCAGGGCACCGGTTGTTGCGTTGATGGTATACGCCGAGACGTTGTTGAAGAGGGAATTCGCCACATAGACGAACTGACCACTCGGGTGGACCGTCACAGATAGGGACTGGCCCGACGCTGGGAAGGGCGAACCGGCGACCGGCGTCAGGGCACCCGTGGTTGCGTTGATCGTGTACGCCGAAACGTCGCCGCTTTCATTGGCCGCGTAGGCGAACTTTCCATTCGGACTCACGGCCACTGATTGGGGCTGGGACCCCGCTGCGAAGGGCGAACCGGCGAGCGGCGTCAGGGCACCCGTGGTTGCGTTGATGGTGTACGCGGAAACGTTGTCGTCCAGAGCATTTGTCACATAGGCGAACTGACCACTCGGGTGGACCGTTACAGAGAGGGGCGAGCTCCCCGTTTGTGCGAAGCCGGCCGGCGTCAGGGCACCCGTGGTTGCGTTGGCGGTGTAGACCGAGACGATGTTCGAGTCCTCTACGGCGACGTAGGCGAACTTTCCGTTCGGCGTCAAGGCCAACGAGACGGGTACGCAACAGTCTCCTGCAAGGGGCGAACCGGCGAGCGGGGTCAGGGCACCCGTGGTCGCATTGATGGTGTACGCCCAGATCGTGGAGTCCGAGGCATTCGTCACGTACGCGAAGCCTGCCGTCTGAGCCCAAAGCGGGCTCGCCCCGACCAAAGAGAGGCTTAAGACCAAACTCAAGGAGAGAATCTCTCCTTTCCAAAACCGGAACGGTTTGAGATTCATCTGCTTCTCCCCGTGTCCAGAGACAGTTTTTTAGCGGCGACGAATCGCTGTCGCTTCGGCGACATCGCGTACGCTCTATATCCCCGATAACCGACAACACCTTCGCTAGGAATTAGGTTCGGCGGAATAGGCAAATCGATCGATGCTTTGTAGGAAAATCGCCCGAATCAACGGCAAATGCGGCTCCCTTTCGGCGGCCGGCTGTTCGGGCTACCACACCTGACACCGATTGCCTGAACGATCTACAGGCTAGATGCAGTGATTGACCCGACTGCGCTCCGAGCGCCATTGAAACGCAACGGATTTGCCAATCCGAGGAAAGCCAATAATTTCGTCGGTAACTGCCCGAAGCTACCCCTCTCTTTAGGCGGCGTCCCTCGACCAATGCGCCGAGCATATAGGCAACAGTTTATAAGCAGCACGGACGGAATCCCCGGTATCAGCCAACTGATAATCTGGAACGTAATCGGGCTTTGTAGCAGCGCTGGCTGGTGAATGCCCCATCGCTGCTCATACGCGCTCAGTCGAACAGACTGAGAATGCTTTGATACTTTTCTATGTAGCCGCTATTTTCCCTGTTGTAACGCGGAATGCTGACCGCCTGCACCAAAGAGCCCTCCTCGCGCCAGACACAGGGGCAGACGACTGCGGATCCCGGTGGCAGCTTGCCGGCTCGTCGCAGTTCAGCAAGTGGGACACCCATGCGGTTGAGCGCCCGATAAAGCTTGGCGACGTTGCGCCCACCGCCGTTGTATGCAGCGACTGGAAAGATGCCGAGCACATCGGGTTTAGCGCGATAGGCGGCGCGGATTTCGCTGTTCATCTGTGACAGCGCAATGTCTAGCAGGCAAACGGCTGCCTTCATTGCGTTGGGCAGACGGGTCGAGCCGCGCTCGAAGTTTGGGTCCAGCTGCGCGCCGCGACAGCTGCGTACGACGAACGAATAGGTGCCATGGCCGCGCCGATCGGTGAACTGCATCGGGCCCAGCGCCTTCGCGCTCGAGACGCTATAGCGATAGGCTTCTTCGCGCTTCAGTCCGTACTGGCTGAGCACTTCGTCGAATGCATCTGTGCCCTTCTCGAGGAAGTCCTCATCGTCGGTCTGTTCTATAACCGCGAGCGTCGCAATGACCTCCGCAGGTATCACGTCCGCGATCAGCTCGCCCGGAAAGGCCTCGCTCGGCACCCGTGCGTCACGAAGTTCGTCGATGGCGCCCCGTGCGGTGGCGAGCAGGAAGTCCCTGCCGCCGGCAATGAGGCGCGGGTCGAGGGTATCGCGGGTAAAAGGCAAATAGACAATGGATCGTGCCGTCGCCGCCGCCTCGTGCCAGCGCTTCTTTTTGATCAGGGTGTTGTCGAACACCGGGAACTTGCGGCCGTACACCTGCAGCTCCTCGCCACCGCGCGAAAATGTGAACATGAGCCGCTCGGCCCCCGTTCCCTTGACGTGCCGCGCCTCAATTCCGGGGGTACGCACGGTGAAGGGCAGTTCCCCGCGGCCAGGCTTCCATTTCACGGGTGGGCGGGGGATCTCCAGGTGGGCAATGGTCCAATTCTTCTGCGCCTCGCTCCACAACGCGAAGGCGACCGGCCGGCCGCGCAGCACCTCATGTCGATCCTTACCGGTAAAGACGTACTGAAGTTGCACATCGCGCAGCTGCGCCTGGCCCTCGGCAACCAAGTCGCGGATGACGAGGTCGCGGGTGCGCCCCCTGACGATCAACTCAGTCAAGTCTCCAGGCTTAGGCGGCGCCTCGTGCTGTTCCGACTCGGCAACGGCCACCGGAACTTCACTGTCACCCTCGCTTTTTGCCTCGCTCGCAGCCATCGGAACATCGTGCAACTGGGGTGCTGGAGCGGTATCTGAGACCAGCGGTGGGTCGTCCACTGGCTCGATTCGGCCCCCGGAGGAGATACATCCCGAGCAAATCGAGATGACCAGCAACGGCAGCGCAAATGAGGCACCACGAGGGACACGCGCAAGGGAACTCAACAATTCAGAAACGGGAGGTAGAAACGACATCATGACCATGATACTTGCGAACGGCGCATCGTACGACTTCAAAGAGCGCGTTGTGCATCGCAGATTATCACTCGAGATGCGCGTAAAAGTCGGAAAACGGCAGCCAAGGCATGAACGCGGAAGACTAATCGCTGAGTTCGGCCCTAAGGTCCTGCCTCGATAAGTCTGCCAAATGCGTCATCGTCCGTCCGCAACGAGAACCAGTTTGGGTTCGACTCCGGCGATCAGGTCAAACTCCCGATCACGATGCAAAAGCGGCATTCCGCCAAGAATAGCGTGAGTTGCTATCAAGCAGTCATTCGCGGAACGTGGCGTGACGCCCGCCCATCGACATCGCGCGTACAGTTGCGCGGCATTGCGCGCGGCTTCTCGCGCGTCGGGTGCGATGACCATGGGCAGTTCGCCAAGCACCCGGTCCCAGCGGCTGAACCGATCAGGGCTGTCTGCGCCCTGCAGGACTTCCTGCAGGATGGGGGGCGCAAGCCAGACGGGCGCTCCCTGTTCGAGAGTCTCGGCGAGCAACTCCACCTCGATCAAATGATCGCCGCGCAAATACGCGATCCACACCGAAGAATCCACGAGCATCTTAGGGTCATCGCGGCGGGCTTGCCGCCTTTGGATCGTAGCCCTCTGAAACTCCGCCCGTGCCCCGTAAGGCAAGAACTCCAGGTCACGGCCGAAGCAATCTTTACCCAATTAACGGTAATACCTTTCCCCCAAGCTTCCGGTATAAGAGGGCCGGAAGTCGTGAATATCTGCGCCCCGAAAACCGTCGTTCGCGATAGATCGCGTGTGGGTCGTTGAGAGAAATCGGGCAGCTTTCTTGGCGACGGTCGTCGAACTGACATCTGACGGTCTACGGGCGATAGAACCCCTGTAATCGGCCAAAGTTGCGCTGCAGCGGCGCGGGCGTATGCTTGCGTCCAGCCGGTATTCAAACCTTACGCTGCCCCGCTACCGAAGGGAGAGACCATGAACAAAAAATTCATCATCGCTTGGAGCGTGCTTTTCGTTGTGTGGTTTCTCGGCGATTTTGTCGTACACGCCGTACTGCTACATTCCGACTACATGCAACTGACCAATCTTTACCGGACGGAGGCAGATCAGCAGAAATACTTTCCCCTGATGATACTCGCGCATGTGATCATGTCCGGCGCGCTCGTCTGGATTTATGCGCGCGGCGCCGAAGCGAAACCATGGATTGCGCAGGGCGTACGATTTGGCGTCGCGATCGCACTGCTTACGGCCGTGCCGACCTACTTGATCTACTTTGTGGTGCAGCCGATACCGGCGGCTGTGGTTATTAAGCAGATCCTCTTCGAAGGAGTTCTGATGGTGATCCTGGGCACGATCGTCGCTTGGCTGTATCGAGGTGCGGCTACGCCACTCCGTACAGGTTGATCGATCTTGCCATCGTCTTTACGGCGACAGAATCGCCAGACCACGCCTTTTGGCCCGGCTCTTCCCACGGCAGATCGCTTAAAGTTAAAAGAACTCAATCCGTCCATGATCACCGCTTCCCTCCCCTCGAGCGAATCCTGTCTCGATTCAAAATGTATAGAACCAACATTCCGATCGGCCACACCCAAGCCAGCGTGTTCTGCCAAATCTCAAAGTCCTCGAATTGTCTCTGCGTATGCGGCTGTCCCTGTTTGCCGCAATAACTATCGCCGCAAACATGCAGGGGTGCATCCGGAAAGCGAATGAGTCCGTAAAAAAACAAAATGCCCATCATTGCGGCAATGACGATGGAAGCATTCCGACGCCAACGCGTCTTCCGTGTCTTTTCCGCCTCATCATTGAGTTGCGACATTCCCCGGGTCCTTAAGTGCTTGCATCAAAAACCCCGCCACATGCTTCTCGTATCCGTCCCGATCAAACTCCAACAAGTCCTGATGCCGCGCACCCTCGACGATCCAAAGCGACTTAGGCGACGCTGCGGCATTGAACAGCTCCTGTGTCTCCTCCAATGTCGTGTGCTCATCTTTCGAGCCCGCCGCGATGAGCACCGGCGCGCCAAGCTGACCAATGTATCGTATCGGCTCAAGATCGGATGCCGATATGCCCAACCGGAACTTAAGCTGCGAAAGCAAAAGCGGCGTCAGTGCTGGGGCTAGAAACCCTAGCCGAATCCGAATCCTATTCTCAACCGCGCGAGTGATCCTCGGGTATACGGCTTCCAGAACCACCGCATCGAACCCCGAAGGCTGCGGCGCCAACAGCACCGACGCTCCACCGAGCGAACATGCCACGACACCAACTTTGCGCCCCGGCGCGGCATGCTTGATCCACTCCCGCGCGGCCACCACGTCGGCGGATTCGCCAAGCCCAAAAGTGATCGCCTCGCCAGGAGTTTCCCCGTGTCCCTGCATATCGATGAGCAGCACCGAAAATCCATGCTTCGTAAGCAGCTGCGCTCTCGACACCATCGTCGAACGATCGGCCCGAACCGCATGCAACAACAGGACGACCGACGATCCCTCCCCCTGGTCCACCCACCATCCGGCGATGGAGTGTCCGCCTTGTGGAATGGTGACGCTCTGTGGGGAAAAACCGGCCGGCAAAACCACTACATGATTGGTCGGCTCGACAAGCTTCGAGCCCAGTATCCATGCAGATACTCCAAGCAGGAGCGCGAATGCGACAGATGTAAAAATTAATAATCGCACGGGTCGGCGGATTCTCATGGACACTACTTGTTCTTGAACGAATTCCGCATCCGCTCATTCAGCGCATTGAAATCCGCAACCAGCTTGTCGATGCAGCCTGCGTCGATTCACACAAGACCTTCATTTCCAAATAGATGCCGGCGCCGGTTTGTACCACGATTCGTTTCACCGCCGACGGATACGCCGGATCGCCTTCCGGCGGAAACGACCAGAAACTGGAATGACTTCGATCCTCCGCGATGGTCCACCCGTTTTGCATGCTGAACACGACCTCGGGCTTCGAGTGCAAGTCGGCCAGCGCGGCCGCTACCGAGGGATAACCGATCGAAGACGAGTTACCAGTATCGGATACCGGATATCGGATCAGCAATTCACCGCTCGTATTGCTTATGCCGTTCGGAACCAGCGGTATGAAGAGACGGACCTCTTTACTTCCTACCGGCACCACGAAACTATCGATCAACGTGAGGACGCCGTGACCACGGGTCGCCGGCTGACTCTGCTGCTTCCTGTCACCCAAGAGGTTCTTATTTGTCTCGTCTTGAATAACCAGAATAATCGCGCCGCTATCCGCAATCGACAGCTGATACGAGACACGGATCTTGAACTCAACGGTTTGCCCGACGGTTATCGGCGTGCCAGGAGCCGGCGAAGCTGATTCCAACTTGATCGAATACCCTTTCGCCGATCCGTTCACAAATGCCCACGGCATGGGCCCGTCGGTTGCATTTGCCGGGTAGCCCAAACCTATCAGGGCTAACGCAATCAGAGTCCGATTCCCCGATGGTGGCCGCCGGCGACTCAATGCCAGCGCACCTAGCGCGACAACTGCGACCATCGACATCAAATAATGGAAAATGCTCTGCATGTCCGCCAACCTCCCTGTAATCGCGCCCCGCATTGTAGACAAAAACAAAACGCTCTGAGAAACGACTTTCTCTAGCGCCTCTGATTCCGCCATAAAACGCCGGACCTCCCGGATCGCAATCTCGGTCGCTTATTTGAGAGGATAGGCATATTTGCCCGTACTAATCGCCCGAAAAGAAATCGACCTTAAATCCTTCTCCACCGCCAATCGCAGCGAATTCTCATAACACGACGCCAGACGCACAGCGTCGTTGCGAGCACCACCCTTCCAAACTCCGCTACTAGCAACTGGCTAGTCGAAGCTGCCGAGCGCGGCCGCTTGCCTTGCCCGGTTGGAATTTTGACCACTCCCAATAGCCGGCGCAAAATCCACCAGGACATTGAAGTCGGTCCACGCCTCCGGCGCTGCGAGAACGCAGGAATCAAGCGAGAAAAGGCACGGGCCAGCGCAACACCTGGACAAACCGAGAGCACCTGAACAATGACTATCTCAATCCGTGCGGCCGAACCCAGTGACTACGAAGCGATACAGCAAATATTTTTAGGCCCCAAGGTTATTTGGGGGACGCTTCAATTGCCCTTCCCCTCAGCCGAAATGTGGCGCAAGAGACTGGCCGAACCATCCGAGGGAACTGTCAGACTGGTGGCATGCCTCGAACAAGAGCTAGTGGGCCAGTTGGATGTTCATACTTTTCCCAATCGCCCGCGCCGCCGTCATGTGGGCAAAATAGGCATGTCGGTCCGTGATGACTTTCAAAGTAGGGGCGTCGGCACGGCACTCCTGCAGGCAGCCGTTGACTTAGCGGACAAGTGGCTGAATCTTTTACGGCTCGAACTGGAGGTTTATTCCGATCACGAACCAGCCGTTCGGCTGTACAAGAGGTTTGGCTTTGCCACTGAAGGCACACTGGCTCGCTATGCCTATCGCGATGGACAGTATGTCGATGTATACACGATGGCTCGTTTCAAACAGGAATGACTCACTTTTTGGGCGACCTGCGGCACGCGACCCAGACATCAACATGGTTGCGAGGCCGGTTGTCCTCAACGGGCCTGATCGCCTCGCCTAAACCGCCCACTGCCACTCGAGCCCGAGCGGCAACTTAGGTGGCCCGAACACAAAATGCAATACGCGTCGCGGCGTGCCTGAAGTCGCCTTCGACGATGCGTGCAGAAGCAACGGCCGCATAATCAACGCCCCGCCGCAAGCAATCGGCACCACGGTCTCATCATGCAGCGCGCGCAGCGCTTCAGCTCGCTCGCGGCTCAACCGGCCTTCTAAGTGCGACCTAGGCACAACCCGCAACGCCCCACTCTCCACCGGACAATCATCCAAGTGAATCCGCACCGCCACCAACTGCTCCAGCACACTGACCGGAGGCTGCACATACACCTGCCCCTCCTTCTCCGACCATCCCGAACAGTCCGGGGAATCCACCTGGAACTTCACGGGAATGCTCAGGTCTTGATGCAGCGCCACCAGCCAGTTCTTGTCGGGAGACTTATCGAACAAGGTGCATTGCACCGCCACGGCGTTACGAGGCAACAATGAACGAACTCTTGCATCGGCACGCAACGCGCCGGCCAAATGTGCGCACCATGCCTCATCCAGCAACCTTCGAGACCCGGCCCCGCTTGCGATCCCTCCGACGAATGCGCCCAATCTTCGATTCAAGACAGCGTCGATGACACCTGGTATCACAAAATAACCGCTTTTTTTGAATTCGGAGACTGTCTTAGCCGCCAGCATCCGGACCCTTCAGATCACCAATACCAATCCATTCCAGCCACTTTTTCATTGCCTTTCCCTAGCAAACACCTAAAGCCCCGCACACCCAATCGGCCTCGGATTCACTTCCACGACTATCTTTCGTTCCGCATCAGTCATGAGACTGACCGTTGAAAGCAGGCCCGCCAGCACGACTGCAACCGCGGTCAGCGCAACAATGAGGGCTAAAAAAACCAAATGATGCCCTCCATGACGTGTGCCCTCCCTGGAATCCTCACTGCATTCTAGCCGCCAAAGCCAGCAAGAGTGCAACGGCTTTGCGCGCACTCCAAACCCAGCCGGTAAGGCGACTGAGCGTCTAATCGGGCATACTGAACCAAGTTAGCATTCCAGCCGGCAAGAGCCTATTGACCGGAGATAAGAAATGAAATTTCACCCAACCCCAGCGACGATTT
>Ga0207125_10021_pt2 | contig 21925 bp, 23 predicted proteins | sample Alteio_BWMinHeat_19_FD_153556 | JGI IMG/M metagenome (GOLD analysis project Ga0207125, IMG submission 153556) | Enriched cells from forest soil in Barre Woods Harvard Forest LTER site, Petersham, Massachusetts, United States -... | ecosystem: Environmental > Terrestrial > Soil > Temperate forest >...
ACAACGACCGTCGGGACAACGACAAGCGTAACGACGACGATCCTTGCGACAACAACCAGCGTAGCGACGACCACGACCTCAATCCCCTTGAGAGCCGTTAATATGGATCTGGGGGCCGCCTACGCCTATCCTGTCCCTTACAAGCCTTCGGTCCATCCGAACGGCATCACCTTTACGGGTCTGCCCCCGGTGGCTTGCACCCTGAAGATCTACACGATCATGGGTGAGCTAGTCAAAGAGATTCAAACCAACGGAAGCGCCTCGACCCAGACCTGGGATGTAAAAAACTCGGACGGCGACAACGTCGCCTCCGGCGTCTATATCTACCAGATCAAAAATCCCTCCAGCGAAAAACGCGGAAAAATCGTCATTATCCGTTAACGAGTCTGACGCAGAAGCGGATTCGACTCCATTTATAGAAACCTATGGAAATTGGAGTGAAAAAAGGATATAAGCGAATTACTAAGCGATGAAGACCCAAACGTTCTTATGCAGCCTGCTGTTAGCAACCTTCATTGAGTCCTTAGTTGCACCCTCTGCGATCGCCTGCTCGTCCGATAGCGAATGCTTACAAGCATGGTTTTGTGACGCGAGCACACCCTGTCCGGGCGGGCAATCCTGTGATTTCGGTTCCAACACCTGTCAACCCACTCAATGGTGTTCCAGTGGAGTTTGTTGTGAATCAACTCCCGATCATATGACCTTCTGTCCGGACGCCGGAGCCTGCTTGCTCGATACTCAGCTTGGGCATGCCCCGGAATGCGGAGGATGCGCCTTCGATTGCAACTGCGCCTCTGGCACCTGCGACAAGACACGCGGAGTCTGCGGGCCGTGTATCACGACAACAAGTACCTCCTCTACGTCTTCCACAACCTCGATCACGACTACAGCCTCTACCACATCTACGACCTCGGTGACGACGGCACCGACGACAACGACGTCCCTCACGACAACCACCACGTCTCTCACGACCACAACAAGTAACACAACAACGACCGTCGGGACAACGACAAGCGTAACGACGACGATCCTTGCGACAACAACCAGCGTAGCGACGACCACGACCTCAATCCCCTTGAGAGCCGTTAATATGGATCTGGGGGCCGCCTACGCCTATCCTGTCCCTTACAAGCCTTCGGTCCATCCGAACGGCATCACCTTTACGGGTCTGCCCCCGGTGGCTTGCACCCTGAAGATCTACACGATCATGGGTGAGCTAGTCAAAGAGATTCAAACCAACGGAAGCGCCTCGACCCAGACCTGGGATGTAAAAAACTCGGACGGCGACAACGTCGCCTCCGGCGTCTATATCTACCAGATCAAAAACCCCTCCAGCGAAAAACGCGGAAAAATCGTAATAATTCGTTAGTTATTTCTGGCGCAGGAGCGGCTTGAGGTAATGCCCCGTATACGAAGCGGATGTGTTCGCGATGACTTCCGGCGGGCCCTGGGCCACGATCCGACCACCGGCGTCCCCACCTTCAGGACCCAGATCAATCAGCCAGTCAGCCGTTTTAATAACATCCAGGTTGTGCTCAATGATTAAAACCGTATTTCCCGTCGCGACCAGCCGGTGCAGGGCATCCAGCAGTTTATGCACGTCCGCGAAATGCAGACCGGTGGTCGGTTCATCCAGAATATAAAGCGTCCGTCCCGTGGGACGTTTTCCCAATTCCGTCGCCAGTTTGACCCGCTGTGCTTCTCCTCCGGACAACGTGGTGGACGACTGCCCGAGCGCGATATACCCCAACCCCACTTCATTTAATGTCCCCAGAACACGCGACAAGGTCGGGATGTTCTGGAAAAACTCCGTCGCCTCCTCCACCGGCATGTCCAGGATGTCCGCGATGCTTTTGCCCTTGTAGCGGACCTGGAGCGTGTCTTCATTGAAGCGACGGCCCTGACAAACTTCACACTTCACATACACATCCGGTAAAAACTGCATCGAGATCTTCAGGGTCCCATCTCCCTCACAGTTCTCGCAGCGTCCGCCTCTCACGTTGAAGGAAAACCGCCCCGGTTTATAACCACGCCGCTTGGCTTCGGGAAGCTGCGAAAACAAATCGCGAATAACGCCATAAGCGCCGGTATAGGTCGCTGGATTGGAGCGCGGCGTTCGGCCGATGGGTGACTGATCAACGACGATGACCTTGTCGAGTTGGTCGGCCCCTGTCATGGAGCGGAACTTGCCCGGCGGCTCCTTGGAGCGATAAAGCTTCTGCGCGAGCGCCTTATACAGGATTTCATGAACGAATGTCGACTTGCCTGAGCCGGAAACCCCGGTGATCCCCACAAAGCATCCCAGAGGAATTTTGATGTCGATGTTTTTTAAATTGAATTGGGCCGCCCCTTCGATGGTCAAGAAGCGCTCGCCGGGTTGGCGTCGCGAAGCAGGGATCGGCACCGTCAGTTCGCCTTTGAGATAACGGCCGGTCAAAGACTTGGGTTCATTCAGGATGTTCTTCAAGGGTCCTTCGGCCACGATGTGACCCCCGTGCACGCCCGCGCCGGGGCCGATATCCACGATCCAGTCCGCCGCCCGGATCGTGGCATCATCGTGCTCCACCACAACCAAAGTATTTCCAATGTCCCGCAAATGGGTGAGCGTTTTCAGCAGGCGGTCGTTGTCCCGCTGATGCAGGCCGATCGTGGGCTCATCCAGCACGTACATCACCCCGACCAACCCTGACCCGATCTGCGTGGCCAGATGAATCCGTTGAGCTTCGCCGCCTGCCAGCGTCGCGCTTTCTCTGTCGAGCGTGACGTAATCCAACCCGACGTTGGACAGAAACGCCAGACGGCTCTGGATTTCCTTCAGAATCTGTTTAGCGATCAACCGTTCCCGCTCCGTCAATTCAAGGTCTTTAAAGAAATCTCCGGCTTTCTCGACGGAAAGGGCGCAGACCGCAGAGATCGATTGGCCGGCGATCGTCACGGCCAGACTCTCCTTCTTCAACCGAGCGCCTTTGCAAACGGGACAAAGCCGGCGGCGCATAAACCGGTTGTACACTTCCTCTTTCACAAACTCCGATTCGCTCTCTTTATAGCGGCGCTGCAGCTGTGGGATGACGCCTTCAAAGGGCTGCTCGTTTTTACCCCAATGCACTTTGTATTCCCCGCCGCCGTATAAAATCGTCTTTTACTGTTCACGGGGAAGGTCCTTCCAGGGTGTTTTTGTAGAAATGCGGTTGCGCCGGCAAACATCGAGAAGGATTTCTTCGTAATACTGGGACCAGGATCGCTTCCAGCGGTTGGTGCGGGTGGTCACGGGGTTCGACCACGCCTGAATCGCCCCTTCGGCGATGGACTTGGCCTTGTCGGTCACCACGAGATCGGGGTCCACTTCGAGTTTGGTGCCTAACCCATCGCACTCGGTGCAGGCGCCGTAAGGCGAGTTAAAGGAAAACATCCGGGGCTCGATCTCAGGAAGGCTCGTTCCGCAATGGGTACAGGCGTGATGCTCGGAATACAAATGACCCGCACCGTTGCCCTCGGAACTAATCAGGACCAGTCCGCGGCTCTCGCGCAGCGCCGTTTCCACCGAGTCCGCCAAGCGCTCACGGATGTCCGGACCCATGACCAGCCGGTCCACCACCAGATCAATCTTGTGTTTCTTGTACCGATCCAGCTTGATGTCTTCTTCTAACGGCATCACGTCGCCGTTGATACGCACCCGGACGAAACCGGATTGACGCAGCCGGCCAAAGAGCTGTTCATAGGTGCCCGTACGGCCCTGGATCAGCGGCGCCAGGATCTGAATTTTGGTTCCCGTCGGGAGTTTTTGAACCTCATCGATGATTTGTTGAGCGGACTGGGGCTTGATCTCCCGACCGCAATTCGGGCAGTGAGGTTTTCCAACACGCGCAAACATCAGGCGCAGATAGTCGTAGATTTCCGTTACCGTTCCCACGGTCGAGCGCGGGTTGTGCGAAGGCGTGCGTTGTTCGATCGCGATCGCGGGAGACAGCCCTTCGATCAAATCAACATCGGGCTTTTCCATGAGCTCGAGAAACTGCCGCGCGTACGCGGAGAGACTTTCCACATAGCGACGCTGGCCTTCGGCGTAGATCGTATCGAAGGCGAGGGACGATTTGCCGGACCCGGAGAGGCCGGTAATCACCACCAGCTGATTGCGCGGGAGTTTCAGCGTCAGGTTTTTGAGATTGTGCTGGCGGGCACCGCGGATCAGGATAAATTCTTTTTCAGCCATAAGGTCGCGTTCTTGTAACAGCTCTTTTTTTGGATAGTTCCAGTTACAGGAAATTTAGCGTGGGCGTCGAGGCCGCCATCGAAGGCCGCTCGACGAGGGTATCGTGCTTAAAATGCAGATCGTCTTTGTCGGGATGGTCCAGGGTGTAATGCAGGCCGCGGCTTTCCTTGCGCATCATCGCGCACCGCACCACCAGCTCGGCCACCGTCGCGAGGTTTCGCAGTTCGATCAAATCCGACGTGATGATAAAGTCCCAGTAATATTCCTGGATCTCCTGCTGCAGGAGCCGGATCCGGTGATAGGCCCGTTCCAACCGTTTGTCCGACCGGGCGATCCCGACATAGTTCCACATCACGTGTCGAATCTCATCCCAATTCTGCGTGATGACCACTTGCTCATCGCTGTTGCGAGCATTGCCCGGGTTCCAGGGTGGAACGTCGTAGGACAAACCCGCCGGGACGGCTTGTTGTGAAAGCTTTTGATACGCCCGATGCGCGAACACCAACCCTTCCAGCAATGAATTGGAAGCCAGCCGATTAGCTCCGTGCAGCCCCGTGCAAGCCACTTCGCCGATCGCCCACAGCTTCTGGACCGAACTGCGGCCCCAGGCGTCGGTCTGTACGCCGCCGCAGAAATAATGCGCGGCGGGAACGACCGGGATCAGGTCTTTGGTGATATCGATCCCATACATTAGACACTGCTGATAGATCGTGGGAAACCGCTTCTTCACAAAATCGGCGCCTTTATGGCGGATATCCAGATACACATAGGGGTCACCGCGCTTTTTAAGCTCCGCATCGATCGCGCGCGCCACCACATCCCGCGGCGCCAGTTCTTTATCCGCGTGATACCGCTCCATAAACGGCGTGCCATCCATCAGCCGCAAGATCCCCCCCTCTCCGCGTACCGCTTCCGAAATTAAAAACGATTTGGCTTCGGGGTGGTACAGGCACGTGGGATGGAATTGCACAAATTCCAGGTTGGACAATATCGCGCCGGCGCGATACGCCATCGCCAGACCATCCCCACTGGCGACATCCGGGTTCGACGTGTAAAGATACACCTTGCCGGCGCCGCCGGTGGCCAGCAGAGTGGCGCGGCGGCCGATGAAGGTCTTGACCTGCTGTTGTCGGATGTCCAGCACGTAGGCGCCTAGACAGGTGACCGGTGTCGTGGGCGCCAGTTTCTCCGTGGTGATCAGATCGATCCCGGCGTGGTATTCGAAGAACTGGACATTCGGAAGACCTTGCGCTTTGCCCAGAAGCGTTTTGGCGATGGCCGAACCCGTAAAGTCGCCTGCATGCAGGACCCGGCGTTGGGAATGTCCTCCCTCGAGACCCAGCTCATAGGGATGGTCTTCATCATGACCGTCGCGCGTAAATGCCATCCCCCACTCAATCAGTTCCTTGATCCGTTGCGGGCCTTCTTCCACCACATGGCGGACGACTTCTTCATCACACAGGCCGGCGCCCGCGCGCAGCGTGTCTGCGATGTGCTTCTCGAAGGAGTCTTCGGGTGAGGTGACCGCGGCGATGCCTCCCTGGGCATGTGTGGTTGACCCGGCCAGGAAATCCCGTTTGGACAGAATCGCGACCGTCCCGAGCTCGGACAGCTTGATCGCCAGGCTCAGGCCCGCGATCCCGCTTCCAATGACGAGAAAATCGGATTCGACAGAGTTCATGAAATCACGACGTTATCGATCAAGCGGGTTTTTCCGATCCAGAGCGCGATCGCCAGGAGCGCGGGACGATGGATGCGTTTCATCGGCGCCAGGGTCATGGGATCCACGACCGAGATGTAATCGATCCGGCTTTTCGGGATCTGAGACAGGATCTGTTTCAAACGCTTGGCCAGACGTACGCTGTCGAGCATGATTTTCTGCTCGATCAACTCTCGCCCCAAATAAAGCGCCTGATAGAGCTTAATCGCCTCGTCCCGCTCCTTGGCCGAAAGATAGCGGTTGCGCGAGGAGCAGGCCAGGCCATCAGGTTCACGAACCGTCGGGCAGATCACCACACGCACCGGCATTTGCAGATCTTTCACCATCCGGTCGATGACGCGACACTGCTGATAGTCCTTCTGCCCAAAATACGCACGGGACGGTTGAACGATCTCGAAGAGCTTGGCCACAACGGTCGCGACACCGCGGAAATGCCCGGGCCGCAGCGGCGCACACAGCGCCTGATCGAAAGCTGGGACATCCACAAACGTGGAGGCGTCCGCCGGGAACATCTGGGCCGCCGACGGCATGAAGACGATGTCCACGCGCTCCTTTTGCAACAGCGCCAGATCCTGCTTCGGCGTCCGTGGATAGCGCTTAAAATCCTCCTTCGGACCAAACTGCAGCGGGTTCACGAAGAGCGACACAACGACTTGGTCGTTTTCACCCCGCGCGTGCCGCACGAGCGACTGGTGTCCTTCATGCAACGCGCCCATCGTCGGGACAAAACCGATGGAGGCCTTGCTTTGTTTCAGCTTATGGATGGCGACTTTCATCTCGGAGAGAGAATGTATGATTTTCATGGAAATGCCTTTCTGAAGAAGTTGACTAAATGGGACTCGTAGCCTTGCTTATCGATCATCCACGGGTCGCCGTGATCGGCTCCGGGGACCAGGAATTGCTCTTTGGGCTCACGGGCCGCTGCCCACAGCGTTTGGAAATCGGACATCGGGATGCGCAAGTCCCGCCCCCCCTGAATGAGCAGGAGCGGACGCGGCGAAATCGTCCCGATCACATCTACCGGCGCGAACTGGCCTAACCGAAGTCCTAACCGCAGCGATGCAAAAAAGATCGCCAATGGAACAAATGGAAAATAGGGAAGACCGTGGTACATCCAAGCGAAACGCCGCACCGTTAGAGAAATCGAAGCAAACGGACTTTCCGCGGCCACCGCTTCAATCTCTGGATGCCGGGACGCTCCAACGATCGCCACCGCGGCCCCTAACGAATGACCGAAAACACCGAGGTGACGGCAGGCTTCCGGCTTCTGGGTTTTCAAAAACGCGAGGGCCCCATTCATGTCGCGCAATTCGAGCGGGCCCAAAGACGTCAGATGGCCTTCGCTGGCCCCGTGCCCTCGAAAATTATAGTAAAAGAGGTTCCATCGTCCCTCCTGATGCAGGGCCATGGAATTGAACAGCATGTCCCCGTGATTGGACCCGACGCCGTGCTGAACGATGATCGTCGTGTCTGAGGGTTTGGCCGCAGGAACGAACCATCCCTCCAAGCGCACCCCATCTTCCGATGGAAAACTGACCGCTTCATAGGGCCAGCCGAAATCCTGGGGCGTGTAGGGCACAGCCAAAAAAGGAATATCGGTAACCGCCAAAGAACCGTAAAACCCTACCCCCAGCGCAATAACGAGAACAGATCCCAAACCCCACGCCAGCCAGGTCATCACCGGTAGATGTTCTCAGGACCGGGGAATTTGCCGCTGCGAACATCCCGGCCGAACTGAGTGGCGGCCTGATGGACCGTTTGACGCAAATTCGCATAACGCCGCACAAAACGCGGAAGCGGCTCAGGCGTCCAACCTATCAGATCATCGATCACCAGGACCTGACCGTCACAACCCACCCCTGCACCAATACCGATCGTTGGGATAGAAACGGCCTTCGTGACGGCCTTCGCCGCCGTTTCGGGGACACATTCCAGGACAATCGCGAAGACCCCTGCTTTTTCAATCGCCTTTGCATCGCTGACCAGCTGTTTGACCGCCGCGCGCTCTCGGGCCTGGACCTTATAGCCACCGAACACATGAACAGACTGCGGCGTCATTCCCAAATGACCCATCACCGGAATTTTCGCGCGGCGGAGAGCTTCGATCGCAGGAATGATTTCTTTTCCCCCTTCCAGCTTCACAGCTTCCGCGCCGGCTTTGAGCATCCGGCCGCTGTTTTCTACCGCCTGTTTGGGAGATACCTGATACGACAAGTACGGCATGTCGGTCACCAGAAGCGCATGGGAATTCCCCTTGGCCACAATCCGGGTGTGATACACCATGTCCTCCATGGTCACAGGCAGCGTCGTCGGATAACCGAGCTTAACCATGCCCAGGGAATCTCCTACGAGCAGGACGTCTACACCGGCGGCATTCAACACCTGCGCGGTCGTGTAGTCATATGACGTCAGCATCACGATCTTCTGCTTCTGCTGCTTCATCAGCCGAAGAGCCGGTGCGGTCATTTTTTTTGAGTTCAACCATGATAGCCTGCCTGCTTCAACTCGCGCTGGACGAATTCACGCTGCGCGATCTCGGGGTGTGGCACGGTCAAACGAGGATGCGTGATCGTTTCATCTCCGTAATACAAAATGTCCAGATCAATCGTGCGTGGACCCCACTTCTCTATATGCTCACGACCTAGTTGCTTCTCAATCGCTTGAAGCCGGTCCAGCAAATCGAGCGGCGCTAAAGTCGTCTCGATCGCGGCCACGCCGTTAAGATAATCGGGCTGTGGCGGGCCGACAGGTTTCGTTTCTTCCAACGCAGAAACACGCAGCATCTTCACCCCGTCGGTGTCCTGCAAAAGTTCTAGAGCCTGCAAGATGTGTTCGTACCGATTACCGACATTAGATCCGAGACCGATATAACAAAGGGTCTTCTTCGAACTGTTTATTTCTCCCATTTCACTTTCGCGATGCGGGCCACCGCTTCGCGGAGGCGAGCGTCTTCTACGGTCAATGCGAACCGGACATATCCCTCGCCCGAGGGTCCGAAACCCACGCCGGGCGTGCAGACCACACCGACTTCATCCAGCAGTTTAGCCGCGGTTTCTGTCGAGCTAAAACCTTTGGGGGTATGCGCCCAGATATAAAACGTGGCGGCCGGAGAAGGAAGCGTCCATCCTGCCTTACGCATCAGTTCAACAAAAACGTCACGCCGCTTGCGATACAGAGCCCGCATCTCTTCGACATAGGTGCTGGTCGTGGTGAGAGCCGCGATACCGGCTTCCTGGATGGCCTGAAACGCGCCGGAGTCCACGCTGTCCTTAATTTGAGCCAGCCCTTTGACCAAATCAGCGTTGCCGCAGACCCATCCGATGCGCCATCCCGTCATGTTGTACGTCTTGGACAAGGAATGAAATTCAATTCCGACGTCCTTGGCTCCGGGAATCTGAAGGAAACTCAACGGGGGTTCCTCGAAATACATCTCGGAGTAAGCGTTGTCATAGGCAACGATGATGTTGTTTGTCTTGGCGAATTGAACGATCTCTTCGAGAAAGGCGCGTGGAGCGACCGCCGCGACCGGGTTGTTCGGATAGTTCAGAAATAGCAATCGCGCGCGCTTCAAGACGTCCGCAGGAATGCTCTTCAAGTCCGGCAGAAAACCGCGCTCTTCTTTCAAGGGAAGCAGATACGGTTCGCCTCCGGCAAAAAGGGTGGCGTTTTTATAGACGGGATAAGCCGGGTCTGGCACCAGAACGACTTGTCCCGGGTCGATAAACGCCAGCGGCAGGTGGCCCAAACCTTCCTTGGAACCAATGACCGAGTAGATTTCCGAGGCCGGATCCAGTTTTACGCCGAAGCGTTTTTCCATCCAGGCGGTGATGGCCTTACGGAATGTCATCAGACCCGCTCCGAAAGGATATTGATGATTCGATGCCTTGGCCATCGCTTCTTGTCCGGCTTTGACGATCGGAGGCGGCGTCGGGTGATCCGGATCACCGACGCCGAGTGAGATCACGTCCACCCCGCGATCAATGGCCGCTTTTTTCTTGCGGTCGATGTCGGCAAATAGATACGGCGGCAGTTTTTCAATTCGGCTGCTGTATTTCATGATGAGGATTCATCCTTCACAAAGTTGCGGAGACGTCCCACGCCTTCCACAAAGATTTCGATCACATCCCCGGCTTTCAAGGGTCCGACACCCTTGGGCGTCCCTGTCGAAATGACATCGCCGGGATACAGCGTCATCACACTAGAGATAAACGACACCAGCCGGGATACGGGAAAAATCATATCGCGGGTGTGGCCCTGTTGAACAACCTTGCCGTTTAAGTAGGCTTCCACGCGTAAATTCTGTAACGGCAATCCATCCGAGATCCAGGGGCCGATCGGCGCGAAGGAATCAAATGATTTGGCGCGGGTCCATTGGCCGTCCTTTTTCTGCAGCGCCCGCGCCGTCACATCGTTCAAACAGGTACAGCCCAAAATATAGTTCACGGCCTCTGCTTCTGACACGTGCCGGGCGGTCTTGGAGATCACGATGGCCAACTCCGCTTCGTAGTCGACAGGACTGACGTCCTTAGGAATTTGGATGGCCTCATCCGGCCCCAGCAACGCGCTCGCCGGTTTGATAAACAAAACCGGCTCCGAAGGCACTTCCGTCCGCCCGAACTCGCTGATATGGTCCTGATAATTCAAACCGACCGCCACGATCTTCGAAGGCTTGCAAGGCGCCAGGAACCGAACGTCTCCCATCGGAAAAGAACGGCCGGTGCGTTCCATCGGGGAAAAGATATCCGGCGTAATTTCCCAGACTTGATGCTGTTCTACGACACCCCACGCCTGAATATCACCGGATTGAAAACGGCAATACAACATGTCTTCAGAGACCTAAAACATCATTCATCGAATACAGACCGGGCTTCTGCTTGACGACCCACTTGGCGGCCCTCAAAGCGCCTGCCGCGAAACTATCGCGTGACCCCGCATGATGAAGCAGCTCCAGTTGTTCACTGGGCCCTTTAAAAATGACCCGGTGATCACCGACGATCTCGCCTTCGCGAATGGATTGATATTTGACCGATTTTCCGGTTATCTTCTCAATCAATCCCCCCGCATGCAAGGCTGTCCCCGAAGGTGCATCCTTCTTATGGACATGGTGCGATTCAATGATTTCAACGTCATACTGCGGCAGCGCCCGGGCCGTTTCCTGGGCGATCTTAAAAAACACATTCACACCCAGGCTCATATTCGGGGCCCGAACGATGGGTGTTTTTTCGGCGGCTTGCCGGATGATGTTCAATTGATCCTCGTTGAGCCCGGTCGTCCCGATCACATACGCTTTTTTATACTTGGCCACGATCGGCGCCAGCTGCGCGGTCGCGTCCGCTACCGTAAAATCAATCACCACATCCGCATTTTTGATTTCACTGGGATCGGCGCCCGCGCGCAAGCCGGCTGGACTGCCCTTGTAAGCAGGGGATTCCAGCCCATAAATCACTTTAAATTCGGCATCTTGCCGGGCCAATGTGAGGATGCGCTCCCCCATCCGGCCCCCAACACCACAAATAATTAGCTTAATCATTGCGCGGAAGAAATGGGTGGCATTTGAGTTGTATCAGAAGCACGTTTTTGAGCTTCTTGGACTTGTTCTAGCGTCATATTTCTCTGCACCACATTGGAATTCACCCGCGCGGTGTCATCCCCTCGAGCACTCGCTATTAAAAACCAATGATCGGCTTCAACATAATCTTGAGCGACTCCATCGCCCAGTTGATACATCATGCCTAAACTGCGCATGGAGTGGACGTCGCCTCCTTTTGCAGCCCGATCAATGTAAAAAAAAGCCTGCTCCGGATTTTTAGAGACCCCTTCTCCCTGAAGATACATGTAGGCTAACTGGGTTTCCCCGAAGAAATCGCCTTGGTCTGCCGCTTTGGACAACCATTTAAGAGCTTCCGCGTAATTTTGCGGTACGTTATACGTGCCTATCTTGTAAATGTATCCCAGGCCGCCTTCAGCGGCGATGTCCCCTCGATCCGCTGCCTTTTGTAACCATTTAAAAGCAGACGCATAGTCTTGGGCCGCTCCAGGACCTCTGCCTTTCAAATAGAGAAGTCCCAGATGCGATTGAGCCGCGAGATCACCTTTCTCAGCCGCTGTTTGATACCAGGTGATGGCTTCGTCGTAGTCTTTTGGAGTCCCCAATCCTTTTTCGTACATTTCCCCTATGCGCTTTTGCGCCTCAATAATTCCTTTCGAGGCAGCCCGTTTATAGTAATGAAACGCCGTTATGTAATCGCCGCTTTTATACGCTGAAGCCGCCTTTTCCATGGGATCGGAACATCCGCTCCCTATCCAAAGAAGGCCCAAAAGAACGGCCTCCGGCATCCGAAAACGGCGATTCATGAAGACCCTTCGGCATCTTGCCGGGCCAATGTGAGGATGCGCTCCACCATCCGGCCGCCAACGCCGCAAATAACGAGGTTGATCATTTCTTTTTAAGTAACGGACACGCCTTCAAGGCGGCCAGTAATTTCTTCTTCGGTTCGGGACTTATCGAGACCAGCGGCAGACGCACATCCCCGCGACAGAGACCCAAGTGAGCCATAGCGGCCTTTACGGGGATCGGGTTGGTCTCAAAAAACAACGCCCGCATCACGGGAAACATCTGGAGATGAATGTCGAGCGCGCGGTCGAAGCGGCCGGCCAGCGCCGCCCGGCAGAGATCCGCCATCGCCTCCGGCAAGATGTTAGCGATCACCGAGATCACACCCTGCGCGCCCAATGCCATGAGCGGTACCGTCAGGGAATCATCTCCGGAAAAAACAGTAAATTTCCGTCGATCTAAAGAAGCGAACAGCTGACTGGTGTAATCCATCCCGCCGGATGCTTCCTTGATGCCTACGATCGTAGGGCAATCCTTCGCCAGTTGAATCACGGTCTCTGCCGGCATGTTAATACCGGTGCGACCCGGGATGTTGTAGAGAATCAGCGGAAGCTTTGTCGCTTTCGCGACCGTACGATAATGTTCGTACAGTCCGCGCGGCGTAGGCTTGTTGTAATAAGGGACCACCAAAAGCGCGCCTTGCGCGCCGACTTGGGCGGCATGCTTCACCAGACCGAGCGTTTCCGCCGTTGAGTTGGATCCGGCGCCGGCGATCACGGGAAGCCGGCCGCGTGCGGCTTTGACCACGATCTCAACGACTTTGCGGTGCTCGTCATGAGATAGCGTGGCTGATTCTCCAGTCGACCCGCAGGGGACCAAACCGTCGGTGCGATGATGGATGTGATAGTCGACCAGCGCTTTCAGCGCGGATTCGTCCACACGGCCATTGCGCATCGGCGTGACTAACGCGACATAAGATCCTTTAAGCATGGACTTCTCCTTTAAATGCGACCCTGACCGGCCCACGCAGTGAAAGACAGCTGGCCGGTTTTCGAGGATCTCCGGGATGCGCCTGAAAATCGACGTGCAGGGTATCGCCACCGGCTGTCTGACAACGCACAGGTGACTGGACCCAACCTTTTAAACTGGCCGCGACCGCGCTGGCCACCACACCGGTCCCGCAGGCCAGCGTTTCGCCTTCCACACCCCGTTCATACGTGCGGACCTTCAGCGTATGGCTGTCAATCCGCTGCACAAAGTTGACGTTTGTTCCGGCAGACCCAAAAACCCGATGGAACCGCAGTTCGCGCCCCACTTTAACCACGTCGACGGTCTCAATGCGTGGAACAAACACCACGGCATGCGGAACCCCTGTATTCACCAAAGCCACAGGCCAGATGCGCCCTGCTGCCTTGAGCAGAAGGTTAGGACGATAGTCATGCGCTTCACCCAAGGTGATCTCGGCGACATGGTCGCGAACGTTGGCTTCCACCAAGCCCGCGTCGGTTTCGAATCGCGATTCGGTGCCGGCCGCCCCCACCTCGTGCGCAAACCAGGCCATGCAGCGTGCGCCGTTGCCGCACATCGATGCCCGTGACCCGTCGGCATTGAAATACACCATGCGGAAATCCGCCGTGCGGCTTTTTTCCAACAGCAGAAGCCCGTCAGCCCCGACCCCCTCCTGACGGTGGCAAAGCCGTTTGGCCCAGGCGGAAACCGACTTCGGAAACGTCCCGCGCCGGTTGTCGATCATGACGAAGTCGTTTCCCGACCCACTCATTTTTAAAAAGGCGATCTTCTTTTTCATAAATCCGTTGGAATATGCTCCCCGCGCACCAGATCGTCCAAGGTTTCCCGGTCGCGAATGACGGTCCAGCGTTTTCCGTGGACCAGAACTTCGGGAGGACGCGGCCGCGAATTGTATTGCGACCCCATCGTAAAACCATAGGCTCCCACCGTGGCCACGGCCAGGCCGTCGCCCTGCTCGGGAAGCGGAAGGATCCGTTGACGGGCCAGGTAATCTCCTGACTCGCATACCGGACCGACGATATCCGCGTGGACCCCCCGCCCTCTACGCAGCTGCAACGGGTGGACCGCGTGGTAAGCGTCATATAACGCCGGACGCGCCAAATCGTTCATTGCCGCATCTACGATAATAAAGTGCTTGGTCCCCGTCGCCTTACGGTACAACACCCGGGTGAGGAGTAACCCGGCATCGGCCACGAGATACCGCCCCGGCTCCAAATACAACGACACATGCCGGCTGCGCAGCGCTTTTAGGATATCCTTGGCCAGCTCTTTGGGAGCCACGGGTTTCTCCTGCTTATAACGCACCCCCAGCCCACCCCCGAGATCCAGGTGTCGCAGCGTAATGCCCTGACTTTCCAAGGTGTCCACCAGCTTCAGGATCCGGTGCAGCGTCTCGATATACGGCCGCGTGGTCATGATCTGGGAACCGATGTGCGCGTGAATCCCCAGCAGATTGATCCGCGGCAAGCGCGCCGCCATCTGAAACACCGGGAGCGCCTTCTGCAGCGGGATCCCGAACTTATTTTCTTTTTTTCCGGTCGTGATGTGATCATGCGTCATCGCATCCACATCCGGATTCACCCGGATGGCCACAGGAGCGGCCTTGTGCAGTGACGCCGCGACCCGGTCGATCGCCTGCAGCTCTTCCGCAGACTCCACGTTAAACATCGCGATGCCGGCTTCCAGCGCGGCGCTGATCTCATCGGGCCGTTTGCCGACCCCGGAAAACACGATCTTGTTGGGCGGCACGCCGGCGCGGCGTGCACGGAAGAGTTCACCCAGGGAAACGATGTCCGCCCCCGCGCCCGCCTTGGCCAAGAGCGAAATCAAGGCGCCGTTGGAGTTCGCCTTCACGGCAAACAGGACCTGGTGCGTCAGCGATGAAAAGGCCTCATCAAAACGCTGATAATTTTCGAGGATCCGGGCCCGACTGTAGACATACACCGGAGATCCCACATCCTTGACGACGTCCTCCAGGAGGACTTCTTCAAGCCACAGGTGATCTCGCCGGTAGGTACAGCCCGGCGGTAATGACGTTTTCATCCGGCTTTCCCCTTTCCCATCTGAGTCAAAAGCTCTTCATTAAAATGTCCCACGATCGCAGTCGGTCCGAGCTGCTGCACCGCGAGCGCCTCGTGGCGGGCACCGTCTCGATCGCCGCGAGCGTACAACACCCAGGCGCGAGAGAAATGCACCACGGGCGAAAGCGGGTAGGCGGTGATCAACCGTTTAAACATCCGGTCGGAGTCCGAGGGTCGACCCAGACGATCATAGGCCAAAGCGAGCTGCAGTCGGACATCGTCCCGATGCGCATCCGCCTTTAACGCTTCTTCCCACGCCTCACAGGCTTTCCGCAGATCGCCATGGTGACTGTAAATCTCTCCGAGTCGAACGTCATAATCCGCCCGAGGTAAAACCGCCTTCGCCTGTTGGAGAATATCTTTTGCAGCATTGATATTGCCTTGCCGCACGTACGCATCCGCCAACGCGAGATACGTTTCCGGTCTTTTTTCCAATGTAATCGACTTCTGATAGTTCAATACCGCCTTATTCAAAAACCCGAGCTGTTGATATACATGGGCGATCCCCTCGTACGGTTCCCACGCCGCCGGCTTCAACTCGATGCAGCGCTTATAGACTTCGATCGCCTTGGTGTTCAACTCCGCTTGATCATAGGCCCGCGCCAAAAGCAGCCTGGCCTCCCAGGACCGCGCTTCATCATGGAGCGCGTCCTCAAACGACTGGATCGCACCCCCGTAATTGTGATCGGCGTCGCGCATCTTGCCCAGTTCGATAAAGAACGCTACACGCTCCCGGCGGGAAGGCCGCGATGCCAGCAGGAGCTCATACTGCCGCGCCGCCAACGCATAAGCGCCGGTGCCCGCATAATGCTCCGCCAGCTCCAGTCGCAAGGACTGGACGTGTTGATAATTGCCCTGCTCCGATGCACGGTCAATCGCCCGCTGCAGACGGCTGGTGGTTTCTTCAGGCGTGCCGGCGACCGGAACCGCACCGGCTCGCAAAGCAATACATGAAACAACGAGCACCCCGAAAATGACGTTACGCTTTTTCATGACTCACCCTGGGATAACGCAGGATCGCATCCAGATTTTTATCCACTAGGAGCCGTTTGATCCCGGGAACAGCCTGCCGCGTGGCCAGGCTGCCGGCATCAATACATTCCGCCGACCGGGCGAGGTCCATCGCGGTGATTTCTCGCAAGGAAGGTCGGATGACAAAATCCGCATGGACCAGTTCTTCGTGCGATTTGGATTCGCTCTGGATCGAGATCGCCTGGTTGAGCGTCGCGATGATGTTCGTCGGCTCAAACCGCGTCAGGTCGCTGGTCACATCCACCGCGATGATCGTGTCGGCTCCCATCAAGGCCACCAAGTCCGTCGGGATGTTGCTCACCAGCCCGCCGTCCACAAGGTAGCGGTGACGAAACACGACCGGTTCAAACAGCCCGGGGATCGTGGCGGACGCACGGGCCGCCAGCGCCACAGAGCCTTCGCGAAACACGACCCGCTCGCCGGTCTGCAAATCGGTCGCCACGCAGGCGAAAGGGATTTTCAGTTCATCAAACCGTTTATCATTAATGTGCTTCTGCAGATAGAGCTCCATGTTCCGGGTCGAGAGCGGCTGCTCCGTCAGCATCAGACGCATCATCGAAAAACGCGAATAATTGGTCAGCGACCCCCAGCGCATGTCCTGGCTCATCTCTTCCATCTCCGAGGTGGACACGCCCGCCGCATACAGCGCGCCGATCAACGCGCCCACCGAAGCGCCGGCGATCATATGGATTGGGATGTCTTCCTCTTCCAGGACTTTCAGGACGCCGATATGCGCCAATCCTCGCGCCCCCCCGCCTCCCAGGACCAGCCCGATCTTCGGTTCCTTGCGTTTGGATAAATTGCGGTAGCTGTCCCACATCGTATTCAGAAGAAAGTCATCTTCCGACGGCACTGGGCTGGTCGGTTCCGCCCGCGCGATAACGCAGGGCCTACAAACCAGAAGGCACGACAACAGCACCGTGAGCCAAAACGTTTTTCTATTCAACGTCATAAATCCTGCGATAAACTGTGACCGACCGCACGCTCCAGAATGGCCAGCGCATCCAGATGCCCGTGCACCGCTTCCAGATATTTCAGGTGCGACTCTAACAGGAAACGCTCGGCCTCCAAACGGTCCAATCCATGGGCCTCTTTAGCACGCAGCGACTCCACCAAAGCCTGGGCACGTCGGGATTCTGTTTCCCTGGGCAACAACTCACTCTGCCAAAACCGATACTTGGTATAGGCCTGCCGGACCTGGAACTGAATCTGATCGTCGGCTTCTGCGTGTTTCAGGGTCGCCTGACGGTACTGCGCCTTGCGCTCACGGACTTTGGCCCAGCCAAAAAACAAATCCGAGAATGACAGCGGTACGTTGATATTCAATGTCCCCGCCCAATCGCCGCTCGTATCCAGACCCACATCATGCCCTGATCGTTCATACGACGCCCCAAAACCGATCGTCGGCGTGCGTTCCGCCAGCGAGAGACTGATGCCCAAGGCGTCCAACTCTTCCTGATATTCGGTCTGGCGCAGTTCGGCGCGATACTGCGTGGCCCAGGCGAGCATCTTCTGTAAATCCAGTTCGATCGGCTGCGTCGTGAGCTCGCCCTTCAAGGACACCGCGGTGTTTAATTCCAGGTTGAGCGCCTGCAGATAGGCGAGCCGCGATTCATCTTCCGCCAGCGCGGCCTGGCCGGTGTCTTCGCGCAGAGAAGCGAATTCCTTTTCCATCCGGATGCCTTCCAGCGAGGCGCTGGGCGCACGGTGCATATAACTCTCCAAGCGTTTCAAAACATCCTTGTACGCGCGACTTTTTTCCTGCGCCAGAAGCAGGTCGTAATACGCTTCCTTGGCCGCCCCGGACACTTGAACGCGGACGGCCTCGCGCGCGCTGCGCGCGCGCTCGTACGAAATCCGCGCCTGACGCCAGACATTGCGCGTGCGTCCGCCCTCGTAAACCGTCTGGTAAATATTTGCGCGCGCAGTATAAAAATTCTCGTGCGGGTCCCCGGTGATGATCGTGGGGCCCAACGACGGCTGAAGCAACAACGGCTTGTCGCCTTCCACGCGAAACTTGCTCCAGTTCGCGTTCACGTCGAGCTTGGGAAAGAACAAAGATTCCGCCTGACGCACGCGCTGCAGAGCGATGTTTTCATCTTCCTGCAGCATGAGGAGCGCCTGAGAATTGTTGGCCGCCAGATTAACGGAGTCCTCCAATGTCAGCGCGCGCTCTGCGGGCGGCTCCGCCGCCTGCAAGCCCACCGCACAGCTCAAAAGGATGATTAACCAGAGAGGAAGCGAACGCACCTGTCTTACCTTGATGCCGTTTAATACCGCGAGGATGACGTCTTGCGAGCGACTAATTTCCGGAGCTGGGAGATTTGCTGACGAACGCGGCGTGGCGATGTTCCCCCCTCTGAATCTTTCACGTGCACCACTTGATCAATCGATAACCGCTGCAGGGCGCCCGCGTCAAAGGAGGCGTCGAAGCGTTTCAGTTCTTCCAGCGTCAATTCATCCAGGCGGATATGCTGGGTCTCGCAGTAGGCCACGATGCGTTTCACCACCCCGTGGGCCTTGCGGAACGGCACGCCCTGCTCCGTGAGATAGTCCGCGAGTTCCGTGGCCGCCAGATGGCCCTTATCGCAGAGCGCGCGCATGCGGTCGGCACGCAGCGTCATCGTAGCCAGCATCGGTCCGGTCACCGCCAGGCACCCTTGGATCGTATCCACGGTATCGAAGAAAGGCGGCTTGTCTTCCTGGAGGTCCCGGTTGTAGGACAACGGCAGGCCTTTCAAGATTGTTAAAAGCGCGATCAGGTTGCCGTAGATCCGACCAGTCTCGCCGCGGATGATCTCGGCGACATCCGGGTTTCGCTTCTGCGGCATGATCGAAGAGCCCGAGGTAAATTCCGTCTGCAGGCGGATCATGTTGAATTCCGAACTGGACCAGAGGATTAGTTCTTCCGCCAGGCGGGATAAATGCATCATCACCAGTGAAGACGCGCTGATAAACTCCACCAGAAAATCGCGGTCAGACACCGTATCAATGGAATTGGCGGTAATCTTGGTAAAGCCCAATTGCTTCGCGACAAACCGGCGGTCTATCGGGAAAGACGTGCCCGCCAGCGCCGCGCTTCCCAAAGGCATTTCTACAGCGCGTTTTAAACCGTCGAGAAAACGTCCTTTGTCCCGTTCCAGCATCCAGGCGTAAGCCAGGATATGGTGTGCGAAAAGAACCGGCTGGGCATGCTGGACATGCGTGAAGCCTGGCATCACCACATCGGAGTTCGCTTCCGCCACCCCGATAATCGCGGTCTGCAGGCGAACAATCTCCTGAACAATCAGCTCGACTTGAGCGCGCAGGTACAGACGTAAATCCAGCGCGATCTGGTCGTTGCGGCTCCGGGCCGTGTGCAGTTTCCCGCCCACCGGACCGATGCGTCGGATGAGTTCCCGCTCGATGGCGTAATGGATGTCTTCTTCCGGCGGCAAACGCTTGCCCCGGTCAAGGTCCCGGGCGATCGCTTCCAGACCAGTGACAATCCGCTTGGCGTCCCGGGCCGGGATGATCCGGCACTTGGCCAGCATCCGGGCGTGGGCGATGCTCCCCGCGATGTCGTACGGGGCCAATCGGATATCAAAGGACAATGACGCGATAAACGCTTGAGGATTCATAAAATTAATATTTCGTCCGCTGCAGCAGCGCCTGCACTTTGATCGGCAGGCCATAGAGGTTGATAAAGCCTTCGGCGTCACGCTGGTTGTAAATCGCATCGGCCCCGAAGGTCGCGAGCTCTTCCCAGTACAACGAATTAGGCGACTTCCGGCCGTCGATCGCCACGTGGCCTTTGAACAACTTCAAGCGCACCGAGCCGGTCATCTGACGTTGGGTCTGGGTCACAAAGGCCGAAAGCGCTTCCCGTAGGGGCGTAAACCACAAGCCGTTATAAATCATCTCACCCATCTTCGGAGCGATCAGGAGCTTGGCGTGCAGAGTATCCCGGTCCAGCACAAGGGATTCCAGCTCGCGGTGCGCCGCATACAGCAGGGTCGCTCCGGGACATTCATAGACGCCCCGCGACTTCATCCCCACCAGGCGATTTTCCACCATGTCGACCCGGCCCACGCCGTGCCGGCCACCGATGATGTTCAGCGTCTCTACCAGCTTCACCGGGTCCAGTTTCTTGGCGTTGACCCGCACAGGCACGCCCTTTTCGAAATTAATCGTCACCATCTCCGGCTTATTCGGCGCCTGCTCCGGGTTCCGAGTCAGAACGAACATATCCGGTTTGGGAGGAGCGTCGGGATTCTCCAAAATCCCCCCTTCAAAACTCATGTGCCAGAGGTTCCGGTCTGAAGAATACGGTTTGGCCTTGGTCACAGGGACAGGGATGCCATGCCGGACGGCGTAATCGATCTCATCTTCCCGGGACTTCATCTCCCATTCCCGCCAGGGCGCGATGACCTTCACGTGCGGCATCAACGCCTTAAATGTCAGCTCAAAGCGAACTTGGTCGTTCCCCTTGCCCGTTGCGCCATGACAGACCGCGTCGGCGCCTTCTTTTTTGGCGATCTCGATGACCTTTTTGGCGATGATCGGCCGCGCCAGGGATGTCCCGAGGAGATACCGGCCTTCATAAATCGCCTGCGACTGCAGCGCCGGCCAGATGTAGTCGGTGACAAATTCTTTCCGGGCATCGATGATATAGGCCTTGGACGCCCCGGTTTTCAAGGCTTTCTCCTTAAGACCTTTGGTTTCGGAAGCCTGACCGACATCGACCGCACAGGCGATGACCTCGGAGCCGTAATGCTCCTTGACCCAGCGTAAAATGATGGAGGTATCAAGCCCTCCGGAATAGGCGACAACGACTTTTCTAATGGTCACGGGAATCCTTTGGTTAACGCGAGCGCCACACAAATAGGCGCTCGCCCGCCAGCTGTGTGGCGGGCGGTTTTTCGACGAGGGAGGATTATAAATCTTTATGATTTATAGAGTCAAACCTGCTTTTGGAAGACGGCCGCCACGCGACCGGCGGGGCTTACCTTTTCTGCGGGCGTCCGCCCGTTGTGTGGAGGACACGTTTCAGGACCTTCAGAGCAAACTGTCGTTCGGCGGCGGAGATCGCCAGGGGCGGCAGGAACCGGAGGATATTCCCTTGCGTGCAATTGATCAATAGTCCCTGGTCCCGACAGGCTTGGACATAGGGAGCGCCGGGCACCGTCAGCTCGATCCCGATCATAAAGCCGGCCCCCCGCACTTCTTTGACCTGTTCATGGTTCGCCACAAGAGTTCGGACCTCGTCTTGAAGGACTTTTCCTTGAGCTTCCACGCTTTTTAGCAGCCGGGGGGATAGAAGTTTGAGAATAGCTAAAGCGGCCGCGGCACAAACCGGGTTGCCTCCGAAGGTCGTCCCGTGATCGCCGGGTCCCAACAAATCAGCATACTTCCCTTTAATCAAGGTAGCCGCGATCGGCATCCCGCCGCCCAACCCTTTAGCCAGAGTCAGAACGTCCGGTTCAACGCCGTAATATTCATAACTAAAGAGCTTTCCCAGCCGGCCTAATCCGCATTGG
>Ga0207125_10076_pt2 | contig 21867 bp, 13 predicted proteins | sample Alteio_BWMinHeat_19_FD_153556 | JGI IMG/M metagenome (GOLD analysis project Ga0207125, IMG submission 153556) | Enriched cells from forest soil in Barre Woods Harvard Forest LTER site, Petersham, Massachusetts, United States -... | ecosystem: Environmental > Terrestrial > Soil > Temperate forest >...
GAGGTCACGAGAGCAACGAATTCAGGAAAAGATTCGAATTCAACTCTTAGGTGTTGCCATTCCCGCATAAAAACAGGGCTTCGGAACCTACGCTCGGCGGACCGCAACATCAGCTCCCACATGCGCTTTGGGATGCGGCGGTCGAGGAACAGAAGATACGTTACCGAGACGAGAGTACAGAACCGCAACATCGAGATGAGGAGTTCATGGCTTCTTTCAGGTAGCGCGGGGCCAAGAGCTTCCATCCACCAGAAATCGGGTGAGGAACTCTTCAAAAACTCGTTATACTGCGCGCACATTGACAGAAACACTTGCGTCTTCACCTGTTCACGCCGGTTCACGACCGCAACAACGAGACCGAGGCCCGCAGTGAGAAGCGACAATAGCGTCGTGTACTGCACTACCCGTCCGAAATGCATGATGTTCACGCGAGCACCTCGGATGTCGAGGAAATCTTTGAGGGCTCGTCAGCAGGGGCTGGCCCCTCCTGTTCCCAGCGGATCAGCTTGAGATCAAGAACAACGAAGGAGTAGAGAACAGGAACGAGTCCCAGAGTTACGAACGTCGCGATGGTCAGGCCACCGATCTGTGCATAGCAGAGAGGCTCCCAAAGCGGACCGCCATGGGCAGCCAGGGGAAACAGCGCAATCACTGTCGCCGCGACCGTAATCATGACCGGCCGCAAACGGAGAATGCCTGCATCGATCAGCGCGAGTTCGAGGTCCTCACCCTCTTCTCTTCGCTCCTCGATGAATTCGAACAGCACAATAATGTGACTCACAATGACACCGATCAGACTGATGATCCCAAGGAACGCCATGAATCCGAATGGCTGCCCCATGATGGCGAGTGAAAAGATAGCGCCGACGACACCGTAAGGAATGGCAGCAAAAACGATCAGCGGCTTGAAGGCGTGTTTGAACTGCGCGAGAAGTGCCAGATAAATTGCGCAAATGCATATAGCAAGTACCGTCGTAAGATCGGCGAACCCGCTGACTTGCTCCTTCTGCTCGCCGGCGAAGCGGAAGATAAAGCCGTCAGGGAGTTCCTTCTGAAACTCTTTGAGCTTCGGTAGTGCCGCCGAAATGACTTCGGAGGGCAGATGGCCCTGCACCGGCCAGCATTGCACGGTGATAGTCCGATACTGATCGAAGCGTCTGATCTTCGGTGTCACAGGATTCAACGAAGTCGTAGCTACATCATCAAATGGCACGGGAGGCGTACCCTGCTGCGAGAAGATATAGAGGCTGTGGAGATCGGAGAGTTGCCCCCGCTCTTCCATTCGCATGCGTCCCACGATCGGAATCTGTTTATTCCCGTCCCGCAGCACGCCCGCCGAAACACCATGCAGGGCCGCGTCGATGGACGCGGAAACATCTGCGTTTGTCACATGCGCCAGGTTCGCCCTGTCCGCGTCCACATGCACAACCTCTTTTGCACTCGGCTCGCCCCAGTCGTCGCGAACCCTGGCCGCAATCGGAATTCCACGAAAGATTTCCTTCAATTGCTCAGCCTCCGCTCGGAGACGAGGCAGATCTTCGCCGGAAATTCTGACCTGGATCGGTATCCCGACTGGCTTGCCTGTTTCAAGGCTCCGCGTGTCGATGATGGCTCCAGGTATTTGCGCGTCCAACTGCGGCTGCAATAGAGCAAGCAGCGGAGTGGTATCGTGGTTGTCTTTCGTTCGCAGAATCACCTGAGCGTAATTAGTCTGCCGATCCTCAGGTGTGGCGCTGCTCCAAAAGCGCGGGCCGCCGCCGCCGACGAACGTCGTCATGGATTGCAGCACATCCTTAGGATGGCCGTGCTCTGAATGGCTCTTGCCGTACTCCTCCGCGACCTGGCGAGTAATTGATTCCACCTGCTGAGCGACCGCGCCAGTCGTGCTCGCGGGAGTGTCCTCAGGCAGCCAGACGTCAACGTAGGAGAAGTATTGGAGGTCCTTCGGAAAGAACTGCGGCTTGAGTGTAGAGAATACGATCCCTCCGGCAACCAGCAGACCAAGCGACCCTGCGAGACACAGTTTTCTGTGTTGAATGGCTTTCTTCGCGGTGCGGAAATACCAGCCCGTAAAACCGCGCGTTCGCCTCTCCTCGATGGGAGTTTCGCTCCTGCTTTCTAATAAGAACGAACTGATCAGAGGCACGAAGGTCATCGAGACGAGAAGTGCAGCCAACAGCGAACAACTGATGACGACCGGCAGACTGTAGAGGAATTTGCCAGTATCGCCGGGCAACAAGAGAAAGGGCAGGTAGGAGACGATGTTCGTCACGGTGGCATACGCCATCGTTTTGAACAGCTTCGTTGGTCCAAGCCAGGAGGCGGTAAACCTGGATTGCCCTGCGCCCAATTCGCGCACAATCGCGTCGCCCGAAACCACCGGAACGTCTACCAGCAACCCAAGGGCAATAATCAGCGAAGCGATCGAGACCTGCTGGAGGTCGATCCCCAGTGTGTGAATCACTCCGAATGTGATCGCCAATGTAATCGGCATGGATACCGCAATCAGAATGGCCGTGCGCCAACTCCAAAAACCAATGAGAGCCACCACAACCACCAGTACCAACGCCTCGATCAAGCTATGGCTGAACAACTCAATGCTGTCATGGACCTGTAGGGGCTGGTCCGAGGTCCTCGCCAGAACCAGATCTGTCGGCAAAGTTTTCTTCACACTCTCCAGGTTGGCGTCCACCTGCTTCCCGAAGGAACCGATCTGTTCTCCCTTTTTCATCTGGACAGACAAAGTGATCGCGCGCGTCGTTAGCCATTTGCCTTTCTCGTCGCGGCGCGTGTATTGATTGACGAACGAAGGCGGATTTTCATAGCCTCTGTCGATGTCTACAAGGTCTCGCAAATAAAGCGGTGTTCCGCTCGGCGATGCGCCAATCACTACGTTTCGTAGATCATCGATGCTCTTGAATTCACCTGTAGTATCCACACTGATCGTGCGTCCACGTGCGTTGAGTGTCTGGCCGCCCTCCGGTAAATTCCGGGCGGCGAGAATCTTGGGAAGATCGGCCGGCGTGAGTTTGTACTGCGCCAGGCGCTCCTGCGAGAAATTCAGAAACACGCTATCGTTCAATACGCCGGAACGCTCGACCTTCGCGACGATGGGTAGTGTTTTGAGGCTTCTCTGGATCGTGTCGGTAAAGTCGTCCAGGTCACGATATGTGTACTTGTCACCAGCCACGGTCTGAAGGGTGGCAAGAGTCGTGGACGGATCGCCAATGATTGCTGGCCGCCATGCATCGGGGTGAAGTTCATCCGCCTGGAGGTTCTGAGTAGTAATCTTTTGTAACGCCGCTTGCAACTCGGGGATGCTGAGCGTTGTGGCTACGTCTACACCGGTGAAGCCGGCCCCGGAGAAGAAGCGAGCGTCCGAACAAAGCTGCTGCGCGGTCAATTGCTGCAACGCCCACGATAGGGTGTGCTCCACCTGACCGCTGTCGATCGATTTCGGGAAAACAATCACAATAGAGCGCCGCGTCGCCTGATGGCCATCCAGGCCACTTCGGACCTGACGGATTTGTGCCTCAACCAGCTTGCTCACCCAGACAACCTCGGCTGGATTCGCAGGCGGACTCGCTACCGTGAGCATCAATGCGGACGTATCACCGAAGTCCTTGATGTAGAGGATTGGACCTGTACCCTGCGGAAGGTCGTGGATGGCGTCAAGTCTGATCTTGACGTCGTCGAGCTCTTTGTCTCGGTCGTAGCTCCCCTTCTCTGCAAGCTCGAATTGGATCATTGCCGAACCGGTTCTGGAGGAGCTCTTGATCTCCGTCACCCATTGGTTCAGAGCGATCGCCTGCTCCACTTTTCTGGTGACCAGTTGCTCGACCTCACTGGCCGATGTGCCTTGCCACGGCACAATGATCATCGCCTGCCGCACCGGAATATCCGGGTCTTTCCGCTGGGGCATATTGACTAACCCATAGATTCCCCAGAGAAGAGCCACGGCGAGACAGACCCAGGCAACGTGTTGCTGCTCGAGAAAGAAGCGGGCCAGGTTTTGCTTCTTGCTCACGGACTGCTGATCATGTTGGTATGCCATCGCTTCGTCTCCTAATTCACGACGCGGATCGGGCTTCCGTCGCGTAGCTGGTTCGTACGATTGACGATGATTCGTTCGCCAGGCGTAAGGCCTTCGTCGATGACTACAGATTTCCCAACGGTTTCCCCAACCCTGACGCTCTTCAGTTGCGCGAACTGTTTTCCATCGCGCTCGTGTATGGTGAACACCGAATAGCTGTTGGAGCCAGATTCGGCGGTCATCAGAGCGGTGAGCGGCACCACAGGTGCATCTTGGACATTTCCCTGCTGTATACGTACGCGAGCAATCATTCCCACCCTGAGTGAGCGGTCCTGGTTCGGCAGGCTTACCTCAATGTTGAAGACCCGCGACTCGCGGTTCGCGGAAGCCGATATGCCCGTGATCCGACCGGTGAGCGTTTTCCCCTGCAAGGCATCGAGCTGCACGGGAACCGGAGCGCCTAGTCGAAGGTGCGCCAACATGCTGTCTGGGACGCCAAAGTTCACTTTCACCACACGCGTATCGTCGAGGACGAAAGCAATCGTTCCGGCAGCAAGCAGATTTCCAGGTTCCACGCTCTTTTCGACAATGACACCTGGCATGTTCGTGGTCAGGCTCGTATCGCCGAGATTGATCCGTGCAGATTGGGTTTGCGCCGAAGCAGCGCCCAACTGTCCACGACGCGCCTCGATCTGACGCAGCGCCGCTTCTACATTGGCTGAAGCTGCGGCATGTTGCTCCACGACGGCATCGTAATCCGGCCGGGTCATCGCTTTGGCGGCGTAGAGAGCCTGTGCACGTTCGAAATCCAGGTTCGCTTTTGTCTGGTCAGCTTTCGCCCGCTCCAGTTCCGCTTGCGAAACATCCAGCGCGCCTTGCATCGAACGCTGCTGCCCTGTCGCGGAACCCAGCGAAGCGTCGTAATCCGAGCTGCGCAGCCTTGCCAACACTGCGCCGGCAGGAATTTCGTCGCCCGCCTGTACCTCTCGCATTCGTCCATCCGCGCCCTTGACTCGGTAAAGAGCCGCCACGTATCCGGGCTCCTTGAAGGCCAGTTGCACCTCTGTGTCCGGGCGGATCTCGCCAGAGTAGTTCCACTCGGGCTGAATGTGCTCGGTAGCGACAACTTCCGCCTGCACTGGAACGGGTTGAGGATCACTCTTCTGCTTTGCGCCGCAGCCGGCGAAAACCAAAAAAGCCGCACAAGCTAACATCTTTAATAGGAAACGCATCATTGTTCTCCAATCACCTTTTTCAAATCCGCTCTGGCTTTCCAGAACGCTGTAAGAGCCTGTTGATTCTGGCTGTCAGCGGCAGCCAATTCCGACTGCGCCTGATACAAAGCCCTACTTAACGCCGCTTCATGCTTCACCTGCTCCTGCACCTCTTTTAGCTTTTGCCGAGCCGCACGCTCGCTCGCTTCACTCAGTGATAGTTGCCGACGCGCGTTCTCCAATTGCCGGTGCGCGTCTCGCACCTCTAGAAGAACCGCCCGCTCGGTAGCGCCTACACCCACCCTGGCCTGTTCTTCCTCTGTCTTCTTCGCCTGGTATTCATGGCGTTTCCGCCCCCAGTCCCACGGTTCCCACCGAAGCGATAGACCCAGCGTCCCAATGTTGCTTGGCAGAATATTCTCGTAGTTCGCGGTCGTGTAATAGTCGAATGCCAGGCTTATGTCGGGGATGTACTCCGCCAACTTAGCGCGCGCATCGTAACCGGCCTGCCGGACCTGAAGCTTTGCCTTCTTCACATCCGGTCTGGCTTGGAGGGCAGTAGCCTCCAATTCTTCGGATGTTGGCAGATCGGTATCTGCCTCGCCAACCGACGCAACCCGGAATCGGATATGAATGTCTCGCGCCATCAGATCATTCAACTGCTCCTCAGCCGACGCCACTCTATCCTCGGCGTCGCTGATGGCGTTCTGAACATTGAGAAGTTGCGCGTCCGCATTCAGCAGATCCGATTCGAGAACCGTTTCTCTGCGGTAGTTCTCCGACGCAAGGCGGCGGGATTCCCGATAGTAAGGAAGAGACGCCTGAAGACTATCCAGAGTGCTCTGCGCCTCGACCACGGTGTAGTAAGCGCGTCGCACTCGGTCAACCACCTCCAGACGCGCTCTCTCCTCATCCTCGCGTGTGCCTTCGAGCCCTAGACTGAGAGCCGTCAGCTGCAAATGAAGTTGGTACTGTGTCGAAAGCGGCTGGTTCACAAGAACATTCACTGTGCCAGTCGGCTTTCTTGCGATCTCAACTTTCTGATTCGTCGCCGGAATCGGACCGGAGCCGTATACCCCGAGAGAACCGGCGGGGAATGTCACCGAAGGCTTAGTCAGCAGTTGGGCGCCCAATGCCGTCACCTGAGTATTCGCAAGACGCCTGGTTCGGGCGGCAGCCAACTCATCCGCAGCGCGGCGCGATTCCAGGCTCGCGGTTTTCAGATTGCTGTTGTTCGCAATTGCTTGCTCAACCGCCTGGTCCAGAGTTAGTTGAGGAAGGTTCGTCTCGCGTGCTGCCGATTGATCAGGAGCAATAGGAAGGGCCGACGGAGCGAAGGTCTGGCTTCGCGCCCCCAACGTTAGAGCTCCCACGGTGAATACCAAGCATGCTGTTCGAAAGGTTCGTTGCATGAGGCAATGGTGCCTCGAATGCAAAAGGCGAAGCAGTAATGCCTCGTAAGTCAGCCGTAAGCTTACGGCTTGTTCATTGGATCGGTCAGCGCGACAAGTTCAGCTTTTTCAAAAGCCTGGCAAACCTGCGATCAGAGCGAACAGGCTGGAAAAATGGCTCGACTGCCAGCAGACACACGAAGTTTGTTTTGTCCTCGATGGCTTCATCCAGGCATTGGATCGCCCTATCGAAATCTTCCATCCCGATGGCCGCCAACCCCTCCGCCAGCGGTGTGACGTATTGTCGCTTCGCCATGTCATGCAGCCGCTCCACACATTCACTTGCCCGAACGGAGTTGCCAGTTCGGGCAAGGGCTGCGGCAAGCAATCCGATGTCCAGCGGAGAAGCGGATGGAGAAAGGCGCTCGATCGCCGCGTCGTATCGCTGCTGCTTTAAATGCAGAAGCCCTTCGTAGAATCGCGCCTCCGGGAAGTCGCGGTGAAAAGCAAAAGACTGTCGGAGATGCTCTTCGGCCAACGACACGTCTCCTTTGACGTAATGAAGATAAGCCATGCGCGCGCAGTCGGCAGCCGACAGGGGGTCCAGTTCAGTGGAGCGTCTAAGTCCTGACTCAGCCGCCTTAATGTCACCACGGCACAATGAAGCCATTGCGCGAAACATGTGAGCGGGCGCATAACTGGGTTGGAGTTGGGTCGCACGATGAAACATCTTGTCTGCTTCATCCCAACGATGCTCAAACCAGGCGAGAAACGCGCCAAACACGGTGCATGTATCTCCGGATTCCGGATCGAGCGAATAACCACGCTCCGCGTTCGCCTTCACCTGTGGGTACGCATCACGGCCCGAGACCACCCCGAATTGGGCAAGAAGACCGCTCGCCGCGGCGAGACCACTGTATGCGGAAGCGTATCCGGGATAGGCCTCAGTCAAACCCCGCAGTTGGTTAAGTGCCGTCTGTAATGATTCAGGAGACTGTTGATGAATCAGAAAGCGAACCCGCAAATATCGTGTGTATGCGTCCAGATGAGTTGCGGAGCGGCCCGCTGCCCCTTGAACGCCTGGTATGTGCAGCCGGAGCAGGTCGGCAATGGACTGTGCGATCTCTTCTTGAATGGCGAAAACGTCTTTTAGTTCCCTGCGGAATGTCTCCGACCATAGGTGATGACCAGACTCCGTCTCAATGGCCTGTGCGGTGATTCTCAATTGCTCGCCGGCCTTCCGAACACTTCCCTCGATAATGAGGTTTGCGCCCAGACGTTGACCCACTTCGCGCATGTCGATGTTCATGCCCTTGAAGTGGAAAGCCGAGGTCCGCGCGATTACGTCCAAGCCGGAAACTCTTGTAAGAGAGTTCGTAATCTCCTCACTCATCCCGTCGCAGAAATAATCCTGCTCAGGCTCTGGACTCATATTGACGAACGGCAATACAGCAACGCAGATGCGACCGGTAGGGAGTCGGGTTCCCATTTCTTCGCGATGCCCTGGCGGTTGCGTCTGGAGCCAGCGAAATACGGGGATATAACTGCCCGGTCGCAAGCCGATGAGAACGGAATCCACCTTGCCTTGCCCTTCCTCGTAATAGGCCTTCAACTTCCCTCTCAGGCGGCGGGCCTCAACCCGGACAATCGCGTCAATGTTCGGATCGTACTCGGCGGAACGGTCGAAGACCTCCATAGCAATCGAAAACTCTTTAAGGCTATCCACATTTCCGTCGAGTGTTCGGTTCACGATATGAGTCAGGAATCGGCATAGCCGGGCCGACGCAACGAAGCCAGGGCTACCCACGATGCGCATCAACTGCTCGCGCACAATCGCAGTCGGCACGGGATCAGCCGCAGACTGGATCAGAGATTTTTCGGCTGAATCAAGCGGCGTCGACACGTCCTTCTCCCCCACCATTATGCTCCCAAGCCTTGCGTTCTTACGGTGGCCTTACGGCACCTTACGGCCTACTCGATGGTGAAGTGCATAAGGTGGAATTCGAGGGTTATAGAGGATTGATGCAGAGCTACAGACACGAAGGAACCGTTATTTTCGTATCGAACCGGCCCCCGGACGCCACCATTGCGCAGGATATGCAACTGCACGGCTTGGAAATGCACTGGGCACCGACAATCATCGCAGCGGGTGAAATGCTCGCTGCACCCAGCAAGAAGACCGTGATCGTTACAGAGCTTGCGGTGGCCGACGGCAATTGGAGGGACCTAATCGAACGGGTCAACACGATGGATATAACACTCATGATCCCGATTGTGCTTGTGACTTCATCCGGCACAGCGGAACTCTGGTGGGACGCTCTTGAATGTGGTGTGGATGACATTCTGCCCGGCGGTCGGATGGCTTCTCGGTTACGCGAAATCCTGGAAAGGTAGCCGCATCGCGAAGAAAGCGACCCAAAGGACTGGGCGATACGCATGAGCGAATAGGCAAATCTCGGGAAACGAAAGGGAACAATGAATATGACCGATGGCATGAAACAACACTATGACCTGGTGGTGATTGGATCCGGCGCTGCCGGACATCACGGCGCAATTCAGGCGGCAAAACTTGGCAAAAGGGTTGCAGTGGTTGAAAAATCTAGAGCTCTTGGCGGAGCGAGCATCAACACCGGCACAATTCCGAGCAAGACACTTCGCCACTCAGTGTTGCGTTCCATTCAATCAGGCGGCGGGAAGCACCGAATCTCCGCTTTGGACTTGGCGCAAAGAATCGAGGAGGTTGCATCGAGCGAGGTCCGAGTGTTCGAAAGCCAATTTCTCCGCAATGGCATCGATTTACTCTTCGGTACTGCCTCGTTTTGTGATCTTCACGTAATTCAGGTGAAGAATGAGGAAGGAGCGGATACCTACTCCGCAGACCACGTCTTGATTGCCAGCGGTTCGCGACCAGCTCACAATGAGTCGATTCCCATAGACGGTGTCTCCATCATCGATACGGACGCGATTCGTGGATTGCGGACCGAACATCATGTTTTGACCATCGTTGGCGGCGGCGTGATCGGCATTGAGTATGCCTGCATTGCCGCCGCTCTGGATATTCCTGTGACTCTCATTGAACGCCGGCCCGTGATACTCGATTTCGTCGACCAGGAAATTGCCGAAGCCCTGAGCTACCACATGCGCAGCCAGGGTGTGACTTTTCGTCTTGGTGAGGAAGTTGAGGAGGTCACGAAATCGCCTGAAGGCAAAGTATGCGCGAAACTCAAGAGTGGAAAGCAGATCTGGTCAGATGCGTTGCTTTACGCGGTAGGACGCCAAGCCAATACAGATTCACTAAACCTTGCAGCGTGCGGCCTCGCCGTCGACGCGCGCGGGCGGATAGAAGTAAACAGCAACTTCCAGACCTCACAACCCCACATCTACGCCGCCGGCGATGTAATCGGTTTCCCTAGTCTTTCGTCCGTTGCGATGGAGCAGGGCCGCGTGGCCGTATGCAATGCTTTCGGGAGCCCGGTGGTGTCAGTCCCCGAACTCTTTCCCTACGGAATCTACTCGATTCCGGAAATCTCTTTCATCGGCAAAACGGAACAACAGCTGACCGAAGCGGCTGTCCCCTACGAGATTGGTATCGCACATTACCGCGAAATAGCGCGAGGCCAGATACTGAACGACACTACCGGACTTCTGAAGATTCTGTTTCATAGGGAAACGCGTCGACTGCTGGGCGTCCACATCGTTGGCGAAGGAGCCACCGAACTGATTCACATAGGACAGGCGGTTATGGGTTTCGAAGGTTCAATCGATTCATTGGTGAATACGGTGTACAACTACCCGACATTGGCTGAGTGCTACAAAGTGGCCGCGTTGAACGGTCTAAACCGCCTGCGGTGGTCAACGCGCCCTTCAGGGCCGATTGCACACTCCGACTTTGGCATCGCTTAGGGTGGTTGGGGAGCCGAGGGCAGGAGTCCACAACCGAGGATCCGTGGAGCCGTTTTGACCCGACCATCTGTTCTCACAGCAGATGGTCGTCCTCCACCAAGCGGCTGAAAGAATGCTACTTCTCGCCACTTGTCTGAACGTTGTAGCTGTCAGAGCCTCCAGGTCCTTCACAGATCAACACAGAACCACAGCTTCGGGGAACCTGGGCATTGATAACAAAGGACCTACGGAAGGGGATCACCCGCTCCCAAAGCAGAATCCGGAATTTTGGCTAAACTATTGAAAACATAGATCAAAAAGCCTTTGGAATCAACAGAACTTGTGGTTTTCTGAGGTTCCGCCTACATCGGTGAGGTTTTGTTGTACTCAATTTTGACTACAGTGCCCGATCCGACGGTCGGTCAAGTGACTAGGCAATCCTTGCACGAACAACGGCACCGATCCTCCTCATTCGGATGCGCAAGATAGATTGATGCTGACGTTCGAAGCCAGCAGCAAGTCCCAGCGGGAATGCTACTACGCTTTATTCCTCCGCCATTACGTTCAAGTAGGGTACGACGGTTGGTAATGCATGACACAGAGACTGCCCCGGCAGTTACAGGTTGGCTGCCCAGCGCAATAGGGCGACACCCCGCCCCAACAAATCTGAAATGGATGAGGCAAATGGGTTTTACGCTGCGATGCTAAAACATTCTCTTATCCTGTAACTCCGGTGATTGGGTTGAGGAATGCCGCCGTTCCTTTGCTAAAACAGAAGTTCATCGATGGGAGAGCCCGTCCGTGGAATCTTATTCGTAGAGTGGCCCAACAGACTGGCAAGAGTCAGTTCATATGACTCCAGGATGTAACTGCCGGTGCTCCATTAGGAGCGCCTCCGATCCCCACCTGCGTCCAGGTGGGATTCGCTACATTGCCGTCGTACCATAGATCCCACAGCTGGGTGCCAGTGCCACGAAAGACCGTGTCCAGACGCTTTGGACCCCATGAAGCTGAGCTCGGCGAGCTACCCATGGCTCCGATCTCCTGGGCGAAGCCGCTCCAGGATCCATTCGCCACTGTGTAGTAATTATGCCAGGGGCTGTTGTCATTCGCTCCTTCGACCATGACGTCTAACAGACCTGCACCTTCGGAGGTGATCGAAGGCTTACCCAGAATGTCGCCGCCTAACGGCTCCGGGGTAGGATTCCAGGTTGTGGCGTCGCTGGAGTACATATGATGAACGGAATTGTCGGAAGCTCTATACACGACATCAAACTGCGCTGGCCCCCATGAGACGGCCGAAGGATCCGACGCCGCGACTTCACTCCCAATAGGGGTAGAACTGTCGGTCCATGTCTGCGTCTGCCCATTCCACGAGACCCTATAAATTTTGTTGTCTGAAGCCTTGCGATAGAAAGCGTCCATACGGTATGTGCCACGCGCAGTCAAAGCTGGTGCGCCCGCGATGGCTATTCCAAGGTCCCCGGCCGCCTCAGATGTCCACGCAGAACCGGTCCATTGCCTCCACGTGAGGTTGCCGTTGGAGCCGCGATACATCACGTCAAGCAGATTAGCCCCACGCGATACCGCTGCAGGCTCTGAGGTCATCGTCGCCGCTATGAGCTCCGGTGCCACCCACGTGCCTGCGTTTGAAACGATGTGCCCGAGCTTGTTATCGCTCGTATTCCGGTAGAACACGTCATACCGAGGAGTCCATTTGAGCTGCAACTGGAAAGCGTCGTACGCATCTGTTTTGACTGCTGCAGATGCCGACCAATTTCCGTTGGGATACGTCGCACCAGGATCAAGAAAGGGCGAATAAGCAATAGACGAAACTGTATTGTTTGCATTGGATATCGTATAGATCCGCATGTAACCGTTCCCGCCATCTGCTTCCGCCTGATAGTCCGCCATCAGCGATGAAATGGTGGAAAAGGAAGTTCCATACAAATCCTGACGCCTACCGAAGCCCGGTACGTGGCCTGCAAACATCAGTTGCACATTGGGGTAAGCCTTGAGCGCGTCGTAAATGAGCTGTCCTTGCTGTCCAAAATTGGAAGGCGACTGGTTGTCAATAATGTAATGGCTCACAACAAAAACTGTGCTGCTTGAATTTGCGGAGACGATTCCCTTCGCCCAAGGGATGAGGTTGGGATCGTTGCTTTCATACTTGCATGGCGAAGACTGGCATAAGTTGTAACCTCCGATCCAGCTTCCACATTGGCGTGGTTCTGGTGACATCCCTGTGGTAGTACAAGCTCCGGCATCGCCATCATCGTCGTACTCCAAATAGATCACGATGTAGTTTCGTCCCCCGGCCGTAAATTTATCGTAATGACTGTTATTTTGGCCTAAGTGGTAGTAGTCATAGTTTCCGCCGTAATATGTTCTTCCCGAGAAATGAGACACTCCGAAGTATGCGTTGAAACACAACGCAGTCGTCGAAGAAAAGGGTGTGTTAATAGTTAGCGTGTTAGGCGGGTTCGGACCTCCGTTTAACGGCGCCTGGTCATGGTTCCCCACCGCTACACCATAGGGTATTCCAGCGGTCTCCAGCGTTGCCATAGCGCCCTTCGCAATCTCCCATTCAGCGGTATTGCCATAAGTGGTGCTTGAGGTACAACTCGTGTTGTCATGAAGATAGTTGATGGGAGAGCCGGCATTGGGATTGTAAAAATCGCCATGTTCTGTGATATCGCCAACATGGGCAACATAGGCGATCTTTAGTTTTGGATCTGTGTAATTCGCCGCTATCCAACTGGTCTGCTTTTGAAACATGAGGGCCGTGCCGCCCTGCGGGCTAGTTCCGCTCGTACCGACGTTGGTGTAGAACTGCGTGTCGGGCATCACCACGATCGAGAAGTCCTGGCCCTGAGCGGAAGCGAGCACAATTCCCGCTTGAAGAGTGCACATCAGTAACAACACAGAGAGGCGCTTCATCATCGTTCCCTTTCTCTTACACGTTTCGACGGTCAGGTATAGGCCAAACACTTCGATCGCGACAGAGCCATGTGTCATACCGTCGCACCATTTCCGGCAAACCAGTCACCGGGATTTGAGAGCTCGCATTTTGCTCTTCATCTCCAGTCCCTTGCGTTGATATCCAAACTCCTGCGTTGAAACCCGATTGGGCCCGAGGTTTACGCGGTCAGAAGATTATCTTTCCTCCGAACTGAAGGTCTCTGGCCGTGTACGCGCTCGAAATCACGCCGAATGTTGACGTGGTTTGAACGCTTCTCGCCGGGGCCAGATAGTTAATGTGGTTGAATGCGTTGAACGCCTCGGCCCGGAATTGAAACCGCATACGATCGACGATCTGAAAGTTTTTGAGTACGGCAAGATCGAAGTTCTCGCGGCCCGGCGAATAGATGATGTTCCGCCGCGAGTTACCCAGGAATCCGGGCGCTGGCTGCTGGAACGCTGTCGTGTCAAACCACTTCTGCGGCGTCTTGTGAAAGCCCGCGGGATAAGGATTGCCTACCTGGTTCGCGCGTGGCGCCGGAGACTCAGTCAGAGTTTGCGTATCAGCCGCGGCAATCGAGAATGGGAAGCCTCCCTGGAAGATGGCGATGCCGCTCACCTGCCATCCACCGATCAACGCGTCCAACGTGCGGCCGGTATGCGAAAGAAACTGCTCCCCGTGCCCCAAGGGGAGGTGGTACACGGCGCTGAAGATCGCCCGATGTTTGAGGTCATAGTCGGACGGACCATAGTCTCTGTCGAAGTCCCTGGCATCCATGGGTTGCGAACCGCCGGTGCTGCTGGCCGTGTAGGTATTCGACCGAATGTCCATGCTTTTCGAGTAGACGTAGGAGCCGAGCAGAGTAAAAGAACGCGATTGGTGCGTGACCTTCACTGTAGCGGCGTTGTAATTCGAACTCAGGGCGAAAACCTGGGGATAGACATCGCCCAAATTCGGATACGGCCGGCGCGCGGTGAACGGTGTTGGATGAGCCGGATCATAAGGCAACGGCTGATTCAGACTGAAGCGCGTTGGATAATGCCGGCCTCCGGTCCCTTGATAACCGAGAGAGACCGTCGTATTACGCAACGGTGTGTGCTCCACAGTCAACGTGTAGTTCTGCGAGTAGGGTCGTATCCACTTATTCGTGCTCAGGTACGCTCGGCTCAGATCGGACAGTTGAATCGGGCGGAGAGTTGTGATGTCAGGTATCGCCGTGGACGTGCTCAGGATGTTCGTCACCGCAGTCCCGATAAAGGCTTGCTGTCCGAGGAAGGGGTAGTTGCTTGACGCGTTCACCGTGTCCGCTTCGTCTGAATAATCGTAGAAGAGCCCATACCCTCCGCGAATGACTGTTTTCTCGCTCTTCGCGAATGGGAGATACGCAAAACCAACACGCGGAGCAAAAGACAACTTCGGCGAGGCGCTTGGACTCTTGCCGCAGTAGCTCAGCAGCCCGTTGGCTCCGACCGAGGAGGCTGCAGACTGGCTCGAGGTGCAAAGCCCGCCGCCGGGAAAGTTGAAGTTGAACCAGTCGTACCGATCCTGGGCTTCGCGCGGAGGGAGGTAGTATTCATAGCGCAATCCGCTGTCTATCGTGAGGCGTCGCGAAGTCTTCCATTGATCTTGCACGTAGGTCGACCACGTGTACTGCGGATACGTGAACACAGCGTCGCTCGGCGTCGGAGCCAGGGGAGAAGGGACAATAATGTTGATCTGGTATGGATTGCCAAGCAGGAAGTCTGCAAAAGGGTCTCCGGAGTATTGCCCGTTGAAAGCCCATGTGCCCAGGTTTGCACCTTTGCCATACGCGTGGATCCAGTTCAAAATCGAAAAGCCGGCATTAATCGTGTGGTTGCCGCGCACGTACGTCAGGCTGTCCGCTCCGTTGTAGTAGTCGGTAATGTCCAGTTGCGGGTAGTTTGACCCCACACCGAATCCGCTCAACGCGGGGCTTGCGCCTGCAAAGCTGACTAGTGGTATCTCCGGGGTTGGCTGCTCATGGAATCCCCCCTTGATTCCAAAGCTCGCCAGATCATCGGCGCCAATCGTCGGCGCCAACAGGCTAAAGTCCGCATGTACAAACCCGAACGTGACCTGGTTCACGAGTCTCGAAGAGACTACCCGGGTATATCCCCCCTGATAGCCCTTGTTCGAGAACAATGCAGTGCTGGTGGAGAATGGCCCCGTACCGTTCGCGCCAGTGGCCTTCGTCGACGTGCTCGAGAATATCGAATAGCGCGCAAAAAACGAGTTACGTGCATTCAAGTTCTCGTCAACCCGGTAGTTTTGCTGGTCGCTGCGCGTGGGCGTCGCAATCGGCCCGTTGTAGATGTTGGCTCCGCTATTCGCGGAGTAGACAAACTTTTTGTACGCCTTCGCAAACTGCGAAATGCGATTGTCGGGAATCTGGTTTCCCGGGAATGCGACACCCGTGTACGGATCCTTGATCGCCTTCGTAAATGTGCCTGCCCACTGCGCCGTGGACGGGACAACGATTTGCACGACTACCTGCTGATTTTTTTGGAAGTGCTCGTAGTTCGCGAAGAAAAAGCTTTTGTCGTGCCCGTTGTACACCTTGGGAATAAAGATGGGACCGCCCAGCGAATACCCATATTGGTGCTGGCGAAGGACCAGCGGCTGCTTGGTCGGACTAAACGTTATCGCATCGAAGTAATTATTGCGCGCAAACTCGAACACGCTTCCGTGAAGTGCGTTCGATCCCGATTTGAAATGGACCTGAACTTGGTTCGCCGCGCCGCCGTACTCAGCCGAGTAGGTCTTTGTCTGGAACTTGAACTGCTGTACCGCATCGATAGAAGGAATGAGGATCGCAGCGGCGTAGATCATGTCCCGGTTATTCAGCCCGTCGATGAGGAAGCCCGTCGAGGTCGACCGTGATCCGCCCATGCCCACAGTGCTGTTGTCGGTGAGTTGCGAGGCGCCGCGATAGGTCGCGTCCGTATTTCCCTGCGTTGAATATGCAGAACCATCGAGCAGCAGCAAATTCTGAAAGTTCCGCCCGTCCAGTGGCAGATCGGTCACAAGTGCTTCTGGCACTGTTGTCGAAACTTCGGCATTCTCGGTGTTGATCTGCACATTCGATCCGTTCACCGTCACCGTTTCCTGCTGCGAACCCACAGACATCGTCAGATCCGCCCGAACCACATCGGTGATATTCAGCTGCACATTGATTTTTCTCGCAACATTAAAGCCCTCTTTTTCAGCCGAGATGTTGTACACGCCAATCGCCAGCAGTGTCACGGTGTACGCACCCGACGCGCTGGTCGTCACATGATGCCTAGATCCCGTCTGGGTGTCCACCACAACAATATTGGCATTTGGCACGGCCGCCCCGGTCGAATCCATCACCGTTCCGGTGATCGATCCCGTCGCGTTCTGCGCCTGCGCACTGCACATAAGAAGAAAAACCATCAGAAATGCCGCAAACTTCAACAAATTCCTCGGAAACTGGATAATCATCACGCCTCTTTCTCCAAATCATCTGAGCGAATGGGTTGACCCTGTTCGCCACTCGACCAAAACAAAACGTCACATGACAGTACTTTACAAACCTGAGTTTACTAATCAGCTGCCAGAAAATGACATGAACATATGATGAATTTGCACCCTAGCAGTGTCCCGAGAAGGTTGTCAACCCTCTTTTGGGAAAGATTTCACTACTCGTTCTCTGGATAGGGAGCTTCGCGCGAGGCGCGAACTGAGGGATAAGCGAGTCCACAAACCCACTTTTCCAGCTGGCAAGCCAGGACACGGCAGCAGAAAACTGCCGGCGGATATTAGGAGGAGATCTAGATAGTTGTTTGTGATTCTGGACCTGCGGTAGCGGCCTTCTTGGCCGCAATCACGGCGCGGATATCGCGTAGAGCCTTCGTTACGATGATCACAATGCTCGCGGCTGCTCCCTCCGGATCGCGATCGCGTATGGCGTCCAGGACCAGTTTATGGGTGGCACAACTCTCCTCCCAGCCGCTTGGCACCTGGATCGAAATCTGGCGCCCCACCCGCAGGGCCGCCTCGATCGAATACACAAACTGGGCTAGGATCTCGTTACCGCAGGAACTGACAATGATCCGATGAAACTCCAGATCAGCCTTGATGAATTCTTCAGGATTCGTGAGTCCGGCCTGCATCCGGTCATAACTCTTCTGCAACTCCTGAATCTCGGAATCGGTCGCCCTGCGGGCTGCCCAGGCCGCAGCAGCAGGCTCAAAGATCTGCCGCACTTCGTAGAGGTTGGTGACAAAATGTTCATCTACGCCAACTTCGCACTGCCAGTTCAATACGTCCGAATCCAGATGGTTCCACTTCGATCGCGGCTGACCAATCATGCCGTGGCCGTGCTCCACACTCAATAGTCCCTTAGATTGAAGCGTTCGCACCGCTTCCCGCAACACAGTGCGGCTCACCTGAAACTGCTCGCAAAGTACCGGCTCAGTGGGAAGCAGAAACGGAGTCTCTGCCCGTTCCCGGATGATGTAAAGTGCCAGATCATGCACCACCCGCCCCGAGAGCTTTCCGCTACTCGGCTCCGTAAGAGCAATCACGCCAGACAAGCCCCTTGCCACTGATCGCATTCCATGACTATACTTCATTGGAACTCATATACTCATCATATGACTTATGAATAACCGCCTCCCCGATGGAATTGACCTGATCACCGAGAACGTCGGCGGCAAGCTCGTCCAGTTTGTCGCGCTTCACGGCGGACGCTCCCTTTCCTACTTCGATTGCGGGCTAAATGGCTTCGCCACACACCATCCGGAAATTTGTTCCGAGGAACCCCACACTGTCGTTATTTCGCATGCAGACGCGGATCATTTCGGTAACGCATCAACGCTCAAAACCGCATTTCCCCAGGTAAACATTCTGGCGCACGCAGCGGACCGCCACTGGATCGAGCAACCGGACGTCCTGGTTCGCGAGCGGTACGATCATGCACGTGAGCGATTTGCGTTTGGATACGAATCTGCTCAGTTGACAGCTATGCGGCAGGCCTGTGGCGATGGCGTCCATGTCGACGGCCTTCTCAGTTCCGCCGACACAATCGAACTTGGCGCTTTTATGTGGCAGGTGCTTCACATTCCCGGACACAGTCCGGGCCACATCGGTCTCTGGAATGCCTCTGAGGGCGTCCTGTTGCTGGGCGACGCAGTCCTCGGCCTGGGCATTCCGGGAGCCGATGGCAGAATCTGCATGCCCCCGACCCACCAGTTCATCGACGACTATCTCCGAACGATCGAGCAACTCAAGTCACTCCCTGTCCGCACCGTGCTGTCGGGCCATTGGCCTGTGCTGGACGGCAACCAGTTCCAGTCCCTGCTTCACGACAGCAAGGAATGCGTCGCACGAGATCTGGCCTTCGTTCGCTCGCAACTCAACACTGGCCCCACGACGTTTGCACAACTCATGCAACGCCTCAACGAAAGCTTCCGCCAGTGGCCTGCAACTCAGGACATCCACTACTCGTACGCCTTATCCGGCTACATCGAGTATCTGGAGCAAGGCGGAGAACTTCATGTCACTAAGGGAGAGATTTACAAGTGATCAACGATCAATGCGCAGGCGGTTCACTGTTCCATTTGTCCGGCAAGACGGCTATCGTTACAGGCGGTGCGCAGGGTCTTGGCTTCGGTTCTGCAACGTGGCTTGCGAGAGCGGGTGCCCGAGTCGCTATTTTAGATCGTAATGGGCCTGCGGCGATTGTCGCAGCCGCCAGCCTCCCCGGAGAAGGACATATAGCTCTACATTGTGACGTGACAGTAGCCGAAGACCGAAAGCGCGCAATTGCCGACGTGTACCAGGCATTCGGCGCCATAGACACGTTGGTGAACAACGCAGGCATCACGTACATCGCACCGGCCGAAGAGATAGAGGAAGATCAGTGGCGTACTGTTTTCGACACCAACATTCACGCGATGATGTTCATGTCCCGCGATGTGGGCAGGATCATGCTGCAACAGCACAGCGGCTCCATCATCAACATCGGGAGCATCACGTCTCTTCTCGCCATGCCCGGCCGCGGAGCGTATGTCACGACGAAAACCGCTGTGCTCGGCCTTACCCGTGTGCTCGCCGCGGAATGGGCAGAGCGCGGCATACGCGTGAACGCCATTGGTCCCGGCTATCACAAAACGAAGCTTCTACAGGAGTACATCGACAACGGTTTGGTGGTGGAGGAGAAAATCCGGCGCCGGATCCCAGCCGGCCGCCTCGGCTCAATCGACGATATCGGCAAGGCGGCGCTCTTTTTCGCATCGCCACTTTCGGAATACGTAACCGGACAATTCCTCATGGTGGATGGCGGCTACACAACATTTGGCGCGCCAGGAGATGCCTGCTAATGGATGGGACTCTCAAGTCGTTCGAAGCATTTGACGTCAAGCTTCCGCTTCCCCGGCCGCTTCGATTGGGTGGCATCTATATCACTCACCGCTCGTACGTCGTCGTACGTTCCGTAGACACGGAGGGTAACGTCGGCACAGCGGTGGGCCTTACTCGCAATGCCCCCGTGGCGCAAACCGTGCTGCAGAGTGTCGCTCCTCTGTTGGAACAGGTCGGCCTGGGCGACTACGCCGATGCCTACGCCAGGGTCATTCGGGCCAACGTTTGTCTCGGCACAAACGGAATCTTCTGGCGCGCTCTCAGCCTCGTCGACTGTGCCGTTCACGACCTCATGGCGCGCCGCGCCGGAGTTCCGCTCTACGAGTTGCTGGGCGGTCAGCGAAAGGCGACACCGCGACTTCTCGTCGGCGGATATCCCTCGCCTGAAGAGACCCTGGAGTCGCTCGGCGAGCAAATCGAAGAGATGGCGCGTATGACTCCGGCCGGGATCAAGATTGGCAGTTGCGGTGACTTCGCGCGCGACACATTGCGGCTGGAAGCCGCACGTCGCGCTATGCCCAACGGCCCGCCGCTGATGATCGACCTCTACTGGCAGTGCGACGATAGCCGCGATTTGCTCCCCCACGCGCAGGACTGGGCCCACTTCCGCATGGGATGGATCGAAGATCCGGTAGCATTCGACGACTTCAAAGGCTCCTGCTTCCTGGCCGAGAATCTTCCCTATCCTGTCGCGATCGGCGACGAGCAAAGTAGCCAGGGCCAGTTCGAGCGCCTTATGGATGAGGGCGGCGTGCGCGTCCTTCGTCTGGACGCCACCGTCTGCGGCGGCATCACCGCCTTTCGCAGCATTGCCAGGGCCGCGGCCGAGCGAGGCATCCCCATAGCGTGCCATGTCTTCCCTGAACTGCACACGCATCTGGGCGCGGCAATCGACGGTGTCCGTTTCGTAGAAACATTCTTTCCGTCCGCCGGTCTGGATTCACTCGACCTCATCAGTTCGTCGGTTTCCTCCTTCTCCAACGGCTCACTGATTCCATCATCCAGTCCAGGCAGCGGATTTGAGTGGAATGAAGATGCACTTCGTCACTACCGAACAGAGGTTTCGAAATGATCAGTATCAACCTGCATAACCGTTTCATCTTTATCACCGGAGGTCTGGGAGCGATTGCGGAATCCATACTGCGCCGCCTGCTGGAAGCCGGAGCAACGCTCGTGATCACCGACCTGCTTCCAGTCGATGAGGCGGAACGCAGACTTGAAGGGTACAACCTGCCATCGCGCAACTGGCGTTACCTTCGCTGTGACGTGACTGATCTCACGTCCATCGCTACAGCAGTCGGAGAAAGCTTCACACTGCACCCGGAGCTCGATTGCTTTGTTGGATTGGCGGGTGGCTGCGCGCTGCACCCGTTTGCTTCAACCAGTCCAACGGAGTATCGCAGGATCTTCGATTACAACTATTACGGACACGTCGACGTAGCCCGATCCATCACGCAGCATTGGACAGAGCGAAGCATCGCCGGACACGCCGTGTTCACCACTTCGCTTGTCGGAAGCCTTCCCTGGGTCGACCTAAGCGCATATGCCCCGGCCAAAGCCGCCATCGAGATGTTCGCCAAATGCCTGGCACTGGAGTTCGCAACGCAAGGCATCCGCTTCAACTGCATCGCTCCCGGCCACGTCGCGACAGGATCGTCTTTGAAGGTGTACGACGAAGACCAAGGCTACCGGTCATTGGTCGATAGGGCTATCCCACTCAAAAGGCTGATCCGCCCAGAGTCGATTGCGGACGCATTTCTCTGGCTGATTTCATCACTCGCCCAGGACGTCAATGGACAGATCATCAAGGTCGATTGCGGCGCAAGCATTCCGAAGGTTGGCTAACAATGATTTACGAACTTCGTGTTTATACCTGCAAGCCAGGCACGGTCGATGCCGTGCTGACCATGTGGCAACAGCGAGGCAAGCAGATGCTCGACCTCTACTTCAACATGGTCGGCCAGTGGACATCCATCTCCG
>Ga0207125_10087_pt1 | contig 21861 bp, 13 predicted proteins | sample Alteio_BWMinHeat_19_FD_153556 | JGI IMG/M metagenome (GOLD analysis project Ga0207125, IMG submission 153556) | Enriched cells from forest soil in Barre Woods Harvard Forest LTER site, Petersham, Massachusetts, United States -... | ecosystem: Environmental > Terrestrial > Soil > Temperate forest >...
ATGTTCCGGCCGCCGACATCATGCTGGAACAACTCAGCAGCCTTTTGCGTATCACTCTCGAGCGCGGCGAAACCCAGCTCATTTCTCTTAGCGACGAAATGGAGTTCATGGAAATGTATCTTGCCTTGCAGGACCGTCGATTTTCTGGCCGTGTGCGCCAGGAAGTCCGCGTCGACCCTGCCCTGCACGATGCGCTGGTCCCCGCCATGCTGTTCCAGCCGATCGTCGAGAACGCCTATTCCCACGGCCTTTCCCGTCTCGACCGCGACGGCGTGCTGACCCTCGAAGTGGGCCGCGAACGTGGGCGTCTGAAGGTCATCATCGCCAACTCCGGCATTGGTCTCAACCCCGCTCCCCGCAAAGACGGGCAAGGCACCGGCGTCGGTATCGCCAACGTCAAGAACCGCCTCCGCCTCCATTACGGAGCGCAGCAGAGTTTCTCCATGTACGAAGCCGGCACAAACAAGGTGCAGGTCACCATTACGTTTCCACTGCAGTTCTCCGCGAATCCAACCCCAACCCTTACAGGATATGGTGTGTGATGATCAACGCTGTCATAGCAGACGACGAGGTGCTCGCAAGGCACAAACTACGGCAACTCCTGCGCGAAGAAACCGAATTCGAGATCGTCGGCGAGAGCGCCACCGCAGCCGAAACCATCGATCTCGTGCGTCTCACCAAGCCTGACCTGCTCTTCCTCGACATCCGCATGCCCGGCATGGACGGTTTCGACATCATCGGCGCTCTCTCCGCCGATGCGGACTTCGTTCTGCCGCGCATCATCTTCACCACGGCGTACGACCGTTACGCCATCCGCGCCTTCGAGATCCATGCGGTCGACTATCTCCTGAAACCTTTCACCGCCGAGCGCCTGCACTCCGCCGTCGAGCGCGCCCGCGAGCAGATCCAAACCTCTGCCCAGGCTCCCTCGACCAATGGCGCTGCCGACGCAGCCGACAGCCCTTACACCAAACGCATTGTCTTCAAGTCCCGCGGCCGCATCCTCTTCCTCCACGTCTCCGACATCCGCTGGATCGGCGCCGAGGAAAACTACGTCCGCATCAGCACCGAGTCCGAGAGCCACCTGCTGCGCGAAACCATGACGCGGCTGGAAGAAAAGCTCGACCCGCAGATGTTCCTCCGCGTGCATCGTTCGTCGATCGTCAACCTGCAGTACGTGAAGGAAGTCCGAACGGAAAAAGACGGCGAGTTCGCAGTCCTGCTGGCCAACGGCCAGAAGATCGCGATGAGCCGCAGTTACCGCTCCCGCATCCAGGGATGGCTCCAGCGGTAAGGTAAGGTCTCTGGGGACCCATTCCCGAGGAAACCACAAATCTCTCAGCGCGTTCGGACGTTCAGCAAATAAACCTGTTGACATTCTACCTATGGCGGTTCAACCTATAGGCTGACATTCAACAGGAGAGCAGCCGTGCCGGAAAACAAATCGGATGTTTTGCAGGGAACACTGGACCTGATGGTGTTGAAGACGCTTGAGTCGATGGGGCCGCTGCACGGCTACGGCCTTGCACGGCGGATCGAGCAGGTCAGCGAAAACACCGTCACTCTCAATCAGGGGACCATCTATCCGGCCCTGCTTCGCCTCGAACAGCGGAAGTGGGTTGCGGCGGAATGGGGTACCTCGGAGACCGGACGTCGCGCCAAGTTCTACTCCCTGACCCGCACTGGACGGAAGCAGATCGATCAAGAGACCGAGAACTGGGAGCGCACCGCCGCCACCATGGCGCGCTTCCTTACCCCCTCGAATTAGGAGGCAGGCAAATGGACCTCATACGAATCCTCCTCAGCCGGTGCGCCGCTCTCTTCCGCAGCAGGAAGCTCGACGCCGATCTCGACGAAGAACTGCGTGCACACATCGATCTGGCCATCGAAGAGAACCTCGGGCGCGGGATGAATGAACAGCAGGCACGCACCGCCGCGCTACGTGCGTTTGGCGGCGTCACACAAGTCCGCGAGAGCTATCGCGTGCAACGCGGACTTCCGCAGCTCGAACAGATTGGTCGCGACCTCCGCTACGCCGTTCGCCAACTGCGCAAGTCGCCCGGCTTTGCACTCACCGCCATCCTGACGCTCGCGTTGGGCATAGGTGCAGCGACGTCGGTCTTCAGCGTGGTCCACGCGGTCCTGCTCAAGCCGTTTGCCTTTCGCGAGCCCAATCGCCTCGTCGTGTTGCGCGAAGTTGTGGGTGAATCGCGCAGCGAGCGAGCGTCAAGCCCCGATAACTACCGCCATTTCCTGCGCCTGAAAAAGGCTGCGACAACACTCGAAGATGCTGCCATCTTCAGCCAGAAGGGCTTGAGCGTCTCGCCAAACGGAGATCACCCGCGCATTGTGGGGGCAGTAACCGCTTCACCCAATCTCTTCCCGGTGCTTGGCGTGCAGCCCATGCTGGGCCGAGGCTTTGTCGAGAGCGATGCCCGGACGGGCGCCGAAAGCGTCGTCGTATTGAGCTATGAGGGCTGGCAAACTTTTTTTGCCGGTGATCCGAAAGTCATTGGACAAACTTTGCGAATCGGCGGTGAACCAACCACCGTCATCGGTGTTCTTCCGCCCGGTCTGTCGTTTCCGCAAATCGCACTGGCGCCCAAAATAGCATTCCAGGACGTTGGGGATGCTCTGCTGTTCCAACCACTGACGCCAACCGAGCGCGACCTGACGAAGGACAGCGGCAGCTTCAACTACAAGGTAATCGCTCGACTTAAATCCGGCGCCACATTGTCCCAGGCCACCGCGGAACTGGATGGTTTGCAAAACGCGTATGCGCTCACCGCACATCTGCCCTTCCATCTCGGCATCGCCCTCACACCCCTGGACAAGGACGTAGCATCCGGCGTCAGTGGTGCATTGTGGCTGCTGCTTGCCGCTGTTGGTGCGGTGTTGCTGATCGCGTGCGTCAACCTTGCCAATCTGCAACTGGCACGCGCCGTCAACGCGGAACGTGAGACTGCCGTACGCGCCGCACTGGGTGCGAGCCGCGGCCAACTCGTACGATCGCGACTCACCGAAAGCCTGGTGCTGGCGTTCGCCGGAGGCGCAGCCGGCATAGCGATGGCCTTTGGCGGCCTGCGCCTGTTGCTCGCCTTGGCGCCGTCGAACGTTCCCCGTCTGGATGAAGTAACGGTGAGCGTGCCCGTGCTGATCTTTAGCGCCGGCTTGTCGATCGCGGCAGCCATCGTATGCGGCATCCTGCCTGCCCTGCGCTCTCTGCGTGTTGCTCCGCAGGCAGCGCTGCAGGCAAACTCCACGCGCACGGCCAATACCAAGGAGGGCCAGCGTACCCGCGGCCTGATGGTAGCGGCACAGGTAGCCTGCACGGTGGTCCTGCTTATCGTCACATCGCTGGCGCTGCGCAGCTTCTCGCATCTGGTGCGGCAAAATCGCGGCTTTGATGCGAGCCACGTCACGCTGGCGCAGGTGGATCTGTTCGCACAGCCGTATGGCGACTCTTCCGGCACGATGAAGAACGCGAAGCTGAACTTTACCGATCGCGCTCTCGCGGCGCTCGGTCAACTGCCCGGTGTACAGTCGGTGGCCCTCACCAGCGTCGCTCCGCTGACCGGCGAAAACTGGGTGGACAATCTTGAGCGTCCCGACCATCCTGTACCACCTGGGCAGGAGCCGCCCATCAATGTGCGTTTTATCAATCCGGACTATCTGCCGACAATGCAGATTCCGCTGGTTGCCGGACGCAATATCGCTGCCTCCGACCGCGCGAATCCTTACGTCGCACTCATCTCGGAGAGGACCGCACGCGAGTCGTTTTCCGGGGAAGACCCGGTGGGAAAGAAGATCAACGGCCTTATTCCGGACGACAACCATCCGATGACGGTTATTGGAGTCGTCGCGGACACCCGCATCAACGGCCTTAAGGATACAGCCGCCATGGTCTACCTGCCTTACTGGAGCTTCACGCCATGGACGCTGTCGTTTCTGGTCCGCAGCTCGCAACCCGGCGACGCACTGATTCCCGAGATGCGGCGCACGATCTGGCAGATCGACCCGCAGGTCGCCATTCCAACGCTGCGATCGATGGACGAGCAGGTCAGCTACTCCGTCGCCACCGACCGCTTCCAGGCCATGGTGCTCAGCGCTTTCGGCGCGGCCGCATTATTGCTGGCGCTGCTTGGCGTGTACGGCGTCCTTGCATACTCTGTTTCGCTGCGCCGGCAGGAGTTCGGCATACGCATCGCCCTTGGCTCGGGCAGGAGCGCGATGATCGGGCTGGTGCTGCGACAGGCAGCCTATCCCGTTCTGTTCGGCACAGGCGCCGGACTCATGATGGCGCTGCTCACGCTTCGCTGGGTATCGGGTCTGCTGTACCAAACACCCGTCATGGACCCGCTCGCAGTCGGCGGAAGCGTTCTTCTGCTTCTGGCAGCCGCCACGTTGGCAGCGATTGTGCCGGCACGGCGCGCAGCATCCACTGACCCAATACGCGCGCTGAGATTGGAGTGAGCATTTCCCTGTGGGTGTAGTCCAACGCCGCGACCTAACCAATCTGTCATCCTGAGCGGAGGCTCGCGCTTTTGCGAGCCGTAGTCGAAGGACCTGCACGGCGGACTGTAGTTGTAAATTCAACGAACCGTTTTACCGATGCTCTGGACTCTTCGCATCGGCAAGTATTTGTGGGGACTTGGCAGAGCGGTTGTGGTTAAACGGGTCGATCGGTTGTGGCGATACGAAGGGTTTGGCAGGTCCTTCGACTACAGCTCGCATAAGACCGCGAGCTTTCGCTCAGGATGACAGGTTTGTGGTGATTTGGTGAGTGCTACTGCGCTGCATCAGTTACTCGTGCCAACATTCCAGGCCGCAAAGTTTGATTCACAACGCAACGGACTGACCACACCACCAACTATTAATCACTCAGCCCGCAGCGCCTCCACAGGATTCACAGCAGTCGTTCGGCGCGCTGGCAGATAGCTCGCCAGCGCTGCTGCAACAACCAGAACAACCGGTACAACGATGAACGTCACCGGATCGAGCGGGCTGACGCCAAACAACAGCGTTCGCATCAGACGCACGAGTGCGGCGGCCGCGCCGAGGCCAACAGCGGTGCCAACGACGGTAAGCACCAGCGCGGAGCGAACGAACATCCACACCAGTCCATTCTTGTTCGCACCCAGCGCCATGCGGATGCCAATCTCGCGTGTGCGTTGCGAAACGGCATACGAGATCACACCGTAAATTCCGAGGATGCCCAGAGCCAGCGCCATCGTCGCGGCAATTGCCAGCATCACCAGCGTGAACGAGGTGCGCGCCATGGAGTCGCTATAGATGTCCTGCATTGTGCTGACGTCGGCCACCGGCAGATTGGAATTCACCGACCACACGGCCTGCTGCATTTCGTTGATGAAGGTTTGTGTTCCGGCACGATTGCTGCGTAGCGCGAAGTAAACCGTGCGCCATACTCCCAGCTTTTGCGGGGCGGAAGAATCGTCCATTATCAACAAAGGCCAGTAGACGGTTGCAGGTGACACCTGATCCACACCATTTTCACGCACATCCTGCACGACGCCCACCACTTCATGCCAGGGCGCACCTGCAAACTCCCGGAACCGTTTGCCAATCGCGGCGCGAGGCGATCCCCACAACTCGCGGGCAAGGCCCTCGGACATGATTCCAATCGGTCTCACGCCGTACATCTCCGACCACGTAAAGTCGCGCCCCGCGACGAGCCGCGTGCCGGCGGTGCGGAAGTATCCAGGCGAAACGAAGTTGTAGAGCCGCATGGGCGCATTTTCGTTTGCGTCGTTCTTGCCTTCGATCTGTATCTCGTCCCAGGCAGGTTCGGCGCCGCTCATGGGAACGGACGCGGCGAAACCCACCGAACTAACGCCGGGAACTGCGGCCAGCTTGTCGAGAACACTGTTCTGTATGCGCACGACTGTCGTCGAATCACCCACCAAAGTCTCGGGAATGGAAAGCCGCATTACCTGAAGCGACTGAGGCCCGGAGAACCCTGGATCGACATTGCGCATCGCCTCAAATGTGCGAATCATCAGCACCGCGCCGATAAGCAGCACCAGCGCCATCGCTACCTGCGTCATCACCAGCAGGTTGCGGCCGCGCTGCCTGTCACGATTCGCGCTCGACGACCGCATCGCTCCAAGCAGGGCCACCTTCTCCCGCGAAGGCACATAACGCAGCACCGGAATCGCGCCAAAGAAGAGGCCGGAACACACCGACAGAATGACGGTGAACGCAACTGATCGCCCGTCAAGCGATATCTCACTCAGGCGCGGAAGATTCACCGGCCCAATCGCCGTCAATACGTGGAGCCCGCCATACGCCACGGCCACACCGGCCGCCCCTCCGAGCAGGCCCAGCGTCAGGCTTTCCAGTAAGAGTTCACGCGCAATCCTCCATCGTCCCGCGCCCAGCGCCGACCGCACGGCAAGCTCCTGCTGCCGCGCATCGGCACGTACCAGCAGCAGGTTCGCCACATTGGTGCACGCGATCAGCATCACGACGCCGATCATTCCCATCACCACCCAAAGCACCGTTTGGATCCCGCCCACCACGGTCGCTTTCAGAGGCTCCAGCGCCGGTGTAATCTTCCAGTTCACATACCAGTGCGGATTCGTCCCGGGACCGTTGGACCACGAGTCCATCCATACATTGATCAAGCTCGCCACATCGGCATTCGCCTGCGGAATCGCAACCCCCGGCCGCAGCCGTCCGATACCGTGATACGCAAAGCCCGCCAGCATCTCCTTCACCGGATCGAGCGCCATCGGAACCAGCAGATCGAAGTCGTAGTTAACAACCTTGAACCCGCGCGGCATCACACCGGCGATGACGCGCGGCTGGGAATTGACGCTGATAGTGCGTCCGACGACGCCCGGATCGCCGCCAAAACGACGCTGCCAATAGCCATAGCTCAACATCACTCGCCCCAGCCCATGGGAGTCCTGATCGGCCGTCGTCAGCCACTGGCCGGTGAAGGCGGGAACATTCAGCGTCTCCAGAACGCCGCTGGAAATCTGCGCCGTGTTCACCTGCTCCGGCTGGGCGAGACCGGTGATGCTCGCGGTCCCCGGTCCCCACACACCCACGGACTGGAACGTACGATTGTGCGTCGTAAAAGTGAAGTACATCGAAGCGGACAGTCGCAGTTCATTGCGAAACTCAGCCAGCCCAGGCGCGCCCGGCGCGTTCAGATGCAGCGAAACCAACTGCTGCGGCTCCGGATACGGCAACGGCCGCAGCAACACACTGTTGAGCACGCTGAAAACTGCGGTATTCGCTCCAATGCCGATAGCCAGCGTCAGCACCACGGTGATCGCGAACCCCGGAGATCGCCTTAGCCGCCGGAAGACATGCTTCAGGTCCACCACCACCGATTCGATTCTTTGCCACTGCCAAACTTCTCGGCTCCGCTCCCGCAGGACTGTCACATTGCCGAATTCCCGCCGCGCGGCTCGTTCGGCTCGCTCACGCGACATGCCCTCTTCCATCAGCTCATCGGCCCGCTCGTCGATGTGTTCCTGGATGGACACAGAAATATCGTCGTAGCGGCGATTTCTAGAGAACAAGCGGCTGAACCAGGACACGTCACACCTCCTACGCCTTAGCCGCTGCGAGCACACGGGTAAAGCCGGCAAACATCCGCTCGAAACTCACCACTTCGTTTTCGAGATGACGAGTACCTGCCGCAGTCAGCCGATAGATCCGCGTCGGTCTTCCCTTCGCCGAGACGCCAGGCTGAGCTTCCAGCAAGCCTTCCTTCAGCATGCGCTGCAGGGCGGGATAGAGCGAGCCCTCCTCCACCTGCAGCATGTTCTCGGAAACCTGTTTGATGTGCTTCACCAGCGCATAGCCATGCATGGGCTTCAGCCGCAACGATTGGAGAATCATGATCTCCATCGCGCCAGGAAAAAGATCGCGATGCTCAGGGTTCTTCGCCATACCCGGAACTTTATTACGGAAATACCTATTTTGTAAATAGGTATTTCCGATTCTAGCTTTCCCTTTATGCGTCATCAAGAAACAGGCCCGCACTTTTTAATCCCGAATGCCCTGCATGAAGCGCAAAATATGTGTCACGGAGAATCCCATGCCAAAGAATCTTTTCTGCTTCGTGGCTTTCGCTCTGCTCACAGAGTTTCTCTTACCGGGTGCAACCCGCCAGATGCACGCGCAGGCAAAGCCCGCACCGTATCCTGCCGCAGCTCCTCTCAGTCAGTACCTCATTCCGGCAAAGGCTTCAGAGATCGCACTCGCTCGCAGTGCAGCTCCCGCATCCATCTCGGACGGTGCGGAAGTGCTGGTGCTGGGACAGACCGGATACACGACCGCAGCGAAAGGCGGAAACGGTTTCGTCTGCCTGGTAGAGCGGTCATGGGGCAAGTCCACCGACGATTCGGAGTTCTGGAACCCGAAGATCATGGCACCGCACTGCCTGAACGCGCCAGCCGCGAGGAGTTATCTGCCCAATTTTCTGCTGAAGACCAAACTGGTGATGGCGGGAAAATCAAAGACCGAGATCGCCAGCACGCTCAAATCAGCGTTAGACAAGAAAGAGTTGCCGTCGTTAGAGCCGGATTCCATGTGCTACATGATGTCGAAGCAACAGTATCTCAGCGACGACGGCGGGCACTGGCATCCACACATGATGTGGTACGTTCCCGGCGACGCCGCTCAAAGCTGGGGAGCCAACCTGGCGGGCGTGCCGCTGATCGCCGCAAATGACCCCGAAGACCGCATGACCATCTTTATGCTGACGGTCAGTCATTGGTCCGACGGCACGCCGGTTGCTCACTGACCCGTGCCTCAATCACTGCCACATCATTAGGACAAGAGACCTCTCAGGCAATCGGCCGAGCGTCCTTGCCCTGCAACGCCAGGTACTGGTGTACGAACGCGATCGCCATGCTTCCCTCGCCCACTCCGCTCGACACGCGTTTGATCGACTCATGGCGCACGTCGCCCGCGCAGAAGAGCCCCGGGAAATTCGTCTCCAGCAGGAACGGCGGCCGCCGCTGTTGCCAGAACTCGATGTCACGCCCGGTACAAACGTATCCGTCCTCGTCGCGCTGCAGCCCATCCGGCAGCCAGTTCGTATTGGCATTGGCCCCGATCAGCACGAACAGCGCATCCGCCTTCCGTGTCCGCGGCGCCTCCCCCCTGGTGCTGGTGCAGATCGTCTCCAGGTGGTCGTCCCCACCCGCCGACACCACCACCGTGTACGGTTCAACGGAAATATTGCCTTTCTGCTTCATCTGCTCGATCAGGTAAGTCGACATGCTCGACTCCAGCCCGGCGCCCCTTACCAGCACGGTCACCGTAGACGCATAGTTCGCAAAAAACATCGCCGCCTGCCCCGCCGAATTGCCGCCGCCGACGATGAATATGTCCTTGCCGATTACCGTCGACGACTCCGTCCTCGCGGCGCCATACAGCACACCGCGCCCGATCAGCCGGTCGACACCTTCGGCGTCAAGCCTGCGCCAGTCGACGCCGGTCGCCAGGATCACCGTCCTCGTCTTCACCCGGTCTCCGCCGTCGAGCTCCACGCAATACTCGCCCTGCATCGGTTCGATGTTCTGCACCTCGCGCGTCATGACCATCTCCGCGCCAAACCGCGTGGCCTGCTTCAGTGCGCGCTCGCTCAGTTCGTCCCCGGAGATGCCACCCGGAAACCCAAGGTAATTTTCAATCCGCGACGAAGTTCCGGCCTGTCCGCCGGCTGCGGCCTTCTCGATCAGCAGGACACACAGCCCCTCGGACGCTCCATACACCGCCGCTGCCAGACCGGCCGGCCCACCGCCAACCACCACCACGTCATACCGTTCCTTATTCGGCGTCGTCCTTATGCCCAGCGCCTCGGCCACCTTCCTCACCGTTGGAGGCTGCCCCACGCAATACGCCCGGTCCACCACCACCGCCGGCCCGCTCAGGTCTTCAGGCATACATGACGGCACACGGTCCGGATCGCGGTCTTTATCCACCCACTCATACGGAATCCGGTTCATCGAAAGGAACGTCCGGATGTCCCGGCAGTCGGTGTCGTACTGCGACCCCACCACCAGCACCCGCGACTCACTATTGTCGCGAATGTACTCCTGAAGCTTGGTCACCCGCTGGGTCATGGTCTGCATGATCAGTGCGCTGCATTCCTTGGACATATCGATCAATTCCTTGAACTGCAGCTTGTCCAGCCGGACTAACCGCGACGCCTCCTTCGCTCTCAGAGAAGCAATCGCCGGGGAAGCCAGCAGGATCGGCACCTCCCCGAAGAAGTCGCCGCGGGAATACTTGTTCACCACGCGATCGATCCCGCCAAACGTCTTCATGACCTCGACAGAACCCTCGAGCAGCGCGAAGAACGATGCCGGATCGCCTTCGCGGATGACCCACTCTCCCTCCTGCACGCGGATATCGGCAGCCATATGCGCCAGCCTCTGCCGCTGCGTGTCCGTCAGACATTCAAAAATTCGGAGGCCCTTCAACTCGTCCGCGTGGATCATGGCATCACTCCTTCAGCGCACCGGAATCCTCCGGCAGGCCTTGACCTCATTTTACTGTTCACGACAATTGTGCCGCCGCAATCGGTTTGCACATAAGATGTCCCACGACCGATAACGCTTCTAGACAATCGTTCGCAGTCTGAGATAAATTGCCCTTGGAACAATTCTCCTAAAAGTGTTAACGCTCACATGCGCCCAGGCTGTCGTGGCCGCTAACGATTCATGTCGCAGCTCTCTGCCCCAGCTTTTGAATGGTGACCTCACAATGATTTATCTCTTGTCTTCTCAGCGCACTACACGTATTTCTCTGGCGGTCGGCCTTGCCCTCGGTTTGGCCACTTTCTCGGGCTGTGGTATCGGGACTCGCACCGTGCCTAACAGCACAGCCACGACGGCCCTAGGCACATCCGGAACCATTCATGGCGGTCTCAGTCCCGTCACCGGCGCCACCGTCACCATCTACGCCACTGGCGACAGCAGCGGAAACTCCACAGGATACGGCGTTGGAACTGCTCTGCAGACCGCCGTCTCCGGCAGCGATGGTAGTTTTCAGTTCGCCGGAGGCTACACCTGTCCGGCGAACCAATACGCTTACGTTGTCGCGACCGGCGGCAAGACCGGGAGCAACGCTGTCAATCCCAACTCCGTCCTCATGGCCGCCATCGGTCCCTGTAGCAGCGTCAGCGCCAGCACATTCATCCTGATTAACGAGCTCACCACCGTAGCGGCGGGATATGCGCTGAGTAACTTCATGACCGTCACCGGAACTGCCCTTGCTCCTGGCTACAGTGTCGGTATAGGTGCCCCCGCAACCAATAACGCCGCCGCCGGCTGCGTTGCCAACAGCTACTACAGCGGTTGCACTACCACCGTCGCCGCCGGACTCAAGCACGCCTTCGCAAACGCTGTGGCACTGGTCAACTCGAATAGCGGCCAGCCGAACGCCACCACACCTGGCGGCGCAATCGTTCCTGTTGCTTTCATCAACACCCTCGGCAACATCCTCCAGGCTTGCGTCAACAGCGGCGGCGGCGGCACCGACGCCGGATCCGGCCTGCCCACAACCACCACTTCCGCCGCCGGTACCACCAACGACGGCACCAACTGTGGCAAACTTTTCGCCTACACCAGCTATACCCTGAACGGAACGGCAACCGGAACGCTTATCGCCGCTGGCAACACATTGTCAGCCGTTCAGAATCTCGCCAAACGCCCCAACGGCAGCGCCACTACCTTCGACGCCAACTGCAGTTCCACCGCCGGCACTGCGAACAACGCAGCCACCTGCATCTACAATCTCGGAACGCCCGTCGGCGTTTACCAGACCTCTATGACCGCCGCCCCGCCGGATTGGATGCTCGGCATCTCCTATAGCTCGGCCAGCTTCTCGAACAGCACCACCAACACCTTCGCCACCGCCTGTGGCAACTCGTACGCCGGCAACGGCCTCCTATATCCCGTCTCCGTAGCGACGGACATTAATGACAATGTCGTGATCTTCAACGCCGACGCCAGCACCCCCGTCTGCGGCGATATCATCGCCATTGGCGCCGACGGCACGAACCTCGGAGTCAGTGCTATCAACACCGCAACGGGCGGCGCGGTTTACACCGGCGTCGATGCCTGGGGTCACGCTATCCTTCCGCTCAAGACTGGCAACGGAATTCTCTTCTACCAGTACAACGCTGGAGGCACGACCGACCTTAACGACTCTTCCGTTCCCCAGGTCTTCTCCATTACCAGCACCGGTGCCAACACTTCCCCAGCCACCACCACGGTCGCCAACAAGGCCCAGTTCGTCGCGGCCGACAGCAACAACAGAATTTACGTTTCCGCACAGAACTCTCAGAACACCTACGGTTATCTCGCGCCCACAACTCTCAGCCACACGGCTCCTGTTTATGCAGCCGCCGGCTACACCAACACAACAACTTCGGCGCTGACCGGGAACTCTGTCGACATTAACAACAACGATGTCACAACCAAAACCGCCAACCCAATCGGCGCCGGACCGTCCCAGGTCTCTTTTGCCAGCGGAACTAGTCCTGGAGCCACTTCGGGCAACGGCCAGGCGATCGTGACCGATACCACCGGTAACGCCTGGCTGGTCACGTCGAACGGAGCCACCGTCGGCACCTCACAAACCGTGATCGTGAAATTCTCCTACACCGCAACTGCCGGAGTTCTCACTTTCAGCGCTAGCGGGACCGCCGCCAACCCGTCATACGCTTTTCCCACAAACACAAACACTCAACTTAACGACGGTCTCAACGCCAGCACCAAATATGCAGTCATGGACGGTAACAATGTCCTCTGGTTCCCTGACCTCTTTGGTCAGGCCAGCGTCGCTCCCACCTACGGTGGTTTCCTGCGCGGATACGACACGGTCAATAACTACGGCACACCCCAACTACAAGGCTGCAAGTTCGCAACGGCTAGTTCGTACGCCGTAACTGGCTGGTCGATCGGTGCGTCAAGTACGACATTCACGGTCAGCAATTCAAAAGCTCCGGCCGTCGGCGCCGTTGTGACTTTGAATGGCTTCGCAACTTCCACGTTCTTCAACGGCCAGCAGGTGACAGTAACGGCGAGTGCCAACGGTACTCCCAGCACCTTCACCGTCTCCAATACCTTTGGACAAGCTGCGAACTCCGGTACCGAAGCGGGTACGACAACCTCACGGATTGGCACAGCCTGTGGAGTCAACAACGGCGATGGCAATCTCCTCAATAGCGCACCTTTCCTGCTCTACGCTAGTCGCGGTATCGCTGTCGATGCCATGGGCAATCTCTGGGTCGCCAACGGGACGCAGGGACAGGTCAACGAAATCATCGGACTTGCCGCACCAACGTTACCCTCTTACATCCACAACGGAACCTCCAACAAACCCTAACCTCAGTTCGTACCTGCAAGACAGCACGGCCCGCGCCAGTCGCGGGCCGTGCTGTTTCGTGATGAGGGCAGCAAGTCGAAGGTGGAAGAATTTCATTTCCCCCAAAAGACGTCAACGGCAACCATTCGACGAACAACGGTGGGAGATTTGTTCCAATTTCTCGGCAGACAAACAGCCTCTTCCCAGAAGCTTGCATCATATGATCGGTTTACACCTCTCGCCCTGATCGGTCTTACCTGTTCCGCTTCCGCCTAGACAATCGTCTATGGGCTGCTGTAAATTTGCCGTGAACATTGACACAAACTTCGTTTCCTGCGGAACCTGATTGTTCTGGCCGCGCACTGTCCGTAATGCAACTCTCAGCCCATTTCAAGATTCGGTGACCTCAAGATGACCATTCTCTCGTCTACTCAGCGCATTATCCAGATATCCCTGGCCGGTGGTCTCGCCCTCGGCCTAGCGACCCTTGCCGGCTGCGGCATTGGATCATTGGCGCCCAGTTCTGCGGGCCCAGTGCCTTTCGCCGTCAGCGGCCGGGTCCACGGCGGCCAGCAGCCCGTTTCCGGTTCCACTATCCAGCTTTGGACGGTTGGATCGACAGGATACGGCTCTGAGGGTACCAACCTGCTGGGTTCGCATGTCGTGACCACGGGTCCCGATGGCAGTTTCAGCATCACGGGCGATTACACCTGCCCGACCCCGGACACTCTCGTCTACCTCCTGGCTTCGGGCGGTAATCCCGGTTTAGCCGGCGGCACCAATAACACAGCCATTGAATTGGCTGCTCCGCTCGGCGCTTGCGGTGCTCTATCCGCCAGCACCTTCGTTTTCATCGATGAGGTCACGACTGCCGCCACCGCAGTTGCCCTCGGTCAGTACTTTACGACAACTTTCGGCAGCGCGAGCCAGGACAGCTTCGGCACCAACAACTCTACCCAGGCGCAGACCGGCCTTGCCAACGCATTTGCCACTGCCAACAACCTGGTGGACACAACCCAGGGCAGCGCACGCACCACGATTACGCTGACCGGCGCGGCCGGGACCATTACTGCAACTCCGGAAGCCGCCAAGTTGAATACGATCGCCGATATCCTTGCGGCCTGCGTCAACTCTGACGGATCCGGAACCTCTCCGTGCCAGACAACGCTCTTCCCCGACGTTACCCCGACCGGCAAGGCGCCACCGACGGACACTCTTCAGGCCGCGGTCTACATGAGCCTCAATCCCATCAGCAACAACGCCAACGGCTCTGCCGCCAACCTCACCGCCCTTTACGGGTTGCAAACCGCCCAGTCGCCGTTCGTTGGCGTTGCCAGCCAGCCCACGGATTGGACCATCGGAATCACGTACGCTGCTCCGGTCAACACCACCAACACCCTGATTAATGTGGCCTTGGATCTAAAGATCGACTCCAAGGGCAACATCTGGATACTCAACACGCCCGCCGACAATACACTCAACTCGATTAGCGAACTGAGCCCCTCGGGTGTTCCCCTGGTCACTGCCCTTGCCGGGTCAGCCGCGCCGACGGGGCTCTCCGCTGCCGGTCCCCGCAACATGGCCATCGACACCCTCGACGACGTTTATGTCGCTTCCAGCTCTGGAAGTGCCTATGTATTTGAATACAACACCACCACGGCGGCCGTTTCCGCCATCAATCTCGGCTCCCAGTCCTACGGCATCGCAATCGACGGCAGCAACAATGTCTTCGTCTCGCACAACTCCGGCACGGCAAGTTCGCTGGAAGAGTTTCTGGGAGGCACGCTGGCTTCCACCTCCCGCGTGACCTATCCGTTCAGCCGCATTGATCAGTTTGTTGTGGTGGATACTTCGGGCGCCGTTTATCTCACCCAGGGATCGACGTCCTCCTCCAGTGTTCTCCAGGTGACAGGCATGAATCCCGGCACTTGCACAGCGTTCCCCTGCACGACGACCAACGATGCTTCCCTGACGGCCACTTACACACCTATCACCGCAGGTGGCATCAACAGTCCTTTCGCCATGGCAGTAACCAGCAATGGCGTCTGGGTTCCGGACACCTCCGGTAATACGGCCACACTCATTACATCGCCAACGGCCGCCTCCAGCTTCGGTAGCACGTCAAACTTCAACGCGCCTCGCTATGTTGCAGTCGATGGCACCGGCAACGCGTGGTTTTCCAATCGCGGCACCGCGGCCATCACTGAGCTGAGTGCTACGGGAGCGGTCCTTTCCCCCGTGCCGGCAGGCGCCGCAACCAGTCCCATTGGATTCGCCCATGCAGGCATTGCTACCGGCGCCGGCATCGCGGTTGACCCCTCCGGCAACGTATGGGTCGCCAACAACACAGCGGCTGGCGTGCCGGCCACAGCTGGCTCGAACGCGGTCTTCGAGATAGTTGGCGCCGCATCGCCCACCGTCACACCAATCGCACTCGCACTCAAGAACTTTGCGGTTGCGGCCAAACCCTAATCCAAACCACCTGTACTCACAAAGGCCCGCGACCGTCGCGGGCCTTTTCCTTTATCCTCACAGAGTCATGCCAAACGAAACAGCCCGCAAGCCTCACTTCAACTGGTCCGACCCCTTCGACCTCGAATCCCAGCTCACCGAAGACGAGCGCCTCACTCGCGACACCGCCCGCCGCTATGCCCAGGAAAAGCTCCTGCCCCGCGTCATCGACGCCTACCGCGACGAGCGCACCGACCCCGCCATCTTCACCGAAATGGGGGCCCTCGGCCTGCTTGGCCCCACGCTCCCCGAAGCCTTTGGTGGCTCCGAGGCCACCTACGTCGCCTACGGACTTATCGCCCGCGAAGTCGAGCGCGTCGACTCCGGCTACCGTTCCATGATGAGCGTCCAATCCTCGCTCGTGATGCACCCGATCCATGCCTACGGCTCCGACGCGCAGCGCGAAAAGTATCTCCCCAAACTCGCCGCCGGAACCCTGATCGGCTGCTTCGGCCTCACGGAACCTAACGCCGGCTCCGACCCAGGCTCGATGACCTCGACAGCGGTGAAGACCGAAGCCGGCTATCGCATCAACGGCACCAAGACCTGGATCACCAACTCCCCTATCGCCGATGTGTTCATCGTCTGGGCGAGGCTCGACGGCGTTATCCGCGGCTTCATCCTCGACAAGGGAACGCCAGGCCTGACCGCCCCCAAGATTGAAGGCAAGCTCTCCCTGCGAGCGTCGATCACCGGTGAGATCGTCATGCGCGACGTAGAGGTCACCGAAGACGCCATCCTGCCCAACGCCACCGGCCTGCCCGGTCCTTTCGGCTGCCTCAACCGTGCCCGCTACGGCATCTGCTGGGGAACCATGGGCGCCGCCGAAGACTGTTTCCACCGCGCCCGCCAGTACACGCTGGACCGCAAACAGTTCAACCGGCCGCTGGCCGCAACGCAGCTTATCCAGACAAAATTCGCCAACATGCAGACCGAAATCTCCCTCGGCCTGCAAGGAGCGCTCCAGCTCGGCCGCCTCTTCGACACTGGCCGTGCGACCCCCGAGCTTATCTCTCTGATGAAGCGTAACAACTGCGGCAAGGCCCTGGACATCGCACGCTCCGCCCGCGACATCCACGGCGGCAACGGCATCTCCGCCGAGTTCCACGTCATGCGCCACGCCCAGAACCTGGAGTCCGTCAACACCTACGAAGGCACCTACGACATCCACGGCCTCGTGCTGGGCCGCGCCATTACCGGCATCCAGGCCTTCTCGTAAGCGACGGCAACACCTCTCCACCAGTCTGCCATCTCGACCGAAGGCGACGTACCTTGCGGCCGCAGTTCTGTCATCTCGACCGAAGGCGGCGCACTTTGCCGCCGCAGTGGAGAGATCGCAGCATTTGCGTTCCCTCAACCCACCACAACCGTTCCGCCCATTTCATCATCGAACCCGAAGCGCCCTCTATCCTCTACAATCCAGGAAGCGAAGTGACCAATAGCAACTACATCCTCGTCACCGGCGGCGCCGGTTTCATCGGCTCGAACTTCATTCTCGACTGGTTCGCCGCCGGCAACGAAGCCGGCATCATCAACCTCGATCTTCTGACCTACGCCGGCAACCCCGAAAATCTTTCCTCCATACAGAGCAAGTCCAACTACACCCTCGTCCACGGGGACATCTGCGACGCCGATCTCGTCGCGCAGACCCTTGCACAATACAAGCCTCAGGCCATCGTCCACTTCGCCGCCGAGTCGCACGTCGACCGCTCGATCCTCGGCCCTGAAGCCTTCCTCCGCACCAACATCGACGGCACATTCAACCTGCTCCGCGCCGCCCGCGCTTACGTCGAAGCCGACGCTCCCGCGCACTTCCGTTTCCTCCACGTCTCCACCGACGAAGTCTATGGAACTCTCACCCCCGACGCCGCTGCGTTCCACGAGCAAACGCCCTTCGCGCCGAACTCCCCTTACGCCGCCTCCAAGGCCTCATCCGACCACCTGGTCCGCGCCTGGCACCACACCTACGGCCTGCCCACCCTCATCACCAACTGCTCCAACAACTACGGCCCGTTCCAGTTCCCCGAAAAGCTGATCCCTCTCATCATCACCAACGCGCTCGCCGGCAAGCCTCTCCCTGTCTACGGAGACGGCCAGCAAATCCGCGACTGGCTCTTCGTCAGCGACCACTGCTCTGCGATTCGCGCGGTCCTCGCCAATGGCCGTCTGGGCGAAACCTACAACGTCGGCGGCAACAACCAGCGCAGCAACCTCGAAGTCGTGCAAACGATCTGCGCCATCCTCGACGAGCTTCGCCCCGCAGCCTCGCCCTACAGCGACCTCATCCGCTTCGTCCAGGACCGCCCCGGCCATGACCGGCGCTACGCCATCGACGCCACAAAAATCACGGGCGAACTGCACTGGCAGCCGCAGGAAACTTTCGAAACCGGCCTCCGCAAAACCGTCCAGTGGTATCTCGACAACCCCGCATGGATAGACAATGTAACCAGCGGCGCCTATCAGCAGTGGATCACCAAAAACTACGCCGACCGCGCGGAGGCAGACACACAATGAAGGGCATCATCCTCGCCGGAGGCTCCGGCTCCCGGCTCCATCCGGTCACGCAGGCGGTCTCCAAACAGCTTCTTCCCGTCTACGACAAGCCGATGATCTACTACCCGCTCTCAGCGCTCATGCTCGCGGGCATCCGTGACGTCCTCATCATCTCGACACCCCTCGACACCCCACGCTTCGAGCAGCTTCTCGGCGATGGCTCGCAATGGGGCATCCGCTTCCAGTACGCCATCCAGCCCTCACCCGACGGCCTCGCGCAGGCCTTCCTCATCGGGGAGCAGTTTCTCGACGGAGAAGGCTGCTGCCTCGTGCTCGGCGACAACATCTTTTACGGCCACGACTTTGCCAAAACCCTCCGCGAAGCCTCCCAGCAAACCACCGGAGCTACCGTCTTCGCCTACGCCGTCACCGACCCGGAGCGTTACGGCGTCGTCGAGTTTGACGCCGCTGGCCGTGCCATATCCCTTGAAGAAAAACCGTCCAGGCCGAAGTCGCGCTACGCTGTCACCGGCATTTATTTCTACGACAATCAGGTTGTCGAAGTGGCACGCTCCCTGAAACCCAGCCCGCGCGGAGAACTCGAAATCACCGACGTCAACTCCTGGTACCTCAACCGCGGACAGCTCCGCACCCAGGTCCTCGGCCGCGGCCTGGCCTGGCTCGACACCGGAACCCACGACTCCCTGCTCGACGCTTCCAACTTCATCCAAACCATCGAGCACCGCCAGGGTCTCAAAGTCGCCTGCCCGGAAGAAATCGCCTACCGTCAGGGCTACATCACAGCCGCCGAGCTCCAAACCCTCGCCTCGGGCATGGGCAAAAGCACCTACGGCCAGTACCTCCTCAGGGTCCTTGAAGAGACTGTCTACTAGCTTCTAGCTCTTAGCTTCTAGCTCTTAGTTCTTAGTTCTTAGTTCTTAGTTGTCATCCTTTGTGAAGCGGAGGATCTGCGTTTTGTTCTGAACTCCACAGATTTGTCGTTCTGAGCGAAGGCTCGCGCCGTTGCGAGCCGCAGTCGAAGAACCTGCAGACTTGCCGCATCACCTCAACTGCGCGAACCGTTCACCCATGGAACCCGTACACCCCGCCTCTTCACACATCCACACACGCCAAGTGATACAAAAGATTAATCGATGGCTATTGATTCTGCATCTCGCTCCGACCTCCTCCGGCGCATCGGACAACAAGACCAAACCTGGGACATCCTCATCATCGGCGGCGGCGCCACCGGCCTCGGCGCTGCTGTAGAAGCCGCGTCGCGCGGCCTGCGCACACTCCTGATCGAACGCTCCGACTTCGCCAAGGGCACCTCTTCGCGCAGCACCAAGCTCGTCCACGGCGGCGTCCGCTATCTCGAGCAGATGAACATCACGCTGGTACTCGACGCTCTCCGTGAGCGCGGACGCATGCTCGCCAACGCTCCCCATCTGGCCCACAAGTTCTCCTTCGTTGTCCCCACCTACAGCGCGCTCTCGCTTCCCTACTACGCTGTCGGTCTCAAGGTCTACGAAATGCTCTCCGGCAAGTTTTCGCTCGGCGCCTCTCAGGTGCTTTCGCGTCAGCGTACGAAAGAGCTGCTTCCCGGAGTCATGGCCGAAGGCCTCAGCGGCGGCGTTCTCTACCGTGACGGCCAGTTTGACGACGCCCGCTACATCGTCACGCTCCTCCGCACACTGCAAAACCTCGGGGGCACAGCCCTCAACTACGTCGAAGCCGCCGGGATCCTCCAGAGCAACGGCAAAACCACCGGCGTCCGTGCCCGAGACATCGAGACCGACGAAGAGTTCGACCTTCACGCCAGGGCCGTCATCAACGCCACCGGCGTCTTCACCGAGCAGGTACTCGCTATGGACGGCGGCGGACCTCCCGGTTCCCTGCTTGCCGTCAGCCAGGGTAGCCACGTTGTGCTGCCGCGCGAGTTCCTGCCCGGCAGTTCCGCGCTGATGATCCCCAAAACCTCCGACGGCCGTGTCCTCTTCGCCATCCCCTGGCACGACGCCATCGTTGTCGGCACCACCGACGAGCCGGTCAGCGGCCCCTCAGTCGAACCCCATTCCATGCCCTCCGAGCGCACCTTCCTCATCGACTACGTCACGCGCTACCTCGGCCGCCGTCCTCAGGCCTCCGAAGTCCTCAGCATGTGGTCGGGCCTGCGTCCGCTCATCAAAGCCGGTGGCGGTAAAACCTCAAAACTCTCCCGCGACCACTCCGTCCTCGTCTCTCCTTCAGGCATCGTCACCGTGGCCGGCGGCAAGTGGACCACCTACCGCAAAATGGGCGAGGACGCCGTCAACCGCGTCTGCGAAGTCCATGGCCTGCACTGCGCTCCCTCCAAAACCGCGGACATGAAGCTCCACGGCTGGCAGCTTCCCAATCCGCAAGCTCCCGGCGAATGGGGCCAGGTCTACGGCACGGATCTTCCTGACCTCCAAACCCTGGCCGCTTCCAGCCCGCAGTTAGCCGCCAGACTTCATCCGCGCCTTCCCTTCCTCACCGCTGAAGTCGTCTGGGCCGCCCGCTACGAAATGGCGCGCACAGTCGAAGACGTCCTTGCCCGCCGCACCCGCGCTCTCTTCCTGGACGCCCGAGCCGCTATCGAAGCTGCACCTCTTGTCGCGGATCTTCTCGCCCGCGAACTCAACCGCACCCCCGAGTGGCGCGACCGCGACCTTCAAAACTTCAACGACATCGCCGCTGGTTATATCTATGCTGAGTCGTAAGCTGAACGCCTATGCCAATAACGAAACTGTCATTCTGAGCGCAGGCTCGCGCTTTTGCGAGCCGTAACCGAAGAACCTGCCATACGGATTGGACCCGTGGAATTTTCAACCCTTTTGGCAAGAGTCCAAACTTGGGCTCGGAGGATTTCACTGACACGCAGTGGTTGAACGGTCCAAGCGGTTTTGGGAACCCAGGCAATTCGGCAGGTCCTTCGACTGCGGCTCGCAAAAGCGCGAGCCTCCGCTCAGGATGACAGAGTCAGGTTGGCCAAAAGGAAAGCGAAACTTCATAGAGCCCCGTTCCTGCATCAAACATTCTGATCTGCCCGTAAGATCAACCAAGCATGAAGTCATCCTCAAACCGATACCTTGTTCCGTCCCTGCTCTTCGTCGCCATCGTCGTAGTGGCCGCTAATGCGGCCTTCGCCTTCCACGCTGTGAACAAGTTGCTGGGTAGCGAATACTGGGTCGAGCACACCTGGCAGGTCATCAACCAGTTCGAGCGCGTCATGGGTACCGCGAAAGATGCCGAAACCGGCAACCGCGGATACCTCATCACCGGCGACGAGTCTTATCTTCAGCCCTACAACCAGGCGCTGCACGATCTGCCCATCGAGGTTGCCGCCGTTCGCTCGCTCACCGCCGATAACCCCAGCCAGCAGCACCGCATTAGCGAGATGCAGGCAGTCCTCGACCAGCGGCTCAAGCTGCTGGCGCAAGGCAACGAGCTCCGCCGCTCCGGCAATGCCGACGCCGT
>Ga0207125_10089_pt1 | contig 21674 bp, 24 predicted proteins | sample Alteio_BWMinHeat_19_FD_153556 | JGI IMG/M metagenome (GOLD analysis project Ga0207125, IMG submission 153556) | Enriched cells from forest soil in Barre Woods Harvard Forest LTER site, Petersham, Massachusetts, United States -... | ecosystem: Environmental > Terrestrial > Soil > Temperate forest >...
TCGGTGCCGCAGGGGCCCGGGTAGTTGCGGTTCGGGTCGTCGCTCACGCCGCGGGAATCGGTTTCCTCACGGTTGCGGGCGTTATAGCCGCCGATGTTTAGAACCGGGATCACGTAGAGAGTCTGGTTCTGAATCGGATTCTTCGCGATCGATTCGGCGAAAGCGAGCGCCACTTCCGTGGAGCCGTATTCGTTTCCGTGATGCGTGCTCACGAGCAAATTGTGAATCAAGCCGTTACCGATCTTGAGACCCGTGATCGGCTGGCCGGTATCACCGGTTCCGAGAGTGAAGAGACTAACCGTTTTCGGATAGTCGTGAGCGAGCTGCTGCACGAACGCCTGCACATCCGTATATTGGCGATCGGTAGATCCGATGGCCTTGATTTGAGCCTGCGCAGCGCTGGTGAACAACAAAGCGCCCGTAAGCGCAGTAGCGAAATACTTCATGAAATTTCCCCCTGCACACATTCTAGGGAATTGATGCCGCAGGAAGAAACCTGGTACCGGTAAAGCCAGCAAAATAAAGAAGGTGCCAGGTCGCGGTGAGATTCTGTAAGACCGGAAAAAATTACGGCGGTTTACACGGTGGTCACTCGCGCGCGCGTGCCCTAGACTAAATTAATAGGAGATTCACCGATGATTTTCCGCACTCTCGCGCTGCTCGCGATGCTTTTCCCCGCTCTCTCTCACGCCACCCCCGCCGAAGACGAAAAAATCACCCGCGAATACCAAGCGGCCCTTCTCGGCAAAGATCCCGTGCGCATGATTCCGGGCTTGCTCGGCCCCTTGCGGTCTCGCCTCGCCCTCGACGCGGTCGAAAATATTCTCGCGACCGGCAAGAAGCTCGATCTCGCGACGGTGATTCCCGCCTTCGCATGGCCGCAGCTTTCTCCGAAAGAACAGGCGCGCTGGTTCCGCCTGGGTGGCATCGCCAACGAAAACGATTTGGCCAGCCAACTGGCGCAAGCGAGCCCGGATCCGGGTCTCCTCTACGAGCTTCTCGCTCTTCGCATCACCACTCCCGCGTTGCGCGCGCAACTCGCCCGAATGGAAGAAGCCTTCCCTTCGAAAACCCGCGCCTTTCTCGCGTTGAAAACCTTTAACCCGCCGAGCGTGAGTGAAATGCGCTCCCTCTTCTCCGACCTCCCCGACATCGCCCATTTCGAAGGCGGTGCCTGGAGCGGAAAACCCCGCCTCTTCCTCTTCTGCCGTCACGACCGCAACTATGCCTGCCTCCTCGCGATGAAAGACAAAGACGATAAACCCGTACGTACGGCCGGCGGCGCAATCTGGACTCAGCCGGGACTGGGCTTAAGCGGCTACGGAAAGCCGTTCAACGAGCGGCTCGGCAACACCCCCTCCGGCGTACATCTGGTGAACGGCGTGATGCCCACCGCCGATCAATACGAAGACTTCGGCAAGTTCCGCCGCATGGTTCTCGAGTTCCCGCCGGCATCCACCGGCGAAGCCGAGATGAAGCGCCTGCTTCCTCCCGCCACCTACTCTTCGGTGTGGTGGAAGGAAGCCGCCGTGGCACGCGACATGGGCCGCAGTGAACTTCGCATCCACGGCACGGGCGCGCTGAACAACCGGCCCGATATTCTCTACTACCCCTTCATCGCCACGATCGGCTGCGTAGCCCAGCGGGAACTAAAATACGGCAACACCGATTACGTAGACCAGCGCCTTCTTCTCGACCAGCTCATGAAGGCGCAGGGCCTTAACCCCCAGTTTGCGAGCGAGCCCCAGATCCGCGCGCTGCTTTACGTGGTCGACATCGACGACAAAAAAGCGCCGGTGACCAACGCCGATCTCGCGCGCTTCGATATTCGCTAGATATGAACATTTCAAAATCCCTTTTCCTTCTCCCGCTACTTCTCGTGGCCTGCACGCGCACCGATCCGAGAGACGAAAAGGCAGTGCACTTGAGCCTCCCCGCCCGGGTGAAAAGCCTCGACCCGATTCAAGGCAACGATCTCTACTCGATCATCCAGAGCTCCTACGCTTACGAACCGCTCCTGGAATATCACTATCTCAAACGCCCCTACGAGCTGATCCCCCGGCTAGCCGAGACGATGCCGCAAATCAGCGGCGATAAAACTACCTACACGTTTCACCTCCGATCCGGCGTGCGCTTCGCCGACGACCCCGCGTTTCCTCTCGAAAAAGGGCGGGAGATCACCGCGAAGGATTTTATTTTCTCCTGGAAACGCCTGGCGGACCCAAAAAACGCCGCCGCGGGCTGGTGGCTTCTCGACGGAAAAATCACGGGCCTCAACGAATGGCGGGAGCGGGCCGTAAAAAGCGGAAAAGCGGATTACGCGGAAGACATCAGTGGCCTCTCCGCGCCGGATTCACGCACGCTGGTGGTGAAGCTCACAAAGCCCAACGCGCTCTTCCTTTACGCGATCGCGAATTTGCCCACCGCCGTGGTGGCACAAGAAGCGGTGGAGAAATACGGAGCTGAATTCGGCCAGCACGCCGTGGGCACGGGCCCCTATCGCCTCACGGAAAATGGCGGCGGATCAAAATTCGTGTGGGACCGCAATCCCACATTCCGGCTTACACCCTACCCCTCGCAAGGCGAACCCGGCGACGCCGAAAAAGGCCTCCTCTTGGACGCCGGCCAACCCCTGCCCCGCAACGACCGCATCGTGACTCAGGTGAACGAGGAAAGCCTCCCGGCGTGGCTGGGATTTCTCGCGGGTAAGCTCGATTTGTCGTCGATCCCGAAGGATTCTTTTGGGCAAGCGGTGCCCGCGGGCGGGCAGCTCAGCCCCGAACTCACGAAGAAAGGAATCCATCTTCTCGAACTTCCGGAGATGGACCTCACCCGCGTTTCGTTCAACATGGCCGATCCTCTACTCGGAAAAAATAAACTTCTCCGCCAGGCGCTGAGCCTCGCGTTCGATACCGGCCCGCTCATCAAAACTTTTTACAACGGCCAGGCCGTGCCCTCGATGGGCCCGATCCCGCCGGGCATACCCGGCTACGATCCGGATCTGAAAAATCCCTACCGCGACGTAAATCTGGAAAAAGCGAAAACGCTTCTCGCACGCGCCGGCTATCCGAACGGCAAGGGCTTGCCCCCGATCGAGTTCGTTGCCGTTGCGGGAGGAACTTCGCGGCAGCTTACCGACTATATAGAGAGGCAGTTCGCGCCGCTGGGAGTGAAGCTTAAGATTGAGGCATTCTCCTGGCCCGAATACACGAAACGGGTAATGAGCAAACGCGGGCAGATGTGGAGCTTCGGCTGGATTCCTTTTTATCCCGACGCTGACAACTTCTTGCAGCTCTTCTATGGAAAAAACGCCGCGCCGGGCCCTAACGATATGAACTATGTAAATTCTCGCTTCGACTCGCTTTACGAAAAGGCGAGATCCGAACTCGACGATAAAAAGCGTGTAACGCTCTATCGAGAGATGGTGAAAATTGTGATCGAAGATACGCCGTGTATTTTTGGCGTGCACCGAACTGATCACTATCTAGCGCAACCATGGCTTAAGAATCTGAAACTCCACAATTTCGCGATGGATCAAGCCAAGTACCTGCGCGTAGAAGGCCGCGCCTTGCGCTAGCAGGTTGAAAAAAGTTCATACTAAACAAAGCTTGTTATACACGCCCACTCTCAGTGGAAATGCTCAGAATTGTGCGTAATGATGTACACAGAGGGGGGATCTTCAGGATGAAGTTTTTTCCAGTCTGCACTGAGTCTTAAAATTCTAGCGTTATCACTCTATAGACGCCGAGGCATTTCGACCGGCTGTCTAATTCACCCGAGCTGTTAGGTTTTCTTTTTGATCAGCGCTAACGTACCCGAACGTCGCCGTACGAAGCCTGGAGGTAATATGAAACACATTTTCTTCGCCGCCGTTTTTCTGCTCACCACCGCCTCGAGCGGATTTGCCACCGAAACCACGATTAACCCGCCCGACCAGATCACTCGCGCCGCTTATACGGGCTGGCTTCGCGCGATCAACTCGGCCGTCAGCCCCTTCGCCGACTACTTGTTCGACTGGTACGAGCTGCAGCAGAAAAGCGCTCTCCCTTCCCAGGTGAAAACGGATCCCGACAAGATTTACGTGAACGTAGACCACGCCCTCGCCGACACCATCGCAACCGAACAGAGCGGTGACGTGGAAGAAGGCACCACGATCGGCTTCGAAGCCTACGGTCTCGTAGACGTTCCGATCGAAACCGCGCTGGAGACCAAGCTCTTCAATTGGGGCAAGCCGATTGGGCAAAAGGCCGGCGACACCTATCCTTACGACACCGTGTTTTCGTCGATTCATAACGTGATTTCCGAAAAATGGGGGACGGGCAGCTACTTCAGCAGCACCACGCAAACGGGCGGCGGCATCGTGCAAGACCTGCACGACGACTACACCGTTCTCGTGCGCGGAAACAAAACTAACGGCTACACCCTCTTCATCAGCTTCTTCGGCCCCAACGCCGACTCAGCCACCGTGGGCCACTTCAGCATCGTGATGCTAAAACCCACCGCGGATGGCAAAACCGAATTCCGTCAGTTCGTGATGCAAAACGGACAGAGCTATAAAGTATTCGGTCTCGAATTTGGCCGGAAAAATTTCGGCTTCAACGTTTCGCGTGACCGCCAGGGCGAAAAGCAGCTCGTGACTACGATGCTCGAGCTAAAGAATACCGGCACGATCAAAGAGAACCGGCCCGGTTTCGACTACTAAGTTTTTTCGGTAAAAAAACGGAAAGCACTTTCCGTTTTTCATTTCAGCAATTCAATCCGCTCGATCGGCCGCGCCACCACGGCGCGGTTTCCCTTTATTATGATGGGCCGCTCCAGCAGCTCCGGCCGTTTCGCCAGCTCGGCCGCGATCACGCGGCGATCATCGAGCGCGAACGGTTTGGCCCGAAAACTTTCTTCTTTAGTGCGCACTAGCTCAGCCACATCGCCCACCAAAATTTCCATCAAGGCGAGAAGCTCGCTCTCCCTGAGCGGATCAACGAGATATTCCACCACCTCCGGATTTCGGTCCTGAAGAAGGGCGAGCGCTTCGCGGCTCTTGGAGCAGCGGGGATTATGGAGCAGTTTCCATCTCGGCATTGGTCCCCCAATATAATACAGCCCCGCCAATTGTTAAGAGCCAATCCCCGAGTCACGGCGATTTTTGACTGAAAACGTCTGATAAGATCTGACCCAAACCCCAATTCGCTTAAGTTTCATCACGATTAACCCGAGTAAATTGCTTGATTATCCTAACGCTAAGTGTTAAATTTATTTAAGAGTGTTAATATTATGAAAAGCCTCTCCCAATCTTTCCAGCGCGCCCTAAAATCCCCCCCCATCCTGGGCGCGCTGCTTTTTCTTCTCCTCACCCCCGGAACGGCCCACGCCTTCGGGAAGAAACCCGTAACGCTTCCCCCGGCTCCCCCGGTAACTCCGGTTCAGCCCACGGGCCCCTCTAACCCCGCCGACGTAATCCGCGCCCGCTGGGACGGCGTTACCCAAGACGGTTCCGCCTGGAGCCAGCACGTCTACGACAATATTCCCGCCCTGGCCCCAAATCTCCTCAGCCGCAACCCGAACGACATCGCCCAGTTCTGCCCGGGCTATCCCGCTTTAAGCTTGAGCGATAAAAAGAATTTCTGGGTTTATCTCCTCAGCTCCCTCGCGCAGCTCGAGAGCGACTTCGATCCGAACGCCTCCTATACGGAAAACTTCAAAGATTCGAACGGCAACTACGTAGTGAGCCTGGGCCTTCTCCAGCTCTCCTTAGGCGACGGCGCCAACTACGGTTGCGGATTCGGCTCGAATGCCGATATCGAGAATCCCGACAAGAACCTCGACTGCAGCCTGCGGATTCTCAATAAGCTCGTGGGCCAGAACGGGCAGCTCGCGGGCATGTCGAGCGCGGGAGCCTGGCAAGGCGGAGCCCGTTACTGGAGCACGCTTCGCGCTCCGAAAGTTTCTACCGTCGAAGGATGGACTCGCGCGCTCCCGATCTGCGCACAGTAAAACCACTGGGACCCCCCAACGAAAAGGCCAGCCGATCCCCCGGCTGGCCTTCCTTATTTCCTGTAAGGAATTGTTACTTTCGACGTCGAAGGTTTATTTTAGCGGCAGTTCGAAAGCTGGATCTGGGCGTATTTCCCCGCATCGTGGGCCGCGCAGTAAAAATTGCCGTGCCCCGACCAAAGAGTAAGGCGCACATCACTTACGTGATGAGGAAGGCCGCGCGTATCGAAGGCGCCGATTCCGCAGGCTTGAAAAATGGTGAAAACACCGTTCAACGCGCCCGAAGCATATTCGGTGCACGCGAGATCGGCCGAGATTTCGACGCCGCAAACGGAGCCGGGGCCCACCAGCTTGTCGGAGCCTTTCCAGCTCACGTTGATGGTCCAGGGGGCGTTGATATAAACACCTTTTGTAGCAGCCGCGATCACAACCTCACCCGTGCGGCCGGCGTTGCCGGGCGCGAGCTCTTGTCCGTCGCAGGTAACCGATACGGTTTGGGGCGGAACTTCGGTGGCGTAGGCCGAGCCGGCGGCAAAGATGGTGAGTAGCGCGAGGATGGAAACTTTCATGGTATATACCCCTTCATTGTTTAGAGGCGGTTTACCGCCCCGGAAGCCGAAATTCAAGCGATGTACAGACTCTGGGCAACTGCCCACCGGCCCACAGCCCCGTCTCCCTCTGGAGAGGGTGCCTAACCCCTGATATTCCTGGGAAATCAAAATCGCCAATAACGGCAGCCCCTTTGCAGCAATTGCGGCATGAACCGGCATCCAATCACCGCTCTAGGCCTGATACTGGCGCTCCTTGCGCCGGCCGCGAGCGTGCGTGCGGAAGGCCCCGACAATATCGACTGCCAGGAATGCGGCCTCCGCAAGCCTGGAAGCCGCCCGCGGGAACTCGCAATCCTCGCCTCAGCAGACCAAATCGCCGAGTTTGTACGCCGCCCCGGCGCGCCCCCGAGCGATCTAGATTTCTCCGCGGCCGCTCATCTCTGGGAACATACCCGCCCCACCGCCGCGGAAGCGGATAGCTTTTCCGACTTGAACCCCCTCGTGCGCGCCATGAATACCGACCCAATACTCTTCAAGCGCATGCGCTATCTCCTGCCCGCCAAATTCCGCATCGCCGACGGAACGAAATTCCAGCCCATGATCGATGATGCCGTAGTGAGCCTCGCCGGCACCGATGCGGGCCGAAAAGCGGTTTGTCCTTTCGCGGTGGATTCCGAAAAAGACGTGCAAAGTTATTTCCAAGTGAGCGCCAACGCCGCACACGTGATCCGCGCCGGCTGCAAGGGGTATCCCGTGCCGCCAGCCCTCGTGGGCCGCCTTCGCGTGATGCGCGATATCGTGCCGCCCTTTCAGCCCACGCCGCTCGTGCCACCCAAGAAATTCATCTTTATATTTTCGGATTCGGGCAGCCCAGAAATCGAAGGCTATACTTCCAAAAACAACACTACCTACCTCGTGCTCTCGCAAGACAACATGAACCGCGACAGCCTCCAGCGCATGATCTCGCACGAAATCGCGATGTCTTACGACCAGCTCTCTCGCCTCGGTTACCAGCTGAACCCGGCCACCATCGAAGACATGGGCGTGAACTTCGCCTTCGGCAAATTTATCTCGGATCCGCACGTTTTCGTCGATCCGCCGATGAAGCAGGTGGAACAGATGAAATGCGCGTTCCGCGATCCCGCGATCCGCTACGCCGCCTCCGCCCAGCGCGCTTTCCTTTTTGAAGACAGCGTGGCCTCCGAGACCACTCAGTCCCCCGCCGTTGCCACGGGCGGAACCTGCGGGCAAATTCTCGCGAAAAACTCCGTGCTGCTCCAGGGAATGGCGCGTTCCGTTTCGTGGGACACCGGCTACTTCTCCGGAGAATGCGGAATCGCCACCGATCCCGCCGCCCGCCTGCAGCAGATTCTTAGCCGCATTCGCCAAGTGGAAGCCACCAAGCTCAACTGCCGCGATCCCAAAGATTGCGGTGGCAAACCCACGATGAGCCTCTGCGATCTCCTTCTTCACCCGCGCATCGGCCCCAACTCCGAGGATCTCGATAGCGGCGGCCCCCGCCCCCGCATGGGTGGCGGCTGGGACGACGCCATGGTGGAGAGAGAAGACCTGATCACGCGCGCCTCTTCCGGACAAACCCTCACCCCCGCCCAGATCAACATGGTGGGAGAAGCGCTCGCCTTTCCCAATATCGACCAGCTCGAATGGGAAGAAGACGCCATTCCGAAACCGGGCCCCAAGAAACTGACGGGGTTAAGCCTATGAGCGCCGCCCGCGCCAACGCCCACAAACACGGCCGCAAGCTCCTCCGGAGCGGCGCCTACCTCGACGCGGTTCGCGCGCTGGAGCAAACCGTGATGCTCCACGGTTCGCACGTGGGCCTGCGTTCCGACATCGCCTACGCTGCTTACCTCGCGGGCGACATGGGCACATTCCGCCTTTCGGTGAATGCATTGGAGGCGGAGTTCGGAGCTGCCCGGCCCCGCCTCAGCGAAAAGAGCCGCTTGCTCACGCAAATTTCCCTCGCCAAGTTTTTTGAAGAACTCGGCCGCGTAGCCGATGCCGCCGAGCTGGTGGATTCCGCCCTCGCCCAGCTCACTCCCGGCCATGAACTCGATTTTCAGATTCGTGCCCAGAAGCTGCGGCAGCTGGCTTCTTTTGGCCGCGACGACGAAGTGGCGCCTCTCTACCGCGACTGCCTCTTTGCCTCCGAACGCAATCCGAACCAGCTGATCGAGTGCTTTCACGCGCTGATCCTCGCCGAAGCGCGCCTGCTGGGCTTCGCCTCCGCGTGGGCCAGGCTGGTAGAGCTCGCCCGTCGCACTGATCTCTTCCCTTCCGATCTGCGCCTTTGCGCGATGGACCTTCTCGAATTCGCCCTCGAAACCCAGCAAGACGATGCCATCGCCCGCATCCTCGCCTTCCTGCCGGCGCTCGGCAGTGAAGAACCTGATGCCTTCGAACGCGAGCTAATCCACCTCGCGCATGATGCCCCCGCCGCCACCGAAGAAGACTTCCTCCGCTGGACCCGCCTGGTCTCCCCCATGGGCCACCTTCGCCTGCTCGCTCTGGAAGCCAAGCGCCAGGGCGGGGCCAATCAGGCCGCCCGCGCCCGGCTCGCTCTGCAGCTCGACTCGTTCGATCACCGCACGCGCGCTTTCCTCAGCCGCAAGTGGCGCTCCGCCTTCATTTCCGCCGACGTACTCGAGCTCGAAGTACGGATGGACTCCCTCACCGTGAGCCTGGGCGAAAAAACTCTCACCTTCGGCGCCCGTGCCCAGCCGTGGGACCTGCTTCGCGTGCTCAGCGGAGAATCCGAGATCCCGCCCCAAAAGGTTCTCGCCGCCCTCGACAAGCGCGACGAACAGAGTGAGCACGAAAGCCTCCGTATCCAGCTTTTGCGCCTGAATAAAAAGCTCATGCCGCTCGCCGGTCTCGACTGGGTTGTTCGCTACTCCAAACATGGAGTGCAGCGTAACCCCCGGGTTCGGCTACGTTTCGTAAGCTAGGCACTGTGGATTGAATTGCAGCGCCTACTGTACGCGTCTGTACGTATCCCTAATCTCCGAAGCGGGTTAAAAACCACTCGCCCCCCAAACTTCTTTCGGAGACTTTATGAAAATCGCTCTTTTGCTCGCCTCACTTTTCGCCACCAACGCCGCCCACGCGGCTGATGTACAAAAATTCGTTCGTACTTCCATCATCTACTTCATGGAAGGCCCGGGCGACTTCGCGCAGCCCTGGATGAAAGATCGCTGCAACGACGCCGAACAAGCCCAAGCCGAACAAAGCGCCGCCCAAGCCGCTCAGGACGACTGCGCAAAAGCCGACGGCACCAAAGACTGCCTCGTGAAATACACGCGCATCAACGTGAACGGCCCGCTCTCGACCGATATCACTTCGAAATACGGACTCGCGGATAACGGCGGAAACGGTTACGGCTACTGGGGCTGCGAAGCCGAAGCTCTCGTATACGGCCTCAGCAACTAACTGTACTCAGCTGTACGTGGCGGCCCGGCCGCCTTTCCCTTAAACTCCGCACATCAGAAAACGCTCTGTTTTCAAACCCCTGGGGAGGGGTTTCACCGGGAGGGGCATTTTTCTCGCAAGAGAAGGAGACCCTATGCGCTCGATTCTTACTGTCCTTGTTCTCGCTACCCTATCTGCTCCAGCCTTCGCCGACGACCTCGACGTCACCTGCCACACTCTCGGTGCCGTTGGGCAATGCCAGAATGTAACGATCTGCCAGGCCCGCACTACGGGCCGCTGCGTGCCCAAAGCGGCCGACCGGGGCGATCCGAACTGGATCAAAGCCTGCGCCAACGCGGGGGTAGACGAACACTGGTGCGGATACCAGGCGTTCTGCGAATGGGATTCCGTAACTCAATGCGAAGCCACCGGCCGATAACCAAATCTAAATAGGAAACTTTATGAAAACCTCTTTCTTAATCCTCGCCCTTTCTCTCCTCGCCACCTCGCCCGCCCGGGCCGACGTGCAATCCGTGCTTCAAAGCCTCAACGCGGCTGAAGCGCAGATCCAAGCCGCCCAAAGCCAGATCGAATCGGCCAAACAGCAGCTTCTCCTGATGAACCGCCCGCAAGGACCCTCGGTGATTTGCGTATACAACCTGTTCAGCAAGCAGTATACCGGCCGCGGCGCTAGCGAAGACGAAGCCACCAAGAACGCCGTGTTCCAGTGTGCCACCGATCCTCAGAACGTGACCATGTCGGGAGACTGCGAGATGCGATCGCACGAAAACGGCAACGTGCAGTGCCGCACGCTGAACCACTAGGAGCTTCCATGTACCTTCTCCCTCTCCTCCTTCTTTCTCTTTCCGCGCATGCCTCTCAGCCATCTCTCAACGAAGACGCGATCTACCACGGCAAAGCCGCCGCCGCCGACGGGCAAACCTGGAAAAGCACGGTGGCCTTGAATTTCGACAGCCCCGACGGGAAGTCGTACGCGTGCACGGGCGTATTCATTGAAGACGACTTAATTCTCACCGCCGCCCACTGCCGGATCAAAAACGGCGGACGGGTAGACATCACGTTTTATAAGAATAACGACCCCGCTAATTCTCAAGTGATCGAAGTTACGGGCGACGAATTCAAGTACGCCCCGAATCCTCGCTATCGCAAATCCTCCGCGTACGATCCCGGAACTGACGACGTGGCCGTGCTCGTACTCAAAGACCAGCGCCTGCCTGACGGTTTTGAAGCGGCTTCCATCCAAACCGCCTCGATCGTTTCCGCTTCCGACCCCGGAAGATCCGTTTACGTGGCCGGCACCGGTCTCACCCATACGGGTGCCTTCGCCGACCGAATTCTATTCGCGCAAGGCACGATCTTCACCTACCTCGACGGCAGCGTGATGCAGGTCAGTTTCCCCGCTGGCGTAGGCGTGTGCGGCGGCGATTCGGGCGGCCCGGTATTCGTGCGCAGCAACGGCAAACTCTTTCTCTCGGCGCTCACCACGTCTACGCCCGATGATCTCGCCGCTGAATGCGGCAATACCCTCTACGCCAATGGCATCACCGCCGATCGCTTCACTTGGATCGAGAGCGCGGCCAGCCACTTGCGGGCCTCGTTTAGTACTTCTTCAAAGTAGGATCGATCCGGTCGATCCACGCCAGAATCCCGCCCGTGAGGCTCTTTGCGCGAAACCCCTTTTGGGAAAGTACCCTCACGGCGTTGGCGCTGCGAAGGCCGCCTTTGCAGTAAGCCACCACCGGAAGATCCTTCCGCAGCTCTCCCAATCGCAGCTCTAGTTCGGAGAGCGGAATGTGGCGGCTGCCTTCGATCGCGCAAAGCTTTACTTCGTGGTTGTCGCGCACGTCGAGAAGCTGAATGCCCAGGTTACGCTCCAGCAGCTCTTTGAGCTCGTGAGCATTGAGCTCTTCCACGGGAAGCTCGCAGACCGCGGCCGATTCTTCGAGCCGGGTGATCGTGGGGCGATTTCCGCACACGGCGCAGCTTTCATTGCGCACGATCCCCATTTTCTGAAAATCCATCCGAAGCGCGTCGAAGTAAAGCAGGTGCTTGTGGAGAGTTTCCCCGATGCCCAAAATCATCTTCAGCACTTCGGAGGCCTGCAGCACTCCGAGAACTCCCGGAAGAACTCCCAGCACGCCATTTTCCGCGCAAGAGGGTACGAGACCCGCCGGGGGCGCTTCGGGGTAAAGGCAGCGAAAGCAGGGGCCGCCTTCATGGTGAAACACGGCGAGCTGGCCTTCAAAGCCTAAAATCGAAGCGGAAACCAGCGGGCGCCCGCTCAATACGGCGGCGTCGTTCGAGAGGTAGCGAGTGGCGAAGTTATCTGCCCCATCGGCGATGATGTCGTGGGCGGAAAAGAGCGCTAAGGCATTCTGGGCCGTGAGTTTTTCCCGGATTGGATTCACTTCGATTTTGGGATTCAGCGCCCTCAACCGGGCGGCGGCGGAATCGGCTTTCGGAAGCCCAATCTGATCCGTGCTGTAGAGCACTTGCCGCTGAAGGTTGCTTTCGTCTACTACGTCGAAGTCGATGATGCTGAGGTGTCCCACGCCAGCCGCTGCCAGGTAAAGCGCCGCCGGGGAACCCAAGCCTCCGGCGCCCACCACGAGCACGCGTGCTCTCTTTAGCTTTTCTTGGCCCTCCTCACCAATTTCTGGGAGCAGAAAGTGCCGGCTATAGCGCAGCTGTTCTTGTTGATCCATAGGCTTTCGTCCTAAAATTTTGGGCGATGATCAAAGTAGTTCTAACCGCGAATCTGCAGAAATACTATCCCGAGCGCGAGTTCCAGCTCGAGGCCGCCAACGTGGGAGACCTGCTGCAGAAAATGGATTCTCGCCGGGCACTTTTTTCGAGCTATATCCTCGAAGACGACTCCACCGTGCGCAAGCACGTGAATATTTTCCTGAACGGGCAGATTCTGCCCAAGAACGCGCTGAAAACCGCTCTCAAAAGCGGCGACACCGTTCACATCATGCAAGCATTGAGCGGAGGTTAGATGAAAGCATTCCTGGCGAGCCGAAAAGGGCTTTTTGTTTATAAACTGGCGGGCTCTTCCTGGAAGCTCGAAAAACACCATTTCGACGGCGTTCGCACCTCCTACGTGAGCTATAACCCGGCGAAAAAGCAGGTTTGGCTCGGCATGGCCCACGGCCACTGGGGCCCCAAAGTTCATATGTCGAAAGACAAAGGCAAAACCTTCCAGGAACTACCCACCCCGAAAGTGCCCACCGACGACAAGGCAAAAAGCATAACCGACATCTGGGCCTTCGCCTTCGACAAAACGGGCCGCGTTTACGTGGGCACCTCCCCGGCTGAAATCTTCCACTCCGACGACAACGGCCAAACCTGGATCCACAACCAGGCGCTTCACACGATGGAAGGCCGCGAGAAGTGGTTCGCCGGTGCTTCCGACGGGCACTGCGTTCATTCGATCCTCGTGCATCCCGAAAACCCCGACCACATTGTGATCGGGATCTCGGTGGGCGGCGTGCTCGAGAGCACAAACCGCGGAAAATCCTGGGCCTACCGCAACGACGGCATGAAAGCCTACTTCATGCCCGAGCCGAACGATCCCATTGTTCAGGATCCCCACCTCGTGGCGCGCGCCCCGAGCGATCCGCAAATTCTCTGGCAGCAAAACCACTGCGGGATCTTCAAGTCGGAAGATGGCGGGAAATCCTGGAACGATCTTTCCAAGGCCAAGGGCCTCAAAACTCCGTTCGGCTGGGGAGTGGTGATCGATGATAAAGACGCCAACATTGCCTACACCGTGCCCGCCCAGAGCGATGAAACGCGTGTGCCCTACCAGAAAAAGCTGATCGTGCAAAAAACCGTGAACGGCGGAAAATCCTGGAGCGTGCTCACGAACGGGCTGCCCCAGAAAAACTGCTTCGACATCGTGTATCGCCACGCCTTCTCGGGCGCGGGCAAGCGCCTGCTGTTCGGCACCACCACCGGCCACGTTTTCTTCTCCCATAACGAGGGGAAAAAGTGGGGGCAGATCAAAGATTACCTGCCGCCTATTTACGGCGTGAAGCTGGTTGATCTATAAGGGTTCATGATCGAAGTCAGTGATCTTCGCAAATCCTTCAAAGTGCACAAAAAGGAAGCGGGCCTCAAGGGCTCGCTCAAAGGCCTCATCAAGCGGCAGTGGGAAGAGAAACACGCGCTGAAGGGTGTATCACTCAAGGTTGAGGCCGGAGAAATTGTGGGACTCGTGGGCGCGAACGGCGCCGGCAAAACCACGCTCGTGAAATTGCTGGCCGGAATCGTTCACCCCTCGTCGGGCACGGCGAAGGTGCTCGGCTATAGCCCCTGGGAACGCGACAACAACTTTCGCCGCCAGATCGCGCTCATCATGGGCCAGAAGGCGCAGCTGTGGTGGGATCTTCCGGCCGCCGACTGCTTCCTCCTTCTCCAGGAAATTTACCGGCTGCCGGAGGCGCAGTTCCGGTCCTCGCTCGATAAACTCACCAACGCCCTCGGCGTGGGCAAACAGCTCAATACCCCGATTCGCCGGCTCTCGCTCGGCGAGCGGATGAAGATGGAGCTAGTCGCGGCCCTGCTTCACCAGCCCAAGGTGGTTTTCCTCGACGAACCCACGATCGGCCTCGACCTAAACGCCCAGCGCTCGATGCGCGAATTTCTTCTCGAATATCGCCGGGAGCACCGGCCGGCGATGATTCTCACTTCCCACTACATGGAAGACATCGAAGCACTCTGCGAGCGTATCGTGATCATCCGTGAGGGAGAATTTGTATACGACGGTGCCCTTTCGCGCGTTTTGGAAAAATTCGCAGGACACAAAGTTCTCACCGCGAAGCTCAGCTCCGAGGGCGACAAAGCCTTCGCTTTGCCTGGCATACTAGGCGAAATGGTTTCGCTCAATCCGGGAGAGGCGAAATTCAAAATTCCGCGGGCCAAAGTGCCCGAAGCCGCCGGCCTGATCCTGAAAAGCTTCCCCGTGGCAGATCTAAGCATCGAGGAAGAAGACATCTCCGACATCATCTCCAAGCTCCTGCTTGAATCGCGCGTATGAAACTCGTGCAGAATTACCGCTGGGTTCCCCACGTTCTCTCGATCGAACTGAAAAAAGCGTTCAGCTATCGCGTTGCGTTCTGGGTGCAGTTCCTGCTCGGCACGGGCACAGATCTTTCCGTGGCCTATTTTCTTTGGCGCGCCATTTTCGAGAATCAGCACGCCACCACGATGCAGGGATTCACCTTCCACGGAATTCTTTACTATTACCTCTTCGCGAGCTTCGCCGGAAAAATCACCCGCGGCGCCGATCGCGGTTACCTCGCGCAAGACATCTACGACGGAAGCCTCACGCGCTACCTGCTCTACCCCCTGAGCTTCCTGGGATTTAAATTTGCCACGCACCTCACGCAGCAGCTTCTCGGTGTATTCCAGCTGCTGATCGCCCTCGCGTTTCTCGCCATCGCAATCGGCGGCAACCACGCCGTTTCTCCGGCGAGCTTCGCCGCGGGCTGCTTCACTTGCCTGCTCACGGGCTATCTTCACTTCAACATCATGAGCTGCCTCGAGATGGTAGCCTTCTGGCAGGATGTGGTGTGGAACCTGGTGGTGATGCTTCGCTTCTCGATGAGCTTTCTCGGCGGTGCGCTCATTCCGCTCGCGTTCTTTCCCGCTTGGGGGCAGCACCTCGTGAGCCTCACGCCCTTCCCGATTTTGGTGGCCTTCCCGGCCCGGGTATTCCTGGGCGAAGTAACGCTCCACGAATGGGTGATTAACGTGGCGCTGCTGGGATTTTGGTCGGTGGTATTTACCTTCCTCGCCCGCGAGGTGTGGCTGCGCGGCACGCGGCAATATTCCGGGGTGGGCATCTGATGCAAACGGCGATCCGCTATTCGCGTCTCTTCGGTTACTTCGTGGCGTTTGCGTTCTCACGCTCGTTCGAATTCCGTTTCGATTTCTACATCCGCATCGTGATGGATGTGGTTTTCTACGCCGTAAACTTCACGTTTTTCCGGATTCTCTTCCTCCACACGCCGAATTTAGGTGGCTGGAACGAACCGCAGCTGATGATCTTCGTGTCTGCTTATTGCATCAACGACGCCATCAACATGACTCTCTTTTCCAACAACATGTGGCAGCTCCCCTTGCTCGTGAACCGCGGTGATCTCGACTATTACCTGGTGCGGCCCGTGTCTTCGCTCTTCTTCGTGTCGCTCAGGGATTTTGCCGCCAATTCGTTCGTGAATTTGCTAATCACCTTCGGCCTGTTCGGATGGGCCGTACATCGCTATCCCGAACCGCTTTCGATTGGGAAGATCGCGCTCTTCTTCGCCCTCTTGCTCAACGGCAACCTGATCTTTTACTGCCTGAACGTGATCTTCAACCTGGCCGTGTTCTTCACGCATTCGTCCGATGGCTTCGGCCCCCTGGTTTGGAGCATGGGCAAATTCGGCGAGCGCCCCGACCAGATTTATACCGGCTGGCTCCGGCGCGTGATTACCTTCATTCTGCCCTTCTGCCTGATTTCGTCGTTTCCTACGCGGATGCTGGTGGATCCGTTCAACTGGCGTATCCTCGTGCATGCCCTCGGTGTATCAATCGGCCTCTTCTGCTTTTTGCTCTTCCTCTGGAACCGCTCCCTGCGGGCCTATTCGAGTGCAAGCTCATGAGTAAGGGCACAGTACTCTACCGTTTCCACATCGATCTCTCCGACATCGAGCGATCGGTTTACGAACAGCTGGACCTGCGCATGGCGATGCACGCGTCGGAATCGCCGGCCTTCATGATCACGCGAGTGATCGCCTACGCCCTCAACGTGGGCCCGGGCCTCGCGTTCTCGCAGGAAGGCCTCGCCAACCCCGATGATCCCTGCATCAGCTCGGAAGATCCGCGCGGCGGCAAGGATCTGTGGATCGAAGTGGGTAGCCCGAGCGCCAAGCGCCTGCACAAGGCGGCAAAAGCGGCGCGAAGAGTACGGGTGTATACCTATAAAAATCCGGAAGCCCTGCTGGAAGAGATTCGCCGTGAAGAAGTTTACGGCGCGGAAAAAATGGAAATCTTTTCCTTAGATACCGAATTTCTCGAACGGCTGGAAAACATGCTCGACCGCAATAACACCTGGGGAATCGTTTACGACCAGGGAAATCTGCTGATCAGCGCCGGGGAAAAGAGCGAAGCGGGCGAGCTTACGAAACGCCGAATTTCTTCTTGAGCTTTTCGACATCGGCCGCACGCGCCCGCACGGTGAAATGAGTTCCCTCTTCTCCGTGCCGTTCCGCCACTACCCGCATCGAGCCCCGAATTTCCCCAATGATCCCTTCCAGGGAATAGGGCGCGAAAATCTCCTCTTCCACCATTCCCTTTTCGAAAAACTGGAGGATTTTCTCATGAAGGAAGGCGATGTCTTTTTTCTCGAGCGAAGAAACCAGATACGCATCGGGAAATTCGCGCTGCAGACGTTTGCGGGCCTCCTCGGGCACGAGATCGATCTTGTTCAGCACGAGAAAACTCGGCGTATCTCTCACGCCCACTTCGCGTAACACGTCGTCGACCACTTCGAGCTGCTGGCGAAACGTGGAATCAGAAGAATCCACCACGTAGAGCAGGAGAGAAGCGTTGAGCGCTTCATCCAGCGTGGAGCGAAACGACGCCACCAGATCGTGTGGCAGTTTTTTGATGAAACCCACCGTATCCGAAACCAAGATGCGGGGCTGCGTCTCGGGCTTGAGAGCTCGCACGGTGGTGTCGAGCGTGGCGAAAAGCTTGTCTTGCACCAGCACTTCGCTACCGGTGAGAGCCCGCATGGTCGAAGATTTTCCGGCGTTAGTATATCCCACGAGCGCCACGCTCGGCTGCGCCGACCGCGTGCTGCGGTGGCCGGCCTGTTCATGCTGCAGCTGCGCGAGCTCCCGGCGCAGTTCGGCCAGGCGATCGCGAATCGCACGGCGTTCGGTAGCGAGAGCGCTTTCCCCGCTGCCCCGGCCGCTTTGGCGTTCGCCGCTGCTGCCCACTTCGCGTAAGCGCGGTGAAACATAATTGAGCCGCGCGATCTCCACCTGAAGCCGCGCGCTCCGGGTTTTGGCGTGCCGGCTGAAAATTTCGATGATTACGCCGGTGCGGTCGAGCACTTCGCAACCGAGGGCATTCTCCAGATGCCGGAACTGCGAAGGCCGCAAATCGCAGTCGAACACCACCACGGTGGCTAGTTCCTTGGGCGCTTCCGTATTCTCCCCGAAGCCGTCCCCCAGGCCTTCCTCTTCTTCTTCCTCGTCGGTGGGGCCCGTCTCGCCGCTGCCGCCGGTGTACTTGGCGAGGTCCTTGAGTTTTCCTCGTCCCACCGCCACGGCGCTCGTGGTGTTCGGCCGATTCTGCGATTCGGTCGCGATCACCTGAAACCCAAGCGTGTGCACGAGACGGCCGAGCTCCTTGAGAGATTCTCCGGCTTCCAGTTCGGTTACCTGTGGGGTCTTGATCGAAACCAGCAGCGCGCGCGGGATTTTGGGTGCGGTATCAGTGGCCATGCTCCCGTTTTACCCCGCCCCGGGGATTTCAGTACAGGAGATAAGGCCGCCGGCGGAGCGTAAAATCACGAAGCTCCGCTTCTAGCCCGGCGCGGATCTTGGCCCACGGCACGCCCTGGATCATCTGAGCGGTCACCGCTTTGTCGCCTACCAGTAACTGAAGAAATTGCGGATCGGTTACTTTTGGGGCCGCGGCGGAGAAAAAATCCGTGGTGAAGCGGGGAACCTGCAGTGCGGGCCGGGAAAAAAACTCGGTACCGAAACATTCTTGGCCGATATACAGCGGAGGTTCGCTCGAAGTTCCTCTCGCTGGGACGAAAGAAAAATCTCCGAGCCCGCGCCCCGGACGCCCGAATATCTCGTAGGGATGCTCCGTGCCCCGGCCCAAGCTGACATTGGTGGGCTCGAAGAGGGTAAGCCAGGGGTAAGCCCGGATCGCGTTCAGGGAACGCAGGCCCGGCGAGGGCCGCCCTTCCGGCGCCTCCACCACGCTGCGATCGTATCCGCCCAAAGGCACCACTTGCATCCGCAATCCGGCCGTATGCTGCCAGCCCTCCCCCGCGATCATGCGCGCCAGCTCACCGATGGTGAGTCCGTAAACCACGGGGATGGGATAGGCCCCCACGAAAGAATGAAGGCCGGCCTTCAGCACCGGTCCGTCGGTATAGTCGGCGTTGGGATTCGGGCGATCGAGCACCACCACCGGCAGATGATTCTCGGCGGCGGCCTCCAGGATCAGGCCCAAAGAGGAAATGTAGGTGAAGAATCGCGTGCCCACGTCTTGGATATCGAATACGAGCACGTCGATTCCGGCGAGCGAAGCGGGATCCGGCTTGCGGCGCGGGCCATAGAGGGAAACTACGGGAAGCCCGCTCGGGGGATCCACCCCGTCGCCGATAGGCTGCCCGGCGCCCCCTTCCCCGCGCACGCCGTGCTCGAGGCCATAGAGCTTCACGAGGTGCACTCCGTGAGCCTGCAAAAGCTCGATCGCGTGCTGGCCGTGAAAAACGGAGGCCTGATTCACCACCAGGCCCACGCGGCGGTTCGCCAGCGCTCCCGAATAGAGATCGAAACGCGCCAAACCCGGCAGCACTTCGGCCGAGGCCGATTGCCAGAGGAGGAAAAAAAGAAAAGCGCGGATCATCCGCGCTTTATTTCATAGGGAGACTGGAAAGGCTAGTTACACATCTGCGCGTAGTACGCCTGGCGCAGATCGGGCGCGCAGTTATGGTTCATCCAGCCGTTCTGGAGGCCGCTGCAGAGCTGTGCCAGTACCACCTGCGGCGACGGGCCGGAGAAGCGGTGGAGATCCGTATCGCAAGTGCCTTCTTTGAATTGGTAATTCACGAAGTAGTAGTTCGGGCCGCCCTGGATCGACTGGGTCATGGAATATGAGTTGCCGATGTTAGATACGGTAGCGCCCGGCGGAACCGAGCCCACGTCGGAGCTTACGGCGGCGCCGTTATCGTCGCTCTTGCCGCAAGACTGCAGCAGAACCAGCAATGGAAGAAGACAGAAAATCCGGGAACGCATCAGAAAACTCCCGCCCGGATTTTCCGGGCTCAACGGGGATCAGCGAAATGGCTTACCAGTAGTAGTAGTAACCGCCGGAGTAACTCCAGTGGTAGCTGTAGCCCTGGTTCCAGCAGCGATTGCCACCGCCGTAATAAGTGCCGTAACCGCCACTGCAATAGTTGTTGGTGGGGATCGTTACGTTCACCGGCTGGCCTCCGTTATAACCGGGCGGCTGGCCGTACTGGGCCGGCAAGCAGCCGTAGGTGGAGTTGTATACATAACCCGACTGGCACGAGTTAGCCGAAGTGGCCTGCACTGCCGAGGTGTCTACCGGGGCGGGGTCGTCGCTCTTACCGCAAGCGGTAGCGAGGATAACGAGGGGCAAGCTGATCAATACAAACAACTTATGTTTCATCATAGGGCACTCCTGCAAACGTTCAATTCCGTCCCCTGTTGATCCCTCGGAAGTTCGCGCAATATACCCCAGGCGCCGCCCAATAGTAAACTAAAATAGTAAACAATTAAAACAAGCAATTTCAACGACTTATGAATTATGGATGCAGTGTTTACGCGTACTTAGAGCCCCTCTCGGCTCCAGGCGTACCACTTGGCGATCGACGCCTTGTAGTCCGTGACCAGCTCTGGCGGCGCGAACTCGATTTCCGCCCGTACGCCGCCTTCGCGGCAAAGAGCAAACAGATGGGACACAAATCCGTCGTCATCGATGAAGGCCGCTTTCCGCAGCGGCGCATAGCGGATGCGGAAGGCCTGCACCGGAACGCCGGCTTCCTGCGCCAAGCGGAAGGCACCCGGCTTCCACTCTTTATCCTCGGTCAGGCGCGTGGTCCCGGAGGGAAATACGGCCATGCTTTTCTTTTCATCGCGAATCGCGCGCAGCAAGGTTTCCTTTACTTCGCCGCGCGACTGCACCGAATCCCGCTTCACAAAAATCGTTCCCGCCACTCGCATCCCGCGCCCGAAGATGGGCCAGCGGGCGAGCTCCACCTTTGCCACGAAACTCACGAAGGGCGCTTGCGCCATAAGGAGGGGGATATCCAGGTAGCTGAGATGATTTCCCACGAAAATCGTGGGCCTCGATTCGGAAACCTTCCCCACCACTTTTAAGTGAACTCCCACTAGGGAAAACACCTCGAGCGACCACTTGCGTTTCGCCTCCTCAATGGAGATTTCACCACGCAGGCTCTGGCGAAGCAGGCGAAGCGTGAGCGTTGCTACGCCAAAAGCGCGCGAGGCCGCCGCCAATACCCCCATCCGCTTGAATTCCCTATCCGCCACGCTCTACTTCTTTTTGCGGAACACTTTGAATTCCACGCGACGGTTCAGCTCGAGCTGGGCTCGGGTGGCCTTGCCGAGGAGGAATTTGGGGTGAGTCCAGCCGTAGCCTTTGGGTACCAGCATTTTCGCGGGAATTTTTTGCTGGTGCACGAGATAAGACACCACGGCGCGGGCCCGGCGCCAGGAGAGATCCATGTTGTGCTTAAAGGTTCCCGTATGACTGGTGTGGCCTTCCACTTCGATGTTCTGGATGGTGGCGTCGTGCTCGCGGATGATGTCGGCCACCTCGTCGAGGATCTCCTTACCGCGAGTCTTGAGCGTGTCTTTGTTATTGTCGAATTGGATTTCCTCGAGAATCTCGATGTGGTCT
>Ga0207125_10090_pt1 | contig 21489 bp, 12 predicted proteins | sample Alteio_BWMinHeat_19_FD_153556 | JGI IMG/M metagenome (GOLD analysis project Ga0207125, IMG submission 153556) | Enriched cells from forest soil in Barre Woods Harvard Forest LTER site, Petersham, Massachusetts, United States -... | ecosystem: Environmental > Terrestrial > Soil > Temperate forest >...
GACCGCCGCAGGAAACATTGTCCTGGCGATGTCGCCTCGGCCGTCGCCTCCGGGAACGGAAGAGACGAAGGCGCCGATTCTCGGGGTCTTTTATCTGAGCGAACTGCGGGCTGAACTGGTAGGGAAAACGCTGATGGGGATGCGTATCGACGACACGATCTGCGCGCTTAATTTTCTGGCATCGCATGCGGGTGTCGATGCGAAGAGAATCACCGCAGAAGCCTCGGGCCACCTGGGTTTGGTGCTGCTGCATGCTGCTGTTCTCGATAGCCGCTTCTCGCATATCACCATCGACCATTCACTCAGCAGCTATCGCAGCCTGGTGGAAGCGCCGATGCCGGTTGGCGCTCCGGAGGATATTCTGCCGGAGGTTCTGCAGCAGTACGACCTGCCCGATTTGGTGAAGGCGCTGGGTTCCCGGGTCACGATCAAGGATCCGCTGGATGGGACCGACGATTTGTCGGCTCATCCGTAAGGGAACGCGACGTTGCCGGGTGACATCTGGTAGGTTGTTTGGGAGCGTATAGCCGTCATCAGCCTATGAGCAAACCTGCCACCAAACGGTACTATCCGACGCCCGCACTGGAGAAGGGTCTCGACATCCTGGAGCTGTTCGCGGGCACACCCGAAGGCATGACGGTGAGCGAAGTCGCGCGCAAGCTGGACCGCACCGTGTCTGAAATTTTTCGCATGATCTTGTGCCTGGAGCATCGCGGCTATCTCGCGCACTCTCCCGGCAAGGAAAAGTACCAGCTCACGCTGCGATTGTTCCGTTTGGCGCAGGAGCATCCGCCGACCAAACGGCTGGTGACGGAAGCGCTGCCGGCGATGCACGCGCTGGCGCAGCGGGTGAGGCAATCGTGCCACCTGGGGATTGTGGATGGCGGACATGTCGTGATCCTGGCGCAGGTAGACTCGCCGGAGTCGACAGGGTTCTATGTGCGGATGGGATCAAAGGTCGACCTGATGCATGCGGCGACGGGCCACGTGATCCTTGCGCACCAAAGCGAAGACGTGCGCGAACGCACCATCGAAGAGTGGCGGCTGGAGACCAGGAAGCGTAAGCCGGCTGACCTCGATCAGCACTTGGCGAAGATCGCGGCGCGTGGGTATGAGCGGCGAGCGAGTTATGAGGTTGCCGGAGTCGTGAACGTCAGCTTTCCGGTGGTGAATGTTCAGGGGCAGGCGATTGCCGGGTTGACTATCCCGTATGTGAAGCGGCTGGAAGACACAGTTACGTTAGCCGATATCGTGACCGCGCTGCGCGAGGCGAGTCGAGAGATATCGGAGGCGATGGGAGCGACGGTGGAGCAGGGAATAGGGAGTAGGGAGTAGGGAGAGTCTGCACAAGTCCCACGGATGTCATCTCAACCGGAGCATCGCGGCCTTTTGCGATACGTAACCTCTGTCATCTCGACCGGAGTCTTCGCGCTTTTGCGAAGACGCAGTGGAGAGATCCCCGCATTCGCTGGCTGCGGCTACACATTCTCGCCGGCGCGGCGGAATGCAGGGATCTCTCCACTGCGCTGCGCTCCGGTCGAGATGACACCCGTATTGCCTAGACCCCGGCGCGGGGTTTGTTCTTGCGGACGAAATCGGTGTCCTGCGTGGGCTCGCTCTCGCAATCGAGGGCGATGGTGGTGACGGGGGAGTCGGGCGCCCTGGCGGGCAGGCCGGTGAGGTGGACGCGGTAAGGGTCTTGCGTGACCGTAACGGCTTCGCCGGTCTTTAGCAGGCGCGCGGACTTGACCTTGGTTTGCAGACCGGAGATGGCGACGTCGGTACCGGGCCAAAAGTGGATATGCATGTAGAGTGTGTTGCCGGTGCGCGTGTACGAGGCGTAGTTCGAGCGCCGCGGCTGGCAGAGGTCCGATTTGTAGATGGTGTCGCCGCTGGTGGCCATCCAATGGCCGACTTCGGTGAGCACTTGTACTGACTCTTCGGGGATCGAGCCGTCGCCACGCGGGCCGATGTTGAGCAGGTAGTTGCCGCCGTCGCGGGCGCAACTGATGAGGTTGCGAACGACCGTTTTTGACGACTTCCAATTGTCGTCGGCGCGCTGATAGCCCCAGCTATCGTTCAGGGTCATGCAGCTTTCCCACGCGCGGCCGTTGGTTTCAGCTACGATTTTTTGCTCGGGAGTGGAGAAGTCGCCGGGCATCTGGTTGCGGTTGTTGACGATGATGTCAGGCTGTAACTCGCGCACCATCGCATTCATTTTGTCGGACTCCCAGCCCTCGCGATTGAGGGGCCAGGAGACGTCGTACCAAAGAACGTCGATTTTGCCGTAGTTGGTCATCAGCTCGCGGATAAGGCCGTGGGTGTAGGCGACGAAACGCTTGCGCGCTTCGGGGTCGGTGGCGCAGCGGGCGCCGTCGGGGTGGTGCCAGTCCATCAGCGAATAGTAGAAGCCGACGCGCAGACCTTCGGCGCGGGCCGCTTCGACGTACTCGCGGACGAGATCGCGCTTGGGGCCCTGCTTGGTGGCGCAGTAGTCGGTGAGTTTGGTGTCGAAGTTGCAGAAGCCTTCGTGGTGCTTGGTGGTCATCACCATGTACTTCATGCCGGCGGCTTTGGCGAGCTTTGCCCAGGCGCGTTGCGATCCGGGCTTGGGATTGAACTGCTGCGCGAGCGGCGTGTATTCGCCGATGGGGATGGCTTCGTCCTCCATGGCCCACTCATGGCGCGCGTGCTGGCTGTAGAGACCGAAGTGGATGAACATGCCGAACTTCGCAGCGTGCCACCACTCCATGCGGCGGATCTGCTCCGGCGTGGCGGGCACTGGCTTGGCGTTTTCCTGCGCGAGGGCGGGCAGCGTGCCTTTGGTGGCGGCCAGTGCAGCAATCGATGCGCCCGTTCCCAATAGCATTTTGCGGCGGCTTACGTTCAGCGAATCCATGCTTGTTCACTCCTCCGGCGGTCGTTACACGCCACGAGAATTTTTATCGAGCGGCCAACAGACCTGTCAAGGGTAAAACTATATTTTCGCGAAAGAAAAATCGGTGAGGACCTATCGGATCATGAAGACGGTGGTGGCGTAGGGCTTCAGGTGGAGCGGAACGGTCATCGTGCCTTCGTCGCGTGTGGAGACGGTGGAGGAAATGGCGCCTGTTTCGGGGTCCCATGTTTCGATCATCTGCGCATCCGTGCGGAATGTTATGGCGTGCGTATCGGTCGCTGCACCTTCGTTGAAGAGGAGATAGACGTCGGAATCTTTGAGGCGTCGCTTCATGATTTTAAGTGTCGGGTCGGGGCTGTCGAGGGTGATGTCCTTCGCTCCGACTGCGGTCATGACTGCGTGGAGGATCGGCGGGGGAACGATCTGCGGAACTGGAGGAGTCGCGGGTGGTTGTGCCGGTGGAGTGGGTGTGGCGGGAAGTTGGGCCGAGGTTTCGACGCTGGCCCAGGCGAAGTCTGCGGGAGTGGCTGCTCGTGCGTCGAGAATGGTTTTGCCGGAGATGAGCGACGGTGTGCGTCCGAGGAAGAGCACGTGACCGCCGCCGTTCGCGAAGGCGTGGAGACGGTCGAGCACAGCCTGCGAGATGACCGCCACGCTGGGCAGGATGACGGTTTTGTAGCGATTGCCGCTGAGGGTTTCGAAGACTCCGTGCGAGGCTTTGAGGTCGGTTGCGAGCCCGTCTTCGCTGACGATGTCGAAGTCGATTTGATGTTCGGAGAGCAGTTGTTCGGTTGCGACGAAGGCCGTGTCGGATGCTTCATCGCCGAGCCAGAGCGAGCTGGTGGGGAGATAGAGCGCGACATCGGCGGTGGGGTGGCCCATGGAGAGCAGGTAGCTCATGCGGCGGGTGTAGGTCAGCAGTTCCGGATAGGCGGGGTCGTTCATGTAGGGCGAGCGGCCGTGCCCGGCGGTCGCGCTGCTGGGGAAGTACATGGTCTCGACGAGGTTGATGCCGCGAACGAATTGCTCGTTGAGCACATAGCGCGCGTCGGTGATGCTGGGCTCTGGGCGATACGCTGCGAAGCTTTCGGTGAAGGCCCTCGGCTTGCCATAAAGGTGCGAAGCGGAGGAAGCCAGGCGCGGGAAATCGGAGATGGTGTCCGGGAAGATCTGGTGCCAGATGGAGTCGATGCCGGGGACCTGCACGAAGCGCATGGCGCGGAAGAAATCGCCCTCGCTGCGCGCGAGTTGGAGTTCGGCTTCTTCGTGGTTGAGGTGGACCTGGTACTCAAGATGATTGGCGGCGCACCAGTCACCCTGCACCTTGAAGAAGCCGTCGCGGAACATCTGCGAGAAGACGTCGTAGTAGTCGGCCTTGGCGCGCTTTTGTGGATCGGTCAGTGATGTTGCGGTCTGTCCGGCGGCAGTGACAAAGGTTGCGACGAAGGGGCGGATGTCGTAGCCCTTGAGCTGCTGGAAACGGTCGAAGAACTTCGGTGTCCAGGGCAGGCCCCGGATCGAGTAGTCGGGCTCGTCGCCACGAAAGCCCATGATGGTCTTGCCGAATTCGTCGCCGAGATACTTCTTATATTGCTCGTGAGTGAACTCGAGGTATTGGGCTGTAGCAGAGGGGTCGAGGTAGTCTTCGAGCGACTGCGTGCCGTCTTTGACGCGCTTGGGGTTGGTGTCGGAGCGGGTGGGCGAGGTGCTGAACTGATGCTCGACGATCACAACGGTCCAGTTGCCTGGCGGGGCTTTCCAGGCGATCGCGGCGTTGGCGATGGGCAACTGAATGGTGGTTCCGTCGGCCTGATTGATCGCAGTGACGGCGACAGTTTCAGGCTTGATGGCGTGGGTGATGGTGTCGCCGCCGTTGGCCGGGATGTGGTCCGCGACGAGGAGCGCCTGCATGCGCAGCTCGGGGTGCTCGGTGGAGAATTTGCCGCCGGCGAAACCGCTGGGGTAGCCCGCGTCGTCGACGATCCAGACACGCATGTTGCGCTTCTTTGCCTGCTCGACCAGCGTGCGGAAGAGTTTGAAGTAAGCCTCCGAGAGATAAGGTTCGTTCATGCCGTAGCCGGCCTGAGCGGTGACAGCGGTATAGCCGAGGGACTTCATGGCGTCGAGGTCGCGCGCAATGACGGCCTGGTCGACGGGGCCGTTGAGACCGTAGTAGGGCTCGGGGCCGTACTCGGATGGCGGGTTCTGCCATTCTTGCTGGACCGCGGCGGCGGTTGGGAGCTGGAGCTTTTGCCACGGCTGTTGAGCGGCGGCGGAGAGAGCGAAGATGGCCGCAGCCAGGCCGGTCAGGATTGCGGGTGCTGCCTTCGGGTGCTCGCGATTGTGCATTTCGGTCACGGCAGCGTTATACATCGTGCGGGTGACAAATTGAAACTATTTCTCATTAGGAACAGATGGCGAGGCGTTCCATTCCATGTCGGTTCGGCTTGTCTCTGCGCTGGTGGTGACGAAGCCGAGGCGGTGGAATAACCGTGTGGCCGGGTTTTGCGGATGCACCGAGAGCCGCAGCGGAAGCTCGCGCTCTGTGGCATACGCCTGCAACTGTTCGAGGATGCTGGTGCCAACGCCCGCGCCGCGGAGTGGCGACAATAACGCTACATCGACCAACTCGATTGCAGTGGGTGTTTCGTTGAGCAGCACGTGCCCGATGGCAGCGTTGCCGACACGGATGATCGAGTGGTCAGCGTCTGGAAAACGGGTAGCGATGTCCATGCGCTGGGCTTTGAACTTCAGTGCCAGCAGATGCGCGAGATAGTCTGCGGAAAGCTCGAGAGGGGCGAACTCCGGTCCATGCACATCGGCGTACAACGCTTCGAGGAAGGGGTTGTCTTCCCATAATGCTGGACGGAGTTCGTAGGTCATCTTCCTCTTTTGCGGCGTCCGAGGGTTTATTTTTTCAGCTACGAGCTACGAGCTACGAGCCAAGAGCTAGGAGCTAAAAGCTAGGAGCTAGGAGCTAGGAGCTAGGAGCTAAAAGCTAAAAGCTAAAAGCTTAGTTGCCGCTCAGCAGATCGTAGTTGTAATTCGCCACGATGCGTTTCGGTGCGTTGGGAAGCTTGCCGAGGTTGACCGTCTGTTCGATCTCGTGGGGGCCTTTCATCGTTCCGGAACCCAGGCGGAACACACTCTTATTTTCAAACTCAATATAGACCGGGACCATCATGGTGAAGTCTTCGCTGACGCCGGTCTGACTCAGTTTGAAATGAACGATGGTGTCGTCGCCTTTCTTTTCGAAGCTTGACGTTACGGTGTAGACGGGAAGCTCGGTGCCGTAGACGTAGGCGTTGAAGAACCAGTCGAGCTTGTGGTTGTGTTCGATGTCCACCCACGGCGGCATGTTCTTTTCCATGCAGGCTTTGAAGTCTTCGGTGGTCGCGGAACGGTTGCGGTAGGTGTTGACGAAGTCGTGCATGGCCTGTTTGAAGGGCTCGTCCTTGTATTTCGCCGTCCAGAAAAGCCTGTCCAGCGAGTGCAGGATGAATGCGCCCTTGGCATAGATGAGCGATTGGTACACGTTGCCGCCGGCCTTCGACGAACTTACCCGCTGGCCCATCACGACCGGCCCTACATCAATCGGGCGCATACCGTATCTATTTTTTTCGACAAGACGCTTGTGTTGCTCCGCCCAGAAATCGAGGTAGGGCTTGAGGTCCTTGTTGGTGTGCAATAAAAACAGCGACGCGGAGTAGTGGGCGAAGCCTTCGCTCATCCACTGGTCGCGATAGCTGCTGAAGCCAACTGTTTGTCCCCACCATTGGTGCGCGACTTCGTGAGCGGTGACGACGTTCCAGAACGAAGGGTCAGAGTCGAGCAGACCAAGCTGGTGCTGGATGGTGCTGTCCCAGAAGTAGCAAATGGGCAGGTAGACGAGCATCGGCCAGCTCTGGCCGTAGCCGCAATAGTTCTGTTGTGTGAGCGCGACATGATCGTACTGCAAGGGGCCAAAAGCGTCGGTGTAAATCTGGATGGCAGCTTCGCCTTCCGAAGTGGCGCGCTTCAACATGCCAGAGGTGTCCATGGAGCCGCCCACGATGCGACCCGAGTCCGCGAATTGCGCTACGGCGTCGGAGGTATTCACATTGGCGAAGCTTTGAATCTGTAGATTGGCATCGCGTTCGCCCTGGTCGCTCTTGAATTGGCCGAGGTTGAAGCCGGCGACCGGCAGCGGCGATATGGTTTGCCACTCGCTGACGCGGCCTTTGCCTTCTGGCCCGTCGCGTAAGCGGTCCGCGGTCGCGACGATCTGCATTTCTCTCGGCGTATGAAATGTCATGTGGTAGTGCGCGTAATTTCCGAGGTCGCCACGAACATTCGGATACCAGCTTTCGCGTGCGCCGCCGTTCATCTCGTAGTTCCAATTGCCGAGGTCCGCGAGAACGTCTTTTCCGCCGTAGGCCGTTGTGATCTGGGTCGACTCTCCTTTTGCAAGGGGAGTTTTCAGCACGATGGCGAAGTCGGCGTCTCTCTCTTTGTCTTCCTGTATATAGTCGAGCGCTTCGCCCTTGGTGTTCCATACGCCGGTGGCGCGGAGCGTCGGGAAAAGCTCAAGCGGCAAAACCTGCACACCATCCTGGTGAGCGGTGACGAGTGCAGTCGCTGTCGATGTGATTCTGCCGTTCTTTTCTATCTGGATGTCGATGGTTTGCTGCGAGATGCCGAACGTCGTGGTCTCGACGGCACGAGCCGCTGCCCGCTGTGCCGCGCTTCCGAAACCGAGGGTGACGTCATACTCGCCGTCGGCGCTGGTCAGCAGGCCGACCTCTTCGGGCGAAACACCGAATGCCCCGTTGGGATCGACGAAATACAGCAGGCGCTTGGAGAACAACGGCCCCTTGAGGTTGGCCATAAAGAAGCCGCCGGGCTTCGGCTGTATGACGTCTGCGAGCAGGCGCTCTTCAAGGTCGTAGTGCAGGTCCTTGCGGCAGAGAGACTGCATCTCTCCCGCAGGCCCCATGGCGTTGGTACCGGGAGCGTCACCGGTGGAGGCTGCTTTCAACTCCTTCGCGGTGTCGTCGGTGAACGCGAGAACGGCCGTTGTGAAGGGCTGGTCGAGGACCTCTGTGTTCATGACGATCTTTAGCTGATGGCGCTCCATTGCGGAAGGCGGGACAACGTGCAGCGTTCCCTGGCCTTGAAAGACTGCGCCGGTGACGTGTCCGTTGACTTCGCCGTAGAGCGTGACGGTGCCGTCGGTGAGGCGGAGTTCGCCGGCGTCGCGCTTGAGGGTGAGGTCTTTGACTTTGAAGCTCGCGCCGTTGGGCAGGCGGTTTCGCAGGGCTTGATAGACTGCGTTGGCATTGGGGGCCTTGGCGGCCTCAGGCGAGGCGGGCGCCTTCAGAGGAGCGGGCGGCGGCGGGCGGTTGGCATCCGGCGCGACGGGGCGGCGCTGCTGGAGTTGCGGTGTCTGGGTCTGCGGTTTTTGGGAAGCTGCAGGTGCGTCCTGCGCGATCGCAGCGGAGACGGCGCCAGACATGAGGAGATAGACGAATGCTGCTCTGCGAAAATCCATGGAGTCCCGGGCTTGCTGTAAGTTGTTTGTCGTGTGGCGACAGTATCTCACTCGGGTGTGTTGTCGACAAGCCCAGCGCCGTTTTCGAGCATAGCTAGAAGAGCGGCTTCGTCGAGCGTCCTGACGCCGAGTTGCACGGCCTTGTCGAGCTTCGAGCCGGCCTCCTCGCCGGCGACGACGAAGCTCGTCTTCTTCGAGACCGAGCCGGAGACCTTGCCGCCGGCGGCTTCGATACGGTCCTTGGCTTCGTCGCGGGTGAGCGTCGGCAGCGTTCCGGTGAGGACGAAGGTAAGGCCGGCGAGAGTGGTGCCACGCACTCGCTTTTCCGCGGTGAATGTCAGGTCGAAGCCACGCAGGCGTTCGACCAGCGCGAGATTGCGCGGGTTATCGAAAAACTCGCGGACCGTGGCGGCGACCTTTGGTCCAATGTCGTTGACCCGTGTGAGCTCTTCTTCGCTGGCCTTGATGAGGGCATCGATCGAGCCGAACTCCTCGGCGAGGGCTTGCGCTGTGCGCTCTCCCACATGGCGAATTCCCAGGCCCAGCAGCACGCGGTTCAGGGGCTGCTTCTTTGATTTTTCGATCTCCGCGAGGATCGAGTCCGCCGTCTTTTCGCCGATGCGTTCGAGAGTCAGCAAGTCGGCCCTGGTCAGCGCATAGATGTCCGCGACCGAGTGCACGAGTGCCTTGCGCGTGGGTTCGTCCGCTACGGCTTCTTCGCCCCCAGCACTATCTTCGGTGCCCGCTTCGGCGAGCGAATGACCCAGCAACTGGGCCACCAGCGACTCACCCAGGCCTTCGATGTTCATCACACCGCGCGAGGCAAAGTGGCGCAGCTCTTCTTCGAGGCGCGCAGGGCAGCTTGCGTTGACGCAGCGAAGATCGACTTCGCCGGGTTCCTGCACGAGTTGCTGCTCGCATCGCGGACACACGGTGGGGAAGACGATTTCCTGCGTGCCACGCGGGTGTGTGGCGTCTTCGACGACTTCGGTGATCTTGGGGATGACGTCGCCACCGCGCTCGACCGAGACGAAGTCGCCGATGCGGACGCCGAGCCGGGCGATCTCGTCGGCGTTGTGCAGCGTGGCCCGCGTGACGGTCGTGCCTCCGATGAAGATCGGCGCAAGCGCAGCGACGGGCGTCACTTTGCCGGTGCGTCCGACCTGGAAGAGAACGTCTTCAAGCTGCGTGATGCCGGCGCGTGCCGGGAACTTGTACGCGATGGCCCAGCGCGGCGCTTTGCCGGTGAAGCCGAGACGCCGCTGCTGCGCGACTGCGTTGACCTTGATGACGACACCGTCGATTTCGTAGGGCAGGGTGTCGCGAAGGGCATCGGCATCGGCGATAAATGCGAGCACGGCGTCCATGCTGTCAACGGTGCGGGCATGGGGATTGACGAGGAAACCCGCGGCAATGAGGGCGTCGAGTGCGGTGCTCTGCGTTGGCAGCAGCGGGTCGCCCGCGTTTTCGTCAGAGCGCAGAAGAAAGTAGGAGAAAAGTTCAAGACGGCGCTGGGCGACGATGTTCGGCTCCAGCGTGCGTATGGTGCCGGCGGCGGCGTTGCGCGGGTTGGCTGCAGGAGCCATGCCGGAGGCGACGCGCTCTTCGTTCATTTTTTCGAAAGCCTTTTGCGGCAGGATGACTTCGCCGCGCACTTCGAACTGTTGCGGCAGGCCGGCGGCCTTGAGGGCCTTCGCGCTGATGTGCAGAGGCACGCTGCGGATGGTGCGCACGTTGGAGGTAACATCCTCTCCAATGCTTCCGTCGCCGCGCGTAATGCCGGAGAGAAGAACGGCTTCGTGCCCGCGGCCGGGGACGTATTGCAGTGCGAGCGAGAGCCCATCGAGCTTGAGTTCGCAGACGTACTGCACGGTTTCCGAACTCGCGAGGCCGCCGGCGACGCGCTCGGCCCAGGCGCGGAGTTCGGCCTCGTTGTAGGCGTTGTCGAGCGAGAGCATGGGACGCGAGTGCGCGACTTTGGCGAAGCCTTCCTTGGGCTTGCCGCCGACGCGTTGCGTGGGCGAGTCGGGGGTGATGAGGTCGGGGTGTTCGGCTTCGAGGCGGCGCAGCTCGTTGACGCGGGCGTCGTATTGCGCGTCGGTCCACACGGGCGCGTCGAGCACGTAGTACAGGTGCTCGTGGTGGCGAAGCTCTTCGCGAAGGGCTTCGATCTGCTGTTCGGGCGTGGGGTTTGGCATCTAGGAAAGCTCTGAATACGTTCTGGTTTTGAAGGGGCGGGACTTCAGTCCCGCCGTAAGTGTAGCAATAGCACAGGGGCTTTAGCCGCTGAGGGAATGCTGGACCCTTAATCAAACCTTCCCTGGAGGATTATAGAAAGCCGCCAGCTTTCCGGCTTCGAGTAAACTGGATTGCAAGGAGCAACTGACGATGGCGCACATGGTTTTCTGCACGAAGTACAAAGCCGAGATGGAAGGGCTGGATGAGCCGCCGTTCGACTCCGATTTCGGACAGAAGATTTACAAGAATGTGTCGAAAAAGGCGTGGGGCGAGTGGGTGGAGCGGCAGAAGATGCTGCTGAACGAGTACCGCCTGCAGCCGTGGACGCGCGAAGCGCAGGAGTTCCTGGTGGAACAGATGAACGAGTTCTTCTTCGGCTCGGGCGGCGATCTGCCCAAGGAGTTCGTGGCGCCGACGCATTAGGCCAGGGGCCTGTGTCGTGTACACTGAAGGTGCAGCAAAAACCCCAGCGTCAGGCCTCACGGCCGGCGCATCCGCAGCAAGTCGGGACGTGGCTCAGCCTGGTAGAGCGCACCCTTGGGGTGGGTGAGGTCGCTAGTTCGAATCTAGTCGTCCCGACCATTTTCTTTCAACAATTTAGGTTTAAATCTGGGTCCACTAGAGGGGTCTCGTGGGTCCAAAAAGGTCCAATTGCGTTTTCCGTCGCTTCGGGGCCGGCATGAAGCTAGTCCAAGCGAGCCTTGGCGCGTCTGGACTGATGGACTCTCGCTGTGCGAGTGGATGGGCCACTGCGAATGAGTGAACGCAGATAGGTTGGATCAGCAAGCTTGATTTGGGGTGGTAATACTGGCGTATTTCTGGCCGTCCCACGATATCTGAAGCTATGGTTTTCAGGGGGCTGGCCTGTCACGTTATTGGCACCAACATCGTGGTTATCATTGCTGTCGGTCAGGCAACGCGGGCTGCTCATTCGGCGAAGCTATTATGGTGGTGGAGCGTCGGTGGCGTCATGGTCGTGTGCATCCTCTTTTTTAGGTTCTGTCGCAGGTTGACCCACGTCCTGCGAGATAAACCTTCGTTAAGCTCTCGGCAGACTTCGAGACAGAACGAGTGCAACGGCGCTTCTGAGGCGCGCGGCACCACCGTCGTATGCGGGTCTTAACCGAGTCGCTGCTGTCAGAGAGTGCTTTCGCGTGTGTGCTTCAACGATCGGCCCAAGCTGATGCCATGCCGCCGTGATCTCTCCGACAATCACAATTTCCTCCGGTGCAAGGGCGGCCACCACCATTCTCATGCCTCGGCCAAGATGTTCTGCCATGCGTCGCATCGCAGTCATTGCGTCCGGATCTTCCGCGAGTGATAAACGCAGCAATGCGCTGAAGGTGATCTTCTTCTTCGCCGAAGAAGCCTCGTTGTAGTACCGGACCGCTGCGCGGTTGGAAGCGAGCGTCTCCCAGCAACCCAGGTTGCCGCAGTTACACAGCGGACCATCCGCCATCTGTATATGTCCGAACTCGCCCGCCATACCGCCACGTCCCCGCGCGATGGCCCCGTTAACAAATATGCCCGTCCCCAGGCCCTCGGACACTTCCACTACAACCAGGTCGCGCTCATCGGAATTCTCGGCAAACCATACCTCGGAAAGCGCGCATGCGTTAGCCACGTTGTCCATCTCCACCCGGAGACCGGTCGCAGCTTCGATCTTTGACTTCAAGCTCGTAATCGACCAATGCAGGTTTGGTGCAAAGATCAACTCGGTCGCCAGGACATCGGTTCGTCCTGGCAAACAGATGCCGATGCCTTCTATCTTTCGTTCCGGATGTGCGGCAATCACATCGCGAATGACTTTCGTCAATGCTGCAAGTGCTTTCCGGGGATCGCCGGGAAGCGGGAGAACCGTTTGCCAGACGATCTGGCCCCCGATGTCGGTGATCGCAATCGAGGTCCGACCCGGATGAATGTCGACGCCTATGACGCAGCGGTTAGGCGCCAACGTGAGTTGGGTGGGTCGACGGCCCCGCTGCGCAGGCACAGCTTCGCCCTCCACCAACCAGTCGCTCTTCAGCAGATCTTCGACAATCAGCGAAACGGTGCTCGGTTGCAGGCCGGAAACACGCGCCAGTTCCACGCGCGAAATAGGCTGCAAGCGGCGCACGGTATTCATGACGAGGTTTGAATTAATGAGGCGCGGAGTCCGGTTGGACGCTGCTTGTGTGACGCGATCTCTGAGTTGGCGTAGAGGCAATGTTTGGTCCTTTCGGCTCCTTTCGCGTGGCTATGCCGGCGAGCCAAGGATACCTCATTTGCGCTTCTGCTAATTCATGTGGCCATTTCATATACGTCTTCATTTCGTCAGTAGGCAAACGATTGCTGAATTAATCACAAGTACGAAATAAATCTTGACACTCGTATGTTCGAGAGTGCTAAATAGAATTTCACCGAAGAGAAATATGTCTCTACCGTTCTGTACTTAATCGTTTTCACCGGAGTCGCCGCATGCTCAATCAAAGTTCCTTCTCGCTCACCGCAACACACGTACACGTGTCCGGCTGTGAAGCCCCCGCGCGGACCAAACTCCGCAGCGCTTTCGTCTTTCTCTTCGCACTTCTGATTGCCGGAGCCTGCTCCGCCCAGTACCGCGCTTCGATTCAAGGCGTCGTAACCGATCCGCAGGGTGCCGCGATCCCTTCCGCTTCGCTTTCCCTGACAGACGTAACGACGAACCACACGTTGACGGCGACTAGCGATGGGCACGGCAACTTCAACTTCAATGCATTGCCGGCGAACACGTTTACCCTCACCGTCAGTGCGACAGGCTTCGCTTCGCGTACGATGACCGGCGTCACGTTAATCCCCGAGCAGCCGAATACTGTAAATGTAAAACTCGCGCTTGGGGCTAACTCCGAGACGGTCACGGTCGACTCTTCCGAAGTCCCTGCACTCGATACCACTACCGCATCGATTAGCGGAACCGTCACCAGTAACCAGATTCAGCATCTGCCATCGTTTGACCGCGATGTGTTTCGGTTGGCCAATCTGGCGCCGGGTACTTTTGGTGATGGGGCACAATCCAACGGTGGAAACTCGAAGAACATGCCCGGCGAAGATCACGGCGGCCCTGCGGCGACCGATGGCGGCATCTTTGAGACGGAGAATAACCCACAGGTCATCGGAAACGGCAGCCAGGTGAGTGCGAACAATATTCTGATCGACGGTATTTCGACTTCGAGCGCTAATTGGGGCGGCGCGAGTGTGATTACGCCGTCGGAAGAGTCGGTAGATTACTTGAAGGTAACGTCGAACGCTTACGATGCGGAGTTTGGCCGGTTCAGCGGAAACGCGATACAGATTACGTCGAAGTCCGGAGGAAATAGCTATCACGGAAGCGCGTTCTTCAAGGCAGACCGTCCCGGACTGAATGCATATCAACGGTGGAACGGCCAGAACTCGAACGATCCGGTGAATGCAGGCAAGTCGCCGGCTGTTCGAAACCTGTTGCGCGACCAGACGCGCTTCAACCAGTTCGGCGGCAGTCTGGGCGGACCATTCCTGCGCAATAAGCTGTTCGGATTCTTTGCGTATGAAGGCTTCCGTAACGCTTCCAGCACGTTTGGCACCGGTCTTTACGAGACATCCTCATTTCTGGCGAGTGCCCCCGGGGGCAGTATTGCCTCGAAGTACGCAACCTACCCAGGGGAGACTGCGCTTTCGACCGTGCAGTCGCCCGCATCTTGCGCGGTGAACTACGGAATAGCAGATGGGCCTTACTGCAAGACGATCAATGGGCAGCTTGACATCGGCTCTCCGCTGAAGACTGCGCTGGGGAACTACGACACGACATGGTCCAGCAAAGCCAAGCCTGGAATTGGAAGCGGCCTGGACGGTATCCCGGACCTACAGTTGCTTTCTACCGTGAATCCAACATCGAATGTGGGCGATCAGTACAACGGTCGGCTTGACGCCGATGTAACCGCCAAAGATCGCCTAAGCTTTATCATCTACTGGGTCCCATTCAGCACAATCTCCGTCAATGGAGCTAACCGCGCGGCAAATCAGTGGAGCCACCAGCAGATCAACAATGCGTTTACGGGCCTCTACAATCGCACCATCTCGCCGACACTGCTGAACGAAGCGCGCGTGAGTGCCAGCGGATGGCGCTGGAATGAAGTGGCCTCAAATCCGCAGGTGCCGTTCGGCTTGCCGATCGACCAGTTTGTCGGTGTCGGAAACGGAACTCAACCCCAGAACTTCGGGCCGCCTAACCCTAGCGTCTTCAACCAGTGGACCTACGCCTACCAGGACATCCTGACCAAGATTGCCGGCCGGCACAACATCAAGGGTGGCGCGACGTTCACCAACATTCAGTTCTTGCAGGAAGTCGTCGGCAATGCACGGCCTGCGTACACGTTCAACAGCTTCTGGGACTTCCTGAACGACGCACCCTTCACTGAGACTGCAAACTTCAATCCCGAGACCGGCGTACCCGGCTTGAACCGTCAGGACGAACGAATGAACATCTTTGGCGCCTTCGTTCAGGATGACTTCAAAGTGACGCCGACGCTCACTTTGAACCTCGGCCTGCGGTGGAACTACTTCGGGCCGTTCCACAACAAACAGAACAACCTGAGCATCGTCACGCCGGGCCCGGGTGCGGCCCTGATCACTGGGTTGACGATGACCCAGGGTGGAAATCTTTACGGTGTGCAGAAGTCGAACTTTGGTCCACAGCTCGGCTTGGCGTGGACACCGGATTACCTCCAGCATAAGGTCGTGTTCCGCGGCGGTTTTGGCGTGAACTATAACGAAAATGAGTTTGCGATCACGGTGCAGGGCAATGCGAACTCTCCTACTCTGCTTGGCTTTAGCCAGACGGGCTATTCGAGCAAGAATCCGTCTATCCAGTACGCCGTTGCGGGCGATATCCACACGCCGCTTGCATATCCCTCAAACTCACATGCCATCACAACGTTCAACGCAAACGGTCTGCCGACTGCGGCTGGTTTGTCGGTCCAAGTGACGGGCTTCGATCAGAACGTAAAGACAATTGCGGTCTATCACTACTCCCTCGATACGCAGATATCGTTGCCTCGCAACTTTGTAGGGACGCTTGGATATCAGGGCAGCTCGGGCCATCATCTGCTCTATCAGGAAGACCTGAATGCCGTCGCGGTCATTCATGGCTATGCGCTGAACCCGGCCCTGAGCCGCGTGATGATGAACATCAACGGTGCGAATTCGAACTACAACGCGATGCTCGCGACCATCAAGCACAACTTCTCGCACGGCTTCCAGATCGAAGGCCAATACACATGGTCCAAGAGCATGGACGAAGGTTCCAGCCCGTACACTCTCGATCCCTACGCGCCGATCAGCATTCATAGTGTGCATGGCCGGTCGGACTATAACGTGCAGAATGCTTTCCGTACCTTCGGGCTCTATCAACCCAACTTCTTCCACGAAAAATGGCTGCACCGGTTTGCGGACGGATGGTCTCTGGGAGGCATTTACAACTGGCACACAGGATTTCCCTGGACGCCCGTGTACTCCGTCACCACAAACGGCGTGCCGACCGGCGCTTCAGGCACGCTGTACTATCCGGGGAGTCCTTACAGCAGCATCCGTCCGGCAGCCTACACCGGGTCAGGCCTTGTAGATCCAAGCACCGTCGGGTTTGAGTCTGGTCCCACGCTGAGCAATCCTGCTGCGCGCAACGTCAACTTCCCCAACGGAGGTACAGCATATTTCACCGAGCCAACCTATACGGCCGCGGCGAAAGTTGCTTACACACCAACGCTTACCTATGGGGCACCGTCGCCCTCCATGGCACGCAACTCGTTCAACGGGTCGATGTATCAGGACCTGGATGCCAGCCTCGCCAAAGCGTTCCATCTCCCCGAAACAAGGGTCATTGGGCACAACGCCGCGTTGGAGATGCGGGTGGATGCGTACAACGTATTCAACCTCACGAACCTCACGCCGACGCCTACCACCAACGTTACATCGACGACCTTCGGTGCAGCGACAAGCGCTCTGGGATCGCGCACCGTTCAAATCCAGGCGCGCTTCTCCTTCTAACTCGCGGGACATGGAGCATAATGACGACACGAAGAACATTCTTACGCAACGCAGCCGCATTGGCGGCGTTGGCGCCTATGCGAAACCGTTCGCTATGGGCGGAGCCTGAGTCATCCAGCGACTTGACCTTGTCCATACTACCGGACCACAGGCTGGCGACTATGCCTCTGGACTTCGTGGGTCTTAGCTACGAGTCGGCGCAGTTGGGCCATCCAGATTTCTTCTCGGCGCAGAACACTGCTCTCATCGGAATCTTCCGAACGATCTCTCCCCACGGCGTACTGCGCATCGGTGGCAACACCGGCGAGTACACCACGTGGAGCGTGAACGATGAAGACGCCGCAAAGAACAAGACGCCACACGCAATGGGTCCTGATGCCGGCACAGCCGCCAAGACGGCATCAATCATCACGCCCGCTGCAATCCGCAATTTGAATGAGTTCGTCGCGAAAACAGGCTGGCGCGTCATTTATGGACTGAACCTCTGGCACGGCACACCGGAGAACGCAGCAGCCGAAGCGGCGTATGTCGCGAAGACGCTTGGGTCGAAGCTCATCTGTTTTCAGATCGGCAACGAGCCGGACATGGACCATGACACAGGCTCTAAAGACCGCTGGAGTTTCGAGCACTACTGGGAGCGCTGGCCGAAGTACGGAAAGCATTCTGCACGTTATAGTCCGACCGGCCATGCACACTATGAATGCTGATCGGCGCGTAGGGATCGAGAGTGTACGGGAGTTTCTACTCAAGCGCGGGCGCAACCCGGAGACGGAGGAGTTCGCTGTCGTTCGCGAAGCGACAAAGACGCTGGGCAAGGGTTATCGCATGACGGAAGGCAACTCGTGTTTCCACGGAGGCAAGCCGCTGGTTAGCGACACGCTAGCGTCCGCTCTGTGGGCAGGCGACTATCTGCTACAACTTGCGCAGGAGGGCTATCTGGGTGCGAACCTGCACGGCGGCGGCAACGGGCTGTACACGCCCATCGCCGGCGATACCGATACCGGCTTCGTCGCGCGTCCCGCTTGCTACGGCATGCTTCTCGCCGAGCGTTTCGGGGGAAGCACCTTTGTTCAGTCAACTCTCTCCACGCAAACCGGCGTGCAGAACGTAACAGCCTTCGCGGCACACGATGGCAAGCGCAACAAGGTCGCCCTCTTCAACAAAGCTGCATCGCCGGTCAGTATCCGGATCGAGGGCATGAGCGGATCAAGCGCATCCGTCATGTGGCTGAAGGGCCCCGCAATCGATAGCCATGACGGCGTAACCTTCGGCGGCAGCACCCTCGGAAATGCCGGAACATTCGACCCAAAGCATGAACAGACCATTAAGCTGAAACAGGGCGCTGGTACGTTGCAGATACCCGCATACACAGCGGCGTTCCTCGAAGCATAGCGGTGGTTGATACAGGCAAGGAGCAAGGATGAAATTGGAACAGGGCCATGGACTTCCACGGCGCCACTTTGTGAAACTGGCCGGTGCCGCCGGCATCGCGCTGGCGTCGCCACGCGTGTTCGGTGCAGGCTTCGGATTCGCAAAGAAGCACAACGATGACGCTATGCTCGACGATCTCTCCGAGCGTTGCTTCCGCTACTTCGAAGCGGCCATCGATCCTGAGACCGGCATCTGCATGGACCTCATCCATGGGAACCCCGCCGACAGCGCAAAAAAGATGGACGACTCCCGCGGCAGCACGGGTGTTACCGGTTTTGCACTGACGGCCATGTGTATTGGGGCGGACCGCAAATGGATCTTGCGCGAGAAGGCGAAGGACCTGGTTCGTCGTACGCTTCGAAGCTACACCAATGGCAAAGTATTCGCGCAGAACGGGTGGTTTTATCACTTCAACGATGTGCATACCGGTGCACGCTGGAAGGAAGTAGAAATTTCCACCAGCGACTGTATCTGGTTGCTCGCCGGGGCGTTGACCTGCCGGCAGTTCTTCCACGAAGACCACGAAATTGTGGAGCTGGCAACGCTGCTTTACAGCCGCTACGACTTTCTGTGGATGACCAATGGTGACGGCAAGCTCCTCTCGCACGGTTGGAAGCCCGAAGGTCACCTGGCTCTCCGGTACGATAAGTACTGTCAGCTTGCCGCGATGTACCTGCTCGGAATCGGAGCACCGTTTCACCCGCTGCCTCCCGACGCCTGGTACGCATGGGAGCGAAACCCCAACACCTACGCAAGCTACAATTACCTCGGAACTTCCTTGCTGTGGACGTACCAATACCCATTTGCCTGGTTCGACTTTCGCGGTCGCCGCGAGAGTCGCGGCACCAAGGTCGATTGGTTCGCAAACTGCCAGACCGCCACGCGAGCCCATCGCGAGTGGTGCTACACCGATCTCGCCAAGGACTTTCCCGGATACACAAAGGACATCTGGGGCATCACCAGCTCCTCCAGCACTACCGGCTACAAGGCTTGGGGCGGTCCACCCAAACATTCCAAGATCGACGGCAGCGTAGTGCCATGCGCCGCTGGGGGATCGCTAATGCTTACGCCCGACATCTGCGTCCCCGCGATGCACGCCATGAAGGATAAGTATGGAGACAAGGCATGGGGTAAGTATGGCCTGGCCGATGCGTTCAATCCAGGCACCGGATGGGTCTCGACGGATACCCTCGGTCTGGACGTTGGCATGACACTCTTGAGCGCGGAAAACCTGCGCAGCGAAAGTGTCTGGAACTGGTTCATGGCCAACCCCGAACCGCAAAAGGCGATGAAGCTCGCCGGCATCGACAAAGCTTAGATTTTGCGAACGCGCCGAGCGCTTCGCTGTCAAGCTCCTCTGCAACACTTGCCGTGAGGGGACGTCACCCTCCCCGATCTCTCCTCACGGCGTTCTTTACCTAAGATTTTCACGGTGTCCACAAAATGAGACCAGGAAACACGATGCATCGCTTCGACACGGAAGACCAATCAGACAAGCGCACCAGGCTGCCAATCTTCCTTATCTGCGAGATCATTTTGCTTTGCCTCTTCTTTCTGATTGCCTTCGCAGCGCATGCGCAATCGAAGTGGCAACAACAAGAGATTTTCAGCAACAGCATCTCTCCGCGCTCGTACTTTTACAGCGAAGGCATCGTCTCCGGACCCAGCAAGCTGGAACTAATCGACAAGAAGCTGCCGGTCGAAACATCCACATTTGTCAGCGCTCCCAACTCCCTCAAACTTGTATGGCAATCGACGCTGGGCGGTGGATGGGATGTCGAAATTACTCTTGCCGCCTGGCCAAATCGCTATATCAACTATCTCGGCGATACGCTTTACCTCTGGGTCTACTCTCCTGAAGCTATGCCCGGAACACAACTGCCGCTTATCTGCCTCCACGATACCGCCAATGGCTTCACCGAAAAGCTCAAGCTCGGTGACTTCACGCGCGCTCTGCCTGGGAAGAAGTGGACGCGCGTCGCTATCCCCATCAAGCGTTTCACGTCCGTTTCCGTGCATCCCTTTCAGCCCGACAAGATCAATACCGTCATTCTCATTCAGGGTGCGACCGATGATCACCCGCATGTGCTTCTTCTCGATGATATTCGCATCGAAAATGCGGCCGAGCAAAGTGCGCTCTCACCTCCAACACCGAAGAATCTTCGCGCCACAGGCTACGAAAAGCATGTAGAACTTTCCTGGGACCCAGTCACCAACGAGCACATCGAGCACTACGTTCTCTACCGCTCGCTCAATGGCGCACCTTATGTTCCGGTCGCTGTGCAGAACCCGGAGACGCACCACGCAGTCGACTTTGTTGGTGATGCCCACGCGAATGTCAGCTACAAAGTTACCGCGCGCACGTCCGCTTTGCATGAATCTGCAATGTCCGCGGCGGCTACAGCCTCGACGCACCCTATGACCGACGACGAGCTTCTGACGATGGTTCAGAAGGCTTCGTTCGAGTATTACTGGGATGGCGCCGAACCCCACAGCGGGCTTGCTCGCGAGTCTATTCCCGGCGATCCTGATCTGATCGCCGTAGGCGGCAGCGGCTTTGGCATCATGGCGCTCGTGGTGGGTGCGGAGCGTGGATTCGCTCCTCGCGAGCAGGTCGTCGATCGCATGTTGCGCATCACTCATTACCTCGCGCATGCCGACCGCTATCATGGCGCGTGGCCCCACTTCCTAAGCGGCAGCACGGGCAAACTCCTCCCATACTTCGGACTCTACGACGACGGCGCAGACCTCGTGGAGACATCCTTTCTCATGCAGGGTCTGCTAGCCGCGCGAGGCTACTTCGCTCACGACACGCCGAAGGAGCGCCAACTGCGTGCGGAAATTACTTCACTGTGGAATGGCGTCGAGTGGGACTGGTTTAACGCGACACCGAAGCACGACGCGCTCTACTGGCATTGGTCTCCCAACTTCGGCTTCCATAAAGCTAACCGCATCGGCGGTTGGAACGAGACCCTGATGCCTTACCTGCTCGGCATCGCGTCGCCCACGCATCCAATCCCGGCAAGCCTCTACTACTCGGGCTGGGCTGCGGAGGGGGACGCCAAGCGCAAGTTTGGAACGCCCAGCGAAGCCTACGGGCTCACGCTCACGGTCGCAGATCCCAATGGCACCACAGGTCCCCTCTTCTTCACGCACTACTCCTTCATGGGCTACGATCCACGCAACTTCCGCGACAAATACGCGAACTACTTTACCAACAATCGCAACGCCTCTCTCATTCAGCAGCGCTATGCCATCGCGAACCCGCAGCACTACAAAGGCTACGGTGAAGACGACTGGGGCATGTCTGCCGTCACCGGTCCACACGGATACCGCGCCTACCACCCACCCTCAA
>Ga0207125_10091_pt1 | contig 21424 bp, 31 predicted proteins | sample Alteio_BWMinHeat_19_FD_153556 | JGI IMG/M metagenome (GOLD analysis project Ga0207125, IMG submission 153556) | Enriched cells from forest soil in Barre Woods Harvard Forest LTER site, Petersham, Massachusetts, United States -... | ecosystem: Environmental > Terrestrial > Soil > Temperate forest >...
TTCGAAGCTTCTCGTGGGGCTGGAAATAAGACTCCAATTCTCATTCCTAAACACTTGCCTTTGCCAGAATGTTAGTTTAGGGGTCTGACCCAAAACTGAAACGTATCGGATTGAAAAGGAGTCTCTATGAGTCTTGATCACAGAATTCGTGCCATTGCCGGGGCGTTCATCTTAATCAGCCTGGGGTTGGCGTGCCGCAATCCATTATCAGATGTGGCGGCACGTACCGCGCACCTCCTCATGCGCGGTACGCACTGGGTGAATCCGAACTGGCTGTGGTTCACGGCCTTTATCGGGATCAATCTGCTGCAGTCGGCCTTTACGCACTTCTGCCTGATGGCCATCATCCTGAAGAAGCTCGGCTGGGCCGGCCCGGCGACGAATGGGCCCTCCACCTACTGCTGCGGCTAAGCCGCTTCCCTTCCGCTGCCTAAAACAGTATTCTTTCCGAACCAGCCGGGCAATCGGCATGGAAAGGGGACTAATCATGAATCGAATCAATAAGGTACGGGTCGTGGTGGGGGGTGTCGTATCCGGGTTGATCATCTTTGGCATCTTGGGCTTCACGCACGGCCGGATCTTGCATAACGACTGGATGGCGTGGGCCAATACGATCGGCGCGGCGATCCATGGACTCGTGCCCGGTCCCGATCCGTCCACCAGCATGAAACTTTGGTTGGTCGAATCGATCCTCGCCGGCACGATGGGCGTGCTCATCTACGCAGGCATCCGGCCGCGGTTTGGCGCCGGACCGGCGACAGCCCTCAAAGCCGGCGTGATTCTCTGGCTGACCTGCTATCTGACCGCGTTTTTCAGCGGTCTGGCGATGGGCGTGGAACCCCATCGCATCATGCACGTTGGAGTGATCGCCGAATTTGTCGCGGCTCTGCTTGGAACGTTTGTCGGCGCCGCGATCTATAAAGAGTAGGCTAAGTCATTGGGGACAGTCCCCAGCGATGCCAACGCCATCGAGAACGTGAACAAGCTGTTGGCGATTTATACGGACCGCGTGTGCTACTGGAAAAATAGTGAACAACGTCAACGGTGGGTGGCGACGGCGCTTCTAGAAACGGAGCCACGACTTCGTAAGATTCGAGGCTACGAACATCTGCCGCAGCTGCGGTCTGCTATGGCGCAGTTGATCGGAAAGCGTAAGACGGGCCTTGACATGAAGGCGGCAGCATGATGACCATGAAAGGAATTTTGATGAAGAACATCCGCGCAAGTGTACGGCACTCTACTGCGATGGCTCTGTTTATTGCCCTGGCGGTTGTTGTGTGCAGAGCTGAGGTTTCGGATGCTTCAGATACAGGGTCTGAAACACCGAGGGTGCTCGGTCTCACAATCGTCGTTGACCAGACGACATGGACGGTGCATCAGCCTTTGCTTGTTCATATTACCGTCGAGAACCGGTCAAAGAAACCGTTCCAAATCACAACGTACGGAGCCTTCAGAAAGATGCCGAGTGAACGGACAGCTCTTCCATATTGGTCACCGCTACCTTTTGAGATGTTCGACGTAAATTTCGAACTGACTCAAATTAAAGATGGGGAACGAAGGCGGATTAATCTTGTTCGGCCAGTAGCGCCTAATCTCGGCCCGATTCGGGAAGAGTTGGAGACGCTGTTTCCGGGAGAACCCTATGCATTGCATACCGCGATAAATTTTGCGGATTGGAAACCGGCAAACCCGGATGCACTTGTTAAAGGCTCCTACGAGTTACAAGCAAGCTGGGCTGGCATCGCCGTTCAAGACGGCAAACGCATCGATGCTAGGGCGTCATCAAACGTACTTCAAATTGAAATCGGGAATTGAACAATGCGATTGACTGGTAATGGCCATGACAGGAATTTCAACTAAGAAAGGGATTGACCCAACGTAGGCCATTTGCTGGGACAGAGGATTTTGAGAGGGGTTTCTCCGCGATCCAGAAAGGGCTAGAGGTCGTTGTGACGTTTCCAAAATCAAAAATGGGTTGGATGTTTGTGGTAGCGTATTTAGGGTTCGCCGCCGATGGGTATTACAAAGCCTTCGCCAACCCGGACGCCCTCGGAGGTCTCGCTGGATTTTGGCCATCCCTTCCATTTGGAATCATTTATTTTTTTGTCCTTAAGTGGCTAAATCTGATTTTTTACTTTAACGGCGCAGGCTTTGACGGCTCAAGTTATCCGCCGATCATCAGTATGCCTTTCAATCAGTGGCTTTTCGTTATTCCTACGATAGCGGGAAATGCCATCATTTACTATTGGTTAGGGGTTGGCGTTTCAAAAGGCTACAAAAGGTTCTTCAGCAAGAATTCTTAAAACATTGTCTGTTTGGGGAGTCCGGGAAATTGGGCTTAGGGGGCACGGTGACTGTCACAGGGAAACTAGCCAGCCGCTCCCCAAAACGATAGAATTTTGATATGAAAATAAAACGACTTCCAGCAGCCTTAATAGTTATCTTGCTAATTGCTGAATTCGGTTGGACCACGAACAAAAATGGACAACCTGATGATATCGGCGCCACAGATCAAAGCTCCTATAACCAAAAGCGTTTAAATGAGGCTTTAGACAACTTTGAGAAAGCGAAGAATGAGCCGCATGCCAAACAATCAGATCCTCTGATCGACTCGGCATTGCTTGCATGTGAGACTGATAAAAATTGCACAACTGTCTTAATACCCTGTAAGGGTTGGCAGCCGGTCAACCAAAAGCATGTCTCAGACATTCCGGTTTATCCAGCCTGCACGTCTCGAAGCAGCCTATCCCCTCTGCCCCAACCCAACACCCGCTGTATAAAGCATTTATGCGTTATCAAGCCGGGGTGATGGACATAGGGGCCAGTACCTGCGTCCCTAGCCAAGCCTTCCCTTACGCTCTCCAAAACGGTATCCTTAGAAACCTTATGTTTGTTAAGAGATTAACTTATCTGGTGTTTGTCTTGGCCGGGCTTGCCGCGGTCATTTGGATTTCTGACGGATTCCGCGTATTAATCCGGCTGCCCAAGAGAAAATATAACCAGACCACTGCTCAGGAAAGAACGGACCCCCGGTCCGGCGCATCCGATCAATCGGGAAGACCTACCATCCCGATACTCGATGCTGCTCATGGCTATGGATACTTTATTCGATCCAGCCTCGATACGCTCGCCCATCCCTCACGCCTAGTTAAGGTTCAACTATCGGATTTCAAACAGGTTGCGGATGTGGCGTTACCTCCTGCCAATCACGGTTTTATCGATCCATCTGGGCAGAATTTGATTTTACCCTCCGACGACCTCGCTTTTGCGGACCAAGATCCTCGCTATGGGTACTTCTTACACACCGGGCGTTCCAACACCTTGGAAAAAGTTCGCTTGGCCGACTACTCTGTTGAAACGGAACTCACGCTGCCCGCGGTAAGCGGGAGAGGGTTTCCTGCCTGGTATGCATTGCCAGACCACTCTGGACATGTTTATCTCGTCACATCGGAAGGGAAGGTGTTGAAAGTACGCCTGCCTGAAATGGAAATTGAAAAAGTGGAGATCGTGCAATTGATTTCTATCTTGCGAAGGCTCGTTCTGCGATGGGTCTCTTTCATAGAACATCGTCCACCACCCGAGACTGTTGTTAGTACAGCTGTGCTCGACGCCCAGAGCGGGATTATTTATTTGAATATGTCATATGTGAATTATGTCATCGGAGACTGGACGTTCCATGGCATCGTCAAGTTGCATCTGCCCGAGCTCTCGCGATTGGGCACCGTTTTCCTTGACGAGCCGCTTGGCAAGTGGGGTCTGGTAGATCCCGCAAGCCATCAAATTGTATTTGATCGGGGTGACGGCCTCCAGGCCGTCAAATTTGATGCCGCGCTCCAGCCGCTCGGCAGTTGCGATATTCCATGTTGGTCTGCGCCGCCCGCGATCGATAAGGGGATCGGTTATTTTGCTTGTCGCGATTCGCTCGAGACTATACGTTTCTCAGATTGTACTTTCCTTGCATCCATTAAGCTGTCGCCCACTCCTCTCACTCTTCTCGGTCGTGTCTTCGAGTATCGGAAACTAGAAAAACAAGGAAAATGGAAAGAAATTCTAAGCACCTTCGCAAAAGATCAACCGCAATTGATCAAACCGGATCCCGATACAAAGAGGACCTTTCTGCAGGCGGCGCCTCTGGTCGCAAAAGCCTACCAAGAAACGGGAAATCGAAAGAAAGCCGCTTACTATTATGGCGTGGCAGCGGAGTTGTCGGCCCGAATTATGGGCCCGGATGTTACTTTTACAAAACAGTACTTGAAGGAAGGACTTCAGTTGGACCCTTCAAGTCAGTTTCTCGCAAAAATTAGGGAATACGTTAGGATTAACTGATCTTTAATCAGTCACACAAAAAGGCTCGCCTCTACATTCCAAGCGGGGCTTTTTATTTCACCCTAGCCAACCGCTCCCCAAAACGCTATCCTTCCACTATGCACCCTACAGGGTTAATAATGTTTCTGTCTGTGAGGACAGTCCCCCTGCCTCATGAGTACCTGTGAATTGGAGAATTATGTATGCCTGAAGATTCCTTAGAGACACAGGACCTGCAAGAGAAGCTCGACCGAGCGCTGGAGCGGGCGGAAGCGGCGGGGGAAGAACGGAACTCACCACGGTGGACGTTTCATCTTGCGCTTTCTACAGCCCTGGTGGCGGTACTGGCGGCGATCGCTTCTTTGCAGGCCGGTGCCCTCGCTAATCATGCCCTGCTCATTAAAAATGAAGCCGTTTTGGCACAGGCCAAGGCGTCTGACGAGTGGGCGTACTACCAGGCAAAGGGAATTAAAAGCGTGATGTATGAGCTGCAGTCCGAGATGACGGATACCTATCGGGCCGTTCGCGATGCCAAGGAGGCTAAGCGTTACAAGACTGAGCAAGTCGAACTTAAGGCACAAGCTGAAGACATCCAAAAACGCGTGGACCAATCGAATGCCGAGGCAGATCATCTGCTGCATCATCACCATCAGTTTGCGCTCGCGGTGACTTTGTTCCAAATATCGATCGCGTTGGCGGCGATCGCATCGCTCACCCGCCGCAAATCCATGTGGTATGTGGGCCTGCTCCTGGCCGCAGCGGGTCTGGTGTTCTTCTGCCGCGGTTGGGTATAAAATAGGCTACTAATATGAAAAATATAGCTTACATCGGTCTGTTATGCATTGTGACCTGGACTGTCGCAGTCCATGCGGAATCCCTGGTTCTTGCGCCACGGGGGAAAGTCAGTTTCAGCTTGCGCGTGCCAAAAGATTCCGTCAACGACCTCAAGCCCGGCCAACGGGTCACTGTCCGGGCTTCCAACGGTCAGAAGGGGAAATACGATCCTGCGCCTGTTGTTGAAGGTGCGATTGTCCTTGAAGGGATCATCCTGGAAGTGGGAAGTAAGGTCCAGCGTGATGGTTTCGTGACCTTGGCCATCGCCGTAACCCCTTCGGAAGACCAGAATTTGAAAAACGCTCAAGCGCAAAAAGCCGATTTAACAATCGAAGCCCTTCCATCGCAATAGGCTTTGGAGGCTAGGTGTCAGGCACCGCTGTCCCCCGCCATCCACCTTCCCAACCGCTCCCCAAAACGCTATCCTTAGGCTATGAAAATTCATCTCATCTATCTATCAATTCTTGTGGTAGTGGTTCTGAGCGCTTACCAGGCCGGAAAATTCATGGGTTATTGGAATCAGGTGGAATCTGCTGCGATTACCGGTGCGATCGGAGGCGGTACTATAGAATTAGAGGAGGCTAAAGCAGTTCGACAAAAGGATCTTCCCAAAGCTTTACATTGGATCGACTTAAAGCTTCAAGAAGATCTGATCACATTGCGCGCTTACGATAAGAAGATCCCGGCTCAGTACAAGACAGCAGCTGCTCGCCTACGAGACCGGCTCGAAGATTATTTCAAGCACGTTCCAATGCCCATCCCCATGCCTCACTCCAAACCATAGGTGCCTGCTGTCCTTAATACCCTTTTTAAATGCTTTGTTTCGGAAATAATCAATTAAACGCACCATTGGGGACAGGCCCCAGCGCCCATGAAAAAAAGATAGGAAGATCGGATATAGAGATAGGGAACGTGCGAAACTGTTCGAAAGAACCTAACAAATAAAAAAGCCTATCCATGGACAAAACGTCGGTTGGACAACTCGCGATCTGGCGGCACCCGGTTAAAAACGAAAACGGGGAGGCGTGGGCGCGGGTTCTCCTCGTCCACGGTGTCTGCGAGCAAAGCTGGCGGCACCGTAATACCATCAAGTGCCTCACGGGGCAGGGCCTTGAGGTGGTGCGGTTCGATCTGCGTGGCCACGGCGAGAGCGGCGGCGAGAGGCAATGGATCAAGCACTTCCACGATTACGTCGATGACGTGGCGGCGGTCCAGCGCTGGATCATGAGCTCGCTTCCGAAGCGTTCGCTTTTTCTTCTCGGCCACAGCTTGGGCGGCGCCATAGCGATCTACTCCGCCGCCGAGATGGGCGATGCGTTCAGAGGGCTTCTCCTCAATGCGCCCGCTTTCGAATTGGGTGCGGGCGTATCGCGCCTAAAGATCGTCGCGGGAAAGATCGTCAACCGTGTCGCGCCCCATGTGCGGGTCTCCAACGGACTTGATCTTACCGCCCTGTCTCGCGACCCAGAGGTCGCGAAAGCGGTTGACGTTGATCCGCTCTGCTGCCGCTACAATACGGTTCACCAGGCCATCGAGATCCTGAATGCTCTCGCGGGGATCCTCGCCAAATGCAAGGAAATCAAGATCCCTGTCTTGCTCACCCACGGCGATAAGGATCGAATTATCGCCGTCAAAGGCAGCCAGCGGATTCTGGAGGCCCTCGCCTCTACCGACAAGACCCTGGACGTCTTTCCCGGCGGCTTTCACGAAACGCACAACGATCTGTGCAAGGATGACTATTTCAAGCTGATTGTGTCGTGGATGAAAACACGGGCTTAATAATGGATTGGGGCCTGTCTCTATTGGGGTTATGGTGACTGTCACAGGGAAGAAACGGAGTGCTCTTTTGTGCCAGAGTAAAACAGATTGATTTAAATAGCCGGTTCCGCCCACCTTGCTCCTCTAGTCTTCCGCTCCCCAAAACGTTAAACTCTCTTGTATGACAGGTGGAATTCAATTGGACGAGGACACACGCTTCGAGGGCGTGAGCGGATGGCTGGCATTTTTTTGCGTTATCCACGTTTTTGTTCGACCGATCTTTCTCTTAATTCGTCTGACAGTGGGTTACCAGAATTGGTATTCGATCTGGAATCGTGGTACTCTGCACGGGTCTACCAACTTCGTTCTAGGCGCGATCTTCGACATCGTTTGGTCGTGCATTGGCGTTACGATCGGCTATGCCATCTACACGCTTCGACCACAAAGCATCCGATGGGCTAAGACATACCTACTAGTCGGCGTTGCTTTGTCCGTCGTGGCACTCCTCTCTGGCAGGCGGTCCGGACTAGGTGGCATCGGCAATATCGTGTGGTATTCCTATTTGGAGTATTCTGATCAAGTCAGGCGATTATTCCCCAAGACGCAAGGCCGCCAATTGCTTTAGCTTAGGGGTCTGACCCAACGGAGAAAACTTAAAATCTAGGCAAGATCATGGGAAGATTCCTTGACGGTCCAGTCGGTGGAGGGAGTCACCTCTTGGCAGAGTTGTTGGGATCATCACGGCCAGTGTGCCAATTCGGATCCTGATGTACGTTGAAAATTACGCCGGCCGCCGCACTTAAGTCAGTGGTGCAATCGGCAGGATCGCAATAAAAAGTAGCATCGGTGTTTTGAATGGGCGAAACGGACTGAGTGACATAACCCAGAGGGGTATTGCTTATTGCAAATGCCGGATCCGGGTCCGGAGCGGGCCAATCCTCTGCGTAAACCCTTCTTATATTCAACGCGAGGATTAATCCTGTGATTAAAAATAACAGATGGAATTTTAGTTTTCCCATGACCCTGCCTTATAGTTCTTTAGACGTTTTTCTAGTCATTTTTGATCCTTTGAGAACTTAGGGGTCTGACCCATCCGCCACAAGGCGGGCGGATGAGCGCCTGTAGTGTGGCGCTCAAAGCTGAAACGTAGGCCACTAATTGGGGCAGAGGATTTCGGATTGATTTATCTGCGTGAAAAGGAGTCTCTATGAGTCTCGACCATCGTATTCGTGCCATAGCCGGGGCGTTCATCTTAATCAGCCTGGGGTTGGCGCGGTGGGTGAATCCGAACTGGCTGTGGTTCACGGCCTTTATCGGTATCAATCTGCTGCAGTCGGCCTTTACGCACTTCTGTCTCATGGCGATCATCCTGAAGAAGCTCGGCTGGGCCGGCCCCCAGACGACTGGGCCGTCTACCTGCTGCTGCGGGTAGGCGCGTAGCTTGGAGGAAAATATTACAGAATTGATGGATTGATCGGACTGTCGGGTCCAGGCTGTTTCTTGAGTCGATCGACATCCTGCACCAGCAGCCGAATATCCGTTTCATGCACGTCCACCTTCCCTTCCAGCTTCTCAACCCGCCGCGCAATGCCTTGATGAGCTAAAACGGCATGCCTCAGCTTCACAAAGGCCCGCATAATGGCGATATTCACCTGGACGGCCTGTTTACTTCGTAGAACACCCGATAGCATCGCGACGCCCTCCTCGGTAAAGGCATAGGGCTTAAATCCACCTAACTGCTGCTTGGAAGGTATCACATTTTGTGATACCAGGATTTCCACCTCTACATCTGTCAGCTGAAACATAAAATCCAGAGGAAATCGGTCTCTGTTACGGCTAATTTGTTGTCGAAGGGCGATCGCACGGACATTGTAAAGAACTGCAAGATCGCGATCCAACATCACCTGCTGGCCACGAATACGATAGATTCGGCTTTGGACGTTCTGTACAGGAATGGACGCTTGCTTGGGTGTCTTCATACCGTTTAGAGCCAAAAAAACAAAAAATATTCATTTTTTTGCCGCCTGTGTGCAGCTAAGCTCTAGCCTTCCGGCTGTCTAAAAGGCTATCCTAGTCCTATGAAGTATTTGCTTGTTGCGCTGGGAACCGCTGTTTTAACGGTCGTCGTCAATAACATGAAAGCCCACCACGCTCAGCCACAAGGGTCTGCTGTTGTGGCTCCTGCGGCGCCGGTTCAAGTCACCCCGAACCCGCAACCCAAACCCCTGGCTCCCCAGAAGATGCCCGCTTCCGTTGCTCATGCGACCCAGGTCATCGATCGTTATCTGAAACGGCATCCCTCTGGACGAGGCGCCGTCCCGCTGCGCCGGCTCTCAACGGCGATCAAAGAGCGCCCCGTAGAAACACAACCTCTCGCCGAAGCGGCCGCTCGCCGCGTGTCGCATGAACCCCTTACGAAGAAAGATGTCGTGATGCTGGAAGAGGCCGCGACTTTAGCGGAGCGCACAGGCCTGTCGCCCCAAGAAATGGCTGATTTCATGAAGAAGTGGGAACGGACTACGAAGGGCGTTGTGGCTGAACAAGAGGAACGCAAAAACTCTACACCGCTTCCCAGCTTTGATGGCCAACGGCATTTGGTGTACCACTTCGAAGGGTTCGTCCAATGTGCGCAGCCGTCCTGTGCGAACATCCCTGTAAACGTTCGTGTTTCTGCGGGTCATTGGGTGGAAACACGTGAGGATATGACGGATAAGAATGGCCATTATGTGCTGCAGCTCCCCGTCATTACCCTGAACGGGGAAAAGGTCCAATGGCATTTGGAGACCCATTCTAAAGATCTCCGCCATGGTGAGCTTGTCGGCAAACGTCTCACAACCCCTAACGACCACGACGTCACTATCCAGAATAACCTTGTTCTCACAGGCGGCTCGTAGTCTGACACAACGGAACACTTGTTATGGCCCCGGTGCCTGACCGACCCAAACTGTTCCTCTAGTCAAGCTCTTCCCAAAGCAGTATCCTTTCGACATGGAACCTCCTTCCAAAGGCATTTGGTTCAACATTCTGAAGCGAAAGAAGAAAAACGAAGAGAGTCGTCTATGTGCGTTGCATATTGATGATTCCCGATGGGTGCGTATTCCCGTATCGGTGATTTTGAGGCGACACTTCGACATGCGTGTCCTGGAAGCCGCCAGCGGCCAGGAGGGCGTGCACCTGGCTCAGACGGCCGCACCGGATATTATTATTCTGGATATCGTGATGCCGCAAATGGATGGGTTTGATACGCTCACCGAACTTAAAGCCAATCCCTTAACGAAGGACATCCCGGTGATCATGTGCACGGCACGCAATCTCGCGCGTGAAGTCAATATGGCGGTGCACCTCGGAGCTATGGGGTTTTTGACGAAGCCCATTGAAGAAGCAGCGCTGGTCGACAAGGTCAAGGACATTTTGGGCGCGACGGGAAAAGGGGAGACTATCGCTCAAGCGGTACGGACCAAACAGATTCCACCCGATCAGCAACATGATTTTGTCATCCCTCTGGAGGAACCCGCCGCTCCACCGTCAAAACCTGATAAAGCAGGTTCCTCAACCTCAAATAAGCACACGGCGGCGGACCGTGGTTGTAGCTTTTGTCACGGGGCGCTGCAGTTTATTGAGATATATAACGCCTGGTATTGTTATGCCTGCCGCAAATACCCTGAATTAGAGCGTTAGACTTTCCCGCCGGCTAAACGTGCCTGTGTTATAATGATCCCACGTCGTCCATTTCCCTCTTGGAAGGAGTTATCTATGGAGACCTCTCCGTTGTATCCTCTCTTCACCGACGTCCTGCCCACACCTGCCGCCGAAAACTTCCTCAGTTTGATTATCGAAAATATCCCGGATATGATTTTTGTCAAAGAAGCGATTGACCTGCGTTTTGTGATGTTTAACCGGGCCGGGGAGGAACTTCTAGGCTATTGGCGGAAGGATTTGATCGGCAAGAATGATTTTGATTTCTTTCCTGCGCAGGAAGCGAACTTCTTTGTCATCCGCGACCGCGCCGTCCTGGCCAGTGGTAAAGTCTTGGATATACCTGAGGAGCCGATTCACACGCGCTACAAAGGCGTACGGATTTTGCATACCAAGAAGATCCCGATCTACGGCAGCGATGGAAAACCCAAATTCCTGTTGGGTATCTCGGAAGATATTACTGACCATAAACGAAGCGCAGGTGTCTAACCATGTCCTTCTCCTTCCCAACCACTCCCTAAAACGCTAGACTGGATGCATGAACGTTCGATTCTCAATCGCCCTGGTTACGGTGACGCTGGGTTTGGTGGTCTGTTCAGCGCGGCGGTCGTGCGCTGATGCAGAGCCTCAGGAAATCGGTTTTTCACTCTACAGCTGGCCGCAGGGGGGACGATGGGAATTCGCGGTTTTCGAAGGATCTTCGACCGTGCATTCGACGCAGGAGATGCGTTCCAAGGCCCATCGCTTAGACCAGGAAAAACTCAAAGGGCGCATCGCGGCACTGCCTACGGGGGAAAAACTTTATTGGCATGTCGACAAACACCGGGGCCTGGTGTTGCCACCCAAGGAAGTCGTCCATGACATTGACCAGTTCTCGACGACTGCAGGGGTCATTCTTCTCTTACCGGGCCAAACCAGACAAGACAAAAGTCTCGAAACCATCCAAACCGACGTCAATCAAATGAAGGACCCATGAAAAAAATAATCGGGTTCTGTCTCTTTGCCGTGCTCTGCACGGGTTGTGCCGCTCATATGATGGAAACGCACGGGGACACCATTCAGCTTCTCCATGCGCCTGGCGAAAAACCCGGCAAGGGCGGTGTGGTCCGGTATTTGAATACGGGCATGGAGTCCTGGAAACAGGCGCGCCGGAAAGACGCTGAAAAGCAAATGCAGTCATTTTGCAAAGGGCCTTACGCCATTACGGCCGAGGGGCCCCGTAGTCAATTTGGTGCTGCCATGCCGATCGGCAACAGCGTTTCCTTTGAAGTGGACCAATATACCTACCTATCGTTTGAATGCGTAAAACAATCTGCGCCCTAAGAGGCCACGTCGTGCGGCCTAATTGGCAATCTCATCAACGGCAGGTAGGTCCGAATCGATATTTCCAAGGTGTTCAGGAAGGGGGACGGTGGGCTTTTCGTTGCGTTCAAGCTGGCTGCGAATTTGATCCAGCATCGCTGCCGTCATGATCCGGCCCGACAGACGGAGTCGTTGGACGTTGCGCAGTTGAACCCAGGCAAGGACGTCGTCGTGAGTAAAACGGTCGTAATAGAGCGAAAGTGTTTGAAGCTCCGGCAGCGCCGCCAGTAAGGGGATCCCTCGGGGCGTCACGCGTGTATGGCTGAGCTCCAGCCGGCGTAAGTGCTTCATTTGACTGATGAGCGGTAGCGTTTCATCGCCGATGCGCGTATTCGTGAGGGTCAGTGATCTTAAGTTTGGAAGAGCCGTCAAAGCGCGTATTCCTTTGGCCGTCACCTGCGTATTCGACAAATCGAGGTTCTGAAGCGTTTTTATCTGGGCGATCGACTCTACTCCTGCATCGGTAATTTGATCGTTGACGCGGAGCGTTTCCAGGGTGTTCAGATGGGTCAAGTCGATGATTCCCTTGTCCGTGATGGCGGTATCGGAGATGTCCAAGGAGCTCCACTGGGGAAGGGCTGCCAGTATGTGGGCGCTAGCGTCCGTTATATTCGGGCCACTGATCGTTAACGTCCGCAAAACGGGAAACGACCGCAACTGCGAAAGTCCGGGGTCAATAATTCGCGTGTGATCTAAGGTGAGCCGCACCAGGTTCTTTAACGGTTTGAGTTGGTGCAGGCCCGCATCCGTAATCTCAGAAGGCAGCGCCAAATCTTCAAGGTGGGTCAGGGACGAGAGCGGTTCTGTTCCAGCGTCCGAGATGCGGGTCCTGGACACTAAGAGAAGCCGAAGCTCCCGAAGCTGTTTTAATTTGAGCAACGTGTCATCGCTGATGTCCCACCGATCGGAAAAATCAATTCCCGGGATTTTTTTACGGCGAGCCTCTTTAACCAATCGCTTAAGGATCTTGTCATTTAAGGGGCCGATCGGACGGACATACCAAAGGTGATTGGCCAGGATGTAAAGGGTGCGCGGGGATTTCGGTGTGGTTTCACCCAGAAAGAGGTCGGGTTCTCCGTTCTGTTTCCTCACAAAGACCTTCAGGTCCAGCGTGGACGTGAACGTGTCCGCCTGCACGAACGACGCGGTCAAAACAAGGAGCAGGAAAATGCCATGTCTAGGCATGATGATGATCAAAACAAAAACTCATCATAGAATCAATGATTAGCCTAGGGGCCTGCCCCCAAAACTAAAAACAAAGCCCTCGGGACGATCTCCCAAGGGCTTGTTTTCTTAGAACCAGAACCGATAGTCTGAGATCGGTCAGGCGTGCACGGGGCGTGTCTCTCCAACCCAGGCGACGCGCGCTTTAAACGGCGACGGCAGCGCGGTATGCAACTCATGGGTCTTATGGAGCCGGGCCTGCAACCAGAACCCGATGCCTAAACCCGTGGCCGCTACGGCAACGATATACAATTCTACGAATAACGACGTCTGCATGGTGTGACCTCCTGAGACATCCCTGTCTCTCTAGTTTGGAACGAACCTGATCCGCACGTCATTGTGCGAACGGTGTTACTATACCAAATCTGATTTACACGGGTCTGCCTCAAAAGCGCCCTCTATTGCTTAGGTGCTTTCTTACGCTGCTTTTCATTCGCACGGTGATGGGCGGGATCATTGTTCACATTCTGTCCGTTGTGTTTGGGGATGTCTTTTTTGTCAGGAATTTCACCCCGAGCATCGTTATATCCTTGACCTACTTTGGAAAGTTTGTCGTCATTCATAAGACCTCCTCGAATCAACTTGGCTGTCAGTTAGACACGTCATGGACCTGGGTGTTACTTTGGAGGGTATCCGCGTATCCAAAAAAAACACCCCAGGATTTTCTCGAAGGGGTGTTTTTTGTGGCGTGGCGATGGGGGACGATTAGCTTCGAGACGCCGCTCCTGCTTTATTGTTGTAAACTTCCTGGATCCGCTTGATCATTTTTGACTGGTCCGCCGGCGACATGGATTTCACGATGTCGGCGTGGTCCTGCTGAGCATGTTTGAATACATTCTGCTGCAGCTCCTGTGCCGTGCTGCCGGTCAGCGGTACGGTGCAATTGCCTTTGCCTGTGAGTTCCTGACAGTTGGTTGTCACCATGAGGGGCCTCCTATAACCTTATTTTAGATTTACCTTCCCGGCGAATTCAACCCTAATAAGCGGCGGTCAGGCGTTGGCGGATGGCTTTGGGTTTTTCCAGTTCGTCCAAGATGAGCACAGCGAAATCTTCCATCGAAATGGCGCTCTTTCCCTTCCCATCCACAATCAGCTTGTCACTTCCGGTGCGGAATTTTCCGGTGCGAGACCCCGGTTCGATGAAGGCCGCGGGGCTGACGTACGTCCAGTCGAGGTCCTTCGTGGAGAGATAGACTTGCATGGCGTCGCGATGGGCCAGGGCGATGCCTTTCCAGGCGGCGGGAAATTCCGGGGTATCCACCAGCTGTTGCCCCGGGACCACTTCGAGGCTGCCAGCCCCTCCGACGATGATTAGACGTCGCACGTTCGCGCGCGGGAGTCCTTCCAGCAGCGCTTTGGCGGTCTGGACGAGCATGGCATCACCCGACGCATTGCCCGCCGGACTCACCGCATTGATCACCGCATCATATCCCGTAACAGCCTTGATGACCGCGTCCACATGGGTAATATCGGTGCAGATGGCGTGCATCCGTCTGTTCTCGGACTTGGACGGCCGCCGTACCAGGGCCGTGACTTCATGCCCGCGTTCCAGCGCTTCCGCCCCGATCCGTTTACCGATATTCCCAGAAGCACCAAATAAAGCGATTTTCATAACGGCCCTCCGTCGCTGACGTGTAAGTCCATCCTAGCATAAGAAATGAAAAGCCCCTGGAACTATCGTTCCAGGGGCTTTTTTACGGCTTGTGGCATCTATCGGTTAGTGCGCCAGATATTCCTTGCCGGCGGCGTACGTCATCCAGACCAGCGCGCCCAACGCCACGGCGAACATGGTCCAAGTGATTCCGGTCATGAACCTACTGAAGAAGACCCCTTCTCCATGCGGCATGCCATTTTCCGATTCTTCAGCGACAAAATCCATGACGGATTTAGCGGGATGAGCGGGTGGTTGAACGGGCAATGTTTTTAGAAGGTGCTGTGCGTCATTCAGGTGGGACGGTGCCTCAACGTGTCCTGTTTCCATGGGGAGCCCCCTCCAGGGTGAGACGTGACTTTATTAAAGCTCTCTTCGGAGAAAAATGCAATGGGGTTACTGCGGAACGGCGGTGAATTCGTAGGCGTCGTAGCCGGTGAGGCGGGCGGTGATAAAGCGTCCTTTTCGGGAAGCCGAGCGGGGAAGGCGAACGACCGCATCGATCTCCGGGGCTTCGCGGCGTGTCCGGCCCAACACGGTGTCTCCTTCGGATTCTTCCAATACAACGGTTTCCAGTTTTCCTAAACGGGACTGTGCTTTTTTCTCGGCCACCACGTAATAGGCGTCCATCAACGCGGTCAGACGGTCTTTTTTCACATCGTCTGGAAGCTGATCGGCCCGAAGGGCCGCCGGAGTGCCTTCCTCTTGAGAGTAGGTAAACGCCCCCAGATAATCAATGTGCCCTTCCTTAACGAAATTCAGCAAGCGCTCAAACTGGGCATCGGTTTCTCCCGGGAAGCCGACGATAAAGGTCGTCCGCAGGGTCAGTTCCGGCACGCGCGTCCGGATGCGTTCGATCAAACGGCGCAGGCCCGTCTCGTCTGTTTTGCGTTTCATTTCGGAAAGCATCTGGGAATCGATGTGCTGCAGCGGCATGTCCAGGTAGGGGAAACGTTCGGGGTCTTCCGCGAACACATCCAGCAGGCCGTCGCTGAAGGAAACCGGGTGCATGTACATCAGCCGGACCCAGCGCACCCCGGGCATCTGACCGACACGCCGTAAAAGCGCGGGAAGCTTCGAGGTTCCCTGGACGTCCCGGCCCCAGTCGCCCGTGTCCTGGGCGATGATGCTGAACTCCTCGACTCCTTTTGCAGAGAGCTCCTGCGCTTCACGCAGGATCATCTCTTCGGACCGGCTTTGCACCGCGCCGCGGAGGCGGGGGATAACACAGAAGGAACAGGGATGACTGCACCCTTCGGACAGCCGGAGATACGCGCTGGGGCCGTTGACCTCGCGCGGAAGCGGTTCGTCGGGGTCCATAAACCCGCCGGGTCGTGCCCGATCGATAAACCGTTCGCGCGGGGTGGAGAGCAGGTCCGGGATTTGCGACAACTGGCCCGTACCCAGGAAGGCGTCGACTTCCGGGAGTTCGTTGAAAATCTGGTCGCCATGCTGCTGGACCAGGCAGCCGCTGACAATCAGGCGCTTGCCCTTTGTTTTCAGCTGCCCCGCCTGCAGGATGGCATCAATTGATTCCTTTTTGGCAGCTTCGATGAAGGAACAGGTGTGGACGACGATCGCGTCGGCCTGGGCCGGATCAGCGACGACGTCATGACCGCGCGCTTTGAGCAGGCGGGTGAGGGTGTCCATATCAGCCGTGTTTTTGGCACAACCCAGGGTCACGATCGAGACTTTGGACTTCGGAGGCATGGGCTATTTTACCTTATCTGCCTCTAGCCTCTTCCGTCCGAAAAGGTTATTCTGTCTGCGTGAAAACGCTACGTGCTATTCAACTCATGGCGCTCCGGTTGTTGCAATTTGTCCGTCCGGTCGTCGCGGCTGCTGTCATTTATTTTCTTTTTCTTATGGTCTGGCAGCTGGCCTATATGCATAAGGTCCGGCATTGGCCGCCCGTTCAGGCGAGACTGATGCAACGCCAGACGATGTTTTTTAAACGTCAGATCAATTCAGGGCGCTATCAAGCTGGAAGCTATGGATTAACGTTTGTCAAAGAAGTGTTTTACGTGCCGGCGGATCGAGCCTGGGTCACGGCCCAAGACTTCGGATACTTATCGCCCCTGAAGGCCGAACAGCAGCGGCGAAAACGCGAAGCGCGGTATCCCGTCGGATCGGTCATGTGGGTACGCATTAACCCACGCTATCCAACCGAAGCGACCACGCTGGGGAATGACCACCAGCCTGCCATGGATGGGACACTGATATACGTTCTGTATGCCGCGGGATGTTTGTGTCTGTACGGCCTGTTGCGGACGTTGCATTAAGGACTCGAATGTATTCCTCCATGTGGTAAAATTGATGCATGGTTAGATCCTTCAAAATCCTATTTGCATTCCTCGCCGCACTCCTGGTTTTTTCTATCTCTACGCCGGCATGGGCGGAGTCCTCCGGCGAGTCATCGCAAAGCGCGGGGTGGACACCGGGGCAGGCCAACGAATGGACGGTCGCCCAGATGAAGTATGCCCAGGCGGTCAAGCAATATGGGAAAGACAGCCCGGAGGCCACGCAGGCGCAGGTCATGATGAATACGATGGCTCGGGACCTGGGGATCACACCGACCGCCGATGTTCCCGAGGAAGCATCCATGGATATTTCTACGGCTCCGGATACTGATGACGAGAAACCCGCGATCGACCAGCAGGCTTCCCAGGACCAACCGGGCTCTCCCAGTATAGACCCTGACCACTCTCAGCCTGCCCCTCAGGAGGTCCAGCAAGTCCCGGAGCCTGTGCAAGTGCCAGATTCCGTCGCCAACATCGCCGCGCCTACTCCCGCTCCCGCCGTTACCGACCCTCCGATCGAAAAATAGTCGCCTTCGCGAATCGCGATTCACTCCTATAAATCAATCCATTTGCTTCAGAAGTCAGTCGTTTTGGGTCCTTCGACCAGTAGAATAGTTTTACATAGTTAGTCCTTGCCGACGGCGGATTTTCCCTCTAAACTCAATCCGTATACCCATGAAAAAACCGTTTCGTTATCGGGCGATCAGTTTGGGATTTGTCGGCGCTTGTTTGATCAGCGGGGGAATCGGGGTGGGGACCTATTGGAGTACCCATCGCCTAGTTCGTTCGTTCGATTCGGTCTCGGAATCCCACCAGGCGATCGAAAAACTGCTGGCCATTCAGGAACTTGTTCAATCCGGCGAATCCAGCGCGTACAACTATGTTATCACCGGCCGTGAAGAGCGGCTGACCCCATTTCGTCAAGCGAAAGTCCAGGTTCCGCGAAAGCTCAGGGAGATTGAAGCGTTGGTAAAAGATCATCCGCGCCTGAAGAGCGCGCTGCGGCAATTCAGCCGGGCCTTTGCCGTGCACCAAGACTATCTTTCTAAGGTTGTGTCGGCTCGGCAAGAAAGCGGATTTGAAGCGGCCTCGCAATGGGTCACGACGGAGGATAATCATGCCCTGCGGGATGTGCTGCGCGATTTATTGAATGAAGCCCAGAAGGACGAGGGGAAGGTCCTTCGCAAACGCTGGGCGTCGACCTCGGAACATTCATCCGAAGCCACCTGGGCCCTGATCGCGGCTGCCAGCGTGAGTTTTCTCCTGATTGTCGGAATGTTCGGATGGGTGCGCCGGGAGACGGATGAACGCTATGTCGCCGAGACCGCCAACCAGCAGTTGGAAACGTTCCTGCGTTCGATCGTGGAACGGACGCCCTATATGGTCCTGGTCAAGGAAGCCCAGACGCTGCGTTTGACGCTGGTCAACAAAGCGGCGACCGAATGGTTGGGCCGGTCCGAACAGGATTTGCTCGGGAGCAATGACTATGACTTGCGGCCGAAAGAAGCCGCCCGGATCGCGATGCAGCAGGACCGGGACGTGCTTCAGAATGGCAAACCCGTTGATATCCCCGAAGAAATCCTGATCCGGGAGGGAAAAGAAGAACGGATCCTGCACACGCAGAAAGTCGCCATCCCGGACGCGATGGGGAACCCGGCCTTCCTGCTGACCATTTCGGAAGACATCACCCAGCGGAAGCAGGCCCAACGGATGCTCGAACTTTCACGGGACTCGGCCGTACAGTCGGAACGGCTGAAATCTGAATTCATCCGCAACATGAGTCACGAGATCCGGACGCCGTTGAGCATCGTGGTCGGGATGACATCGATCCTAATGGATTCCAATTTGACGCCGGAACAGCGCGGCTTCGCTGGGAAAGTGGAGCACGCCGCGGGGGGCCTGGCCAAACTGACCCGGAGCATCCTGGATTTTTCCAAAATCGAAGCGGGGACGTTCGTGCTGGAAATGCAGGAGATGAACCTCCGGCAGAGCATCGAAGGGATCCTCGGGATGATGAACGAACAAGCCAAAACCAAGGGCGTCGGGTTGGTCAGCCTGGTGCCGCCGAACATCCCGCAGACCTTGGTGGGGGATCCGATCCGACTCCGTCAGGTGATGACGGAGCTGATCGGCAACGCGCTGAAATTTACGGAACGCGGCGAAATCATCGTGCGGGTGAGCGAAGCAGAGCAAAACGACCAACAGTTCTGGGCCACCATCAAGATCACTGACACCGGCGTCGGCATTACCGAAGAAGCCCAAAAGCATCTCTTTGAACCGTTCCGTCAAGGGGATGGCTCCGCCACGCGGCGCTATGGCGGCACCGGGCTGGGGCTGGCGATATCCAAACGGATTGTGGAGTTGATGGGGGGCACGATCGGGTTTTCGAGCGCGCCCCGGGAAGGGTCGACTTTCTGGTGCACGATCCCGTTTAAGAAACGCGGGACGTTGGGTCATGTCGGCAACGTCGCGACCGTTCCCTGGGCGCATGCCCGCATCCTGGTGGTGGATGAAAATGAGGTCACGCGGCAGGTCCTGAGCGATCAATTCAAAGCCTGGTCCCTGGCAACCGAATCAGTGGCCAGTGGCGAGACCGCTCTGCATCTTTTGCGAAGTGAACAAAAAGCCGGCCGTGCCTTCCGGATTGTCGTCTTGGACATGCACTTGTCTGATATGGATGGCGTGATTTTCGCTCGGGCCATACGCGCAGACGCTTCCCTAGCCGAGACCCAGTTGGTGGTCTTAACCGATGACCCGATCGATCCCTCGACCGTATCCTCTCTGGGTTTTGCCGCCGCGATCCAGAAACCTCCGGTCGTTGAAACGCTGTATGCGCGCTTGTCGTCTCTGATTGAAACCCCTATGAAACAGAACCGGTCCGCCGCCTGATGATGGATGATCTAGACCATCTGCCATTGCCCCCGGACGAGCCGTCCACCCCTCAAACGATCCAGCCGATCGAATGGACGCCATTACCCCTGGAATTTGTGCAGCCGCTTATACCACCCAAGCCTGTGGCGACCCCTATCGGTCAAAAAATGGCCTCTGCTCCTGCCGTGAGAGCGTCACAACCGCCTGTTAAAAAGGTCAGAGTTCGAGCGGTGATCGCGACGGTCTGCGTGGGGCTTCTCGGCATCCTGCTTTCGGGATCGGCCGCGGTCTATCTCACCTACAGCCACTTGCCTCCGCCGCTATCTCAACTCCGGGCCAAACCCGTTATCCGCGTGCGCCACTCTGCCGTGCCGTCTCCAGTCATGAAAACCCAGACGCTGGGACAGAACAAGGCTCATCTGAAGTCCCATTCCCGAAGAAAAACAGGCAAGAAAGCTTCGAAAACGAAGTCCCTTCCAAAGAAAAGTTCCTCCACCACGACCCAGCGTAAACCCTGGTTTTCGAACAGCAACCAAAAAGGCGCCTAAAATCCGAGTTGTGCGCGCTAGTTCAATGCGCTATTCTTTGGACATGAAAGTCACGGTTTTGTTTTTAGGGGTCCTTGTTTTAAGTGCGGGAGACCTGTTTGCCGGCTATGTTTTGACTTACCGCCTCGATCGCTACTCCAATGAGGGTGTTAAAACGCAGCGCTGTGTGGAGACGAACTACATCGACGTCGCTAAAATGCGGATTGAAACGGTGTGTCAGGACCCCGCCTCCCAGTCCCTCTCGACGGTCAGTATCTTTCGGGGGGACAAGAACCTCCTCTGGCAGATCGACACGACGTCCCGTCATTACACGGAAATGACCCGGTCCGAGGTCCAAAAAAGCCGGAAGGGCTTTGAAGAGGCCATGCGAAGCACCGGCGGACACAGCTATCGACCTACGGGCAAGACCGAAAAGATAAAAAGCTGGACGTGTACGGTCTATCACCATGTCTTTCATGAGACCCTCGCGGATGAGTTTTGCGTCGCAGAAGGGGAACTGGTGTTTAAAGGGGCCGGTGAAGCGGAGACGTCCAAAAGGCACCTGCTGGAGATGTTAGATCCCATGGCGATCAATCCGGAAGAGCAAAATCAGCTGGCTGATCTCGCGATGGGCCCCTCACGCTTTACGCTCAAAGAAGTGAACATCCTTCTCGACCAGCCCGCCTTTATTCGTGAATTTACCGAAGGTCGCACCGCTCCTCTTCCGCCATCGGTGTTTGAACTTCCCAAGGGCGCGACGCGGAACCCTGCCGCTCCATAACGCCTGCTATAATACGCGCATGGCAAAAGATTTCGTCTTCACGATGACAGGCCTCACCAAAACTTACCCTCCGGGCAAACAAGTCCTGAAGGATATCCATCTATCCTTTTATTAT
>Ga0207125_10092_pt2 | contig 21232 bp, 21 predicted proteins | sample Alteio_BWMinHeat_19_FD_153556 | JGI IMG/M metagenome (GOLD analysis project Ga0207125, IMG submission 153556) | Enriched cells from forest soil in Barre Woods Harvard Forest LTER site, Petersham, Massachusetts, United States -... | ecosystem: Environmental > Terrestrial > Soil > Temperate forest >...
CGGTGCCTGAGCACGACGCCCACGCGCACGTGGGCCAGCGGCTGGAGTGCCACTACTGCGGTTTTCGGCGGACGGTACCCAAGGTTTGCCCGAAATGCGAAAGCGAACACCTGTATTTTCTGGGAGCCGGGTCGCAGCAGGGAGAGGAGCGGCTGCTGGAAATCTTTCCGCAGGCGCGGATCGGGCGGATGGATCGCGACACGGTGCGCGGCCGCCACGACATGGAGCGGATGCTGACGCGGTTGCAGACGGGGGAGATCAACCTGCTGGTGGGCACGCAGATGATCGCCAAGGGGCACGACATTCACGGCGTGACGCTGGTAGGCGTGGTCGGCGCGGACTTCGCGCTGGGGCTGCCGAACTTTCGCGCCGCCGAACGAGTTTTCCAACTGCTGACCCAGGTTTCCGGCCGGGCGGGACGCGGCGAGCTGCCGGGCAAGGTGCTGGTGCAGACCTACCATCCCGACCACTATGCGATTCGCTTCGCGGCGGAGCACGATTTTCGGGGATTCGTGGACAAGGAGATGCAGTACCGGCGCTGGATGCACTATCCGCCGTTCACGTCGCTGGCCAACCTGGTGGTTCACAGCCCGCGGTTGGAGGAGGCAGCGGGCTGGGCGGCGACGCTGGGCAAGTGGTTCTCGTCGACGCCGACGGAAGGGGTGCGGGTGCTGGGGCCGGCGAGCGCGCCGATCAGCAAGATCAAGCGGATTTATCGCTTTCATCTGCTGCTGAAGGCGGAGTCGCGGCAGGCGCTGGCGCGGACGCTGCGTGCGGCGCTGGCCTATGCCGAGAGCGCGAAGATTCCGAGAAGGCATTTGATTGTGGATGTGGATGCGGTGAATCTGATGTAGAGGCTGGGGAAGAGGGGAGGCCTCACGCGGCGCGATGTGCGGCCTGAACGCTGCACTTTACTAACGAACTACTAACGGCGCAGGCCCTAACTCTCGACCGGTGCTGTCACACTCATGATCCAGAGTTTTCGTGTCCAGAGAGCGATCGCGCCTTCGCCCGCAATGATTAGAACTGCTAGGACGTAATTCGGCCAACGATGTCTGTACTTGTCGTAGAGCTGCCAGTAAGAATTTGCGTCGTCATGAGCACTGGTCATCGCTGCTTCAAAAGTGGTCGGTTCATTGAATTCAGGAGCTTGGAAGGCCCTAGTTCGAGTATCGAATGTAAAGTGGCGGATACTTGATGAATTGCGGTTCGTCTGTGTGCCAATAAAATATGGATCGGCAAACTGCAGGTCGATAATGCAACGGACGTAGCCTGGACCTTCAACTGGGACATCAGTGTGAAAACCCGGAGCACGAAAGTAGCCGTCGTAAGTGTTCCCGCTCCCGAGGACATAGCCGTTAGGAAGAGTGATATAGGGATCGGGACTGAAGCCGCAATCCTGGTGTGCCAATCTGTTGGAAACCTCAACATGAACTAGCCATGCTGCAACGAGCCAGAGCAGCCCGAGGAACGGAACAGGGGTGGTAGCAACGACCAGTCGGCGAGGGCGTCCTTCGTTGCGGACCCTGTGCTTGGCGTAGAAATATAGGCACAAAGAGAGGAAACTCGCGGAGATGAGGCCAAGGATCCCCAGGGTCAAGGTCTCCATCACTATAGCGAAGCCAGCCATTCGCACAGTCTAATGCGATGCGTAGACCGGAACTCCATAAAAATAGAGCTTGAGGCATGTACAGACGACGCGACATAGCCGGGGGCACAAGGTTCCGACCCGCGGCTGCCTAGTCGATGAGGTGGAGTTCTTTGCCGGGTTTGAAGCGCACGGCTTTGCCGGGGGTGATGGTGACCTCGGCGCCGGTGCGGGGATTCCGGCCGATGCCGGTCTTGCGGGGGCGCACGTTGAAGACCCCGAAGCCGCGAAGCTCGATGCGATCGCCGGCGGTGAGCGCCTTCTTCAAGCTCTCGAAGACGGTGTCAACGGCTGCCTCGGCCTTGTTTCTGGGCAAGCCTGTCTTGGCGATCACATGGTGGATGATGTCTTGTTTAATCAACGCATTCACCCTGTTTGGAGAAGTTTGCTTGCATGGCACCGCTTAACGAGATGCTAGAGAGCTTTTCCTGCATTGTCAACGCAACGACTGTCTCGTAAGATGCAGATTCCGAGCAAATCCGTTACCAAAGGGCATGCAAACGGGACTGAAATTCGTGCCCTCAAAATTCCGAAGCAAGGAGTCAGATGTCGATCAAGAGTGACCGTTGGATTCGCGAACAGGCGTTGCAGCACGAGATGATCAACCCGTTCAGCGAAAAACAGGTGAGAGAGGGAGTGATCTCGTATGGGCTCTCCTCTTATGGCTACGACCTCAGGGTCTCGGACGAATTCAAGATCTTTACCAATGTGAATAGCGCCATCATCGACCCGAAGGCGTTTGACGAGCGCTCCTTTGTAACCGTGCAGGCCGAGTCGGTGATCATTCCGCCCAACTCGTTTGCGCTGGCGCGGTCGATCGAATACTTCCGGATTCCGCGCGACGTGCTGACCATCTGCGTGGGGAAATCAACGTATGCGCGCTGCGGCATTATTGTGAACGTCACTCCCTTTGAACCGGAGTGGGAAGGGTTTGTAACCCTGGAGATTTCAAATACCACTCCGCTGCCGGCACGGATCTATGCCAACGAAGGTCTCTGCCAGATCCTGTTCTTCCAGTCCGACGAGGTTTGCGAGATCAGTTATGCTGACCGGAAGGGCAAGTATCAGAAACAGCAGGGAATCGTGCTGCCAAAGCTCTAGAGGCGGTCGGAAGAAGGCTGGGCTGCACGGTTCTTCGTCCCTCATCGGCCGGATTCATCTTGGAGCATGGATGGCACGGTCCAAACGGGGCCCTTTCAAAGGCGGCACTTGACCAGCGTGAAAAAAAGCTTGAATGCACACTGAGCACAAACAACGACCCGTTATTCGCATCGGCCTGCTGGAGTCGGAGCCGATCCGCGTCGAGGGACTGCGCGCGATTCTCGAGGAGAGGACGCACATCCAGTTTGTGGTATCGGACATTCTGGAGCTGCTCGACGACGAGTCGATCTCGATCATCCTGCTGGGTCTACACAATGTGGTCGACGCCTTTGACATCATGGCCTCGATCAAGGAGGCGCGGCCGCAGCTGCGCATGATCGTGATGGGGCCGGAGGTCAACGACGAGACCATCATCAACGTGATTGCGGCCGGGGCCAAGGGGTATCTGGAAGAGACGGCGCTGCCCGAGCACGTGGAGCAGGCGATCGAGGTGGTGCACGGCGGATCGATCTGGGCGCCGCGGCGGGTGTTGTCGCTGTTTGTCGACCGGGCGCTGCATTCCTCGTCGTCGCGGGCGCTGCGGCGGAATAATTCGCAGTTTACCGACCGGGAACGCGAGGTACTGAAGCTGCTGGTGGCGGCGCGGTCGAACCGCGAAATTGCGGAGATCCTGGGCATCGAAGAGCGCACGGTGAAGGCGCATGTCGCCCGCCTGATGCGCAAGGTCGGCGTGGACAACCGCATCGCGTTGTCAGTCCACGCTGTCACCCACGACCTGGTGGACGACGACGAGAGCCAGGGCTGAAAAACAGGGAGCAGGGAATAGGGAACAGGGAAAAGGTGTCGGGCCACAGGCCTCGGTTGTCAGTTCCCAGTTGTCAGGTCTCGGTGGTCAGGGGTTTGGGACTGAACGATGCGTGGCCGCGAGCCGGCTCAAGCTGGGCTTGCACTGAGTCAGCGGCAATTCCTCTTAAAAACATGAGCGGCTGGGCGGGAAGTGGTGTACATAGGAAGTCGCCATGCCGCTGCTCGACGAGACCCGCGCTGCCAAGCTGATCGAACTGGCAAGGGCCAGCTTCGATCCGGAACTGTCAGAGGCGGAAGAGCAGGTGCTGCGGCAGAGTGCTAGCTCTGCCAAACCGCCGAGGCCGGAGGCCCAGGGCCCACGGCCGCCGATTCGACCCGAGTTCGTGCGCTGGCTGGCTACAGCGCCGGATGCTGCGGCGTTGGTTGACCCGAAGGGTATTCGACTTTACTCGGTGACGATTTCTGGTGACCTCGACCTGAAAGAGTGCCGGGTCCTTGCAAGACTGGACGTGAAATGTTGCACGTTTGAAGGTGGAATCGTTTTGCGGTCGGCGGAGACGCGGGGCATCTTCATTCTCGGTTCGAAGATTTCAGGGCCGATCCGGGGAGACGGGGTCAATATCCACGGCCGGCTCTTCCTGCTACGGACCGAGTGTGCTGGGGAGATTCGGCTGCTCGGCGCGCAGATTGACGGCGATCTCGATTGCGGGGCGAAGCTGACCGTCGAGGGCAATGCCCTTTCGCTCGACGGCGCAACCATCGGCGGGAACGTGTTTCTCAATCGTGGGTTTGAATGTGCCGGCATGATTCGTCTGCCTGGCGCTCACATCGGGGGTGATCTCGACTGCTCCAACTCGACCATTTCCGCGATGAGTTGCCTGAACATGCGGCTGGAGGGAGACCTGATCTGGGTCGGAATTCGCAATTCGGAGAAGACATGGCTCAATCTTGCCGGGGCAACAGTGAGGAATTTCCGCGACGATCGGGCGAGTTGGCCCGGGATGTTGGTGCTCGATGGGTTCTGCTACGAAGAGCTGACCCTGCATCGAGAGAGTACTCCGGAACAGATTCAACGGAGGGTCTATGCAGCGGAACTCCCACTCATGGCGGACGAGCGCGTCGCGTGGATCAAACTTCAGCCTTCCGACCGCCTCAGTGAGCCGCAGCCGTGGGTTCACTTGGCGAAGCATCTGGAGGCGAAGGGAGACAAGACGGGGGCGCGGCATGTGCTGTACGAGTTCGCCTGCCACCGGGCGAATGCCAGTTGGTTACTTTGGCGTCCCTTCGCGAAGGCCTTCGCGTGGCTGGAGGAGCAGCCGATCCGCATCTGCTGGTCGATCTTCACGCTGCTGATGCTGGGCAGCCTGCTCTTCTGGCACGCCAGCCTTCCCTCGGTGGGAGCGATCGCGCCAACCAACAGGGATGCCTACAGCGCCTGGGCGAAGGGGGCGGCTTACCAGATCGCCTATCCGCGGTTCCAGCCGATTGTCTACACGCTGGAGAACGAGTTGCCGCTGATCAAGCTTGGGCTCGACGACAAGTGGGCTCCCGATCCAGCGCACAAGGCCGCAGGACTGGTGGACCACTACTGGCTTCTGGTGGTTTGCCGGTGGCTACTGATCGCGCTGGGATGGGTGCAGGCGACGGCGCTGGCGGCAGCGATCGGCGGGCGTTTCAAGTCCTGACGGGAATGCTCTACACGCTGACAGCGCCGGGAATCAGGTTCGTCAACCCCGCGTTGAAACGGACCCCGAGAGTGTGATTTCGCGCACTTCCGTAACTCAGCGAAGCCCGTGATTAAGAGCTTCTTACTGAAGGCCACAGTACCTTAGTGACCTTGCCGTAATCGCAGTTAGGCGTGAAAGTAACAGAGTAACAACGCAGATCTGGGGAACGGGGCTACCGAGCGCAGGCAACTGCATCAGCAGCCCCCATTTTTTTGCCTAGCAGCGCCGGGTAATTCTGACCCACCTCCCCAACCCATCGACTCCTTCCCGCATCTCACTCCTACAGCGAATGGAAACCGCCTTTTGCCGGCCCTGGCCGAGCGATGGCGGGGCCAAACCGGCAGGCGCGAGCGGTTATCATGTGTCTGCTGGGGTCATATTCCAGCGGGAGATACGAAAGAGATGAAGAGACTTTTTGCAACTATGTGCGTGGCGGGAGCGCTGTCGATGACGGCGTTCGCTGCAAGCGGAAAAGCGAATATTGACGAGCGGCTCGAAAATGCAAAGACTACGCTCGACCAGATCATGCGTACTCCGGACAAGTCGATTCCCAGCAGCATTCTTCAGCAGGCCACCTGCGTGGGGGTGATTCCGGGGCTCAAGAAGGGCGCCTTTGTGCTGGGTGCGGAATACGGCCGCGGCGTGGTTACGTGCCGCACCGGGCATGGCTGGAGCGCACCCTCGTTCATAACCCTTGGCGGTGGTTCTTTTGGCTTCCAGATCGGGGGCCAATCGACGGACCTGGTGCTGGTGGCGGTGAATGAAAAGGGATTTCAGGATCTGCTGAAGAACAAATTCAAGATTGGCGGCGATGCGGCGGCTTCGGCGGGCCCGGTGGGACGCAATGCGCAGGCTTCGACGGACTGGAAGCTGAACGCCGAACTGCTGACCTGGTCGCGGAGCAAGGGCCTGTTCGCCGGAATTGATCTTAACGGCGCCGGCATCTCGCAGAGCGATGACGACACCATGGCGTTCTACGGCAGCGAGCACTCGACCGAACAGATCCTGAAGGGCAACGTACCGGTTCCTGAGGATGCGAAGCCATTCGTTCGCACGGTGGCGAAGTATTTCGTAGCGTCGCAACAGTAATCGACAAGGGAAGTAGTGCGATTTAGTTCAGGGCGGGCCGGTAAAACGGTCCGCCTTTTGCTTGGTGCGGGCGTGTTGGCGTTGGAGCTTCGGCCGGGCGCGTGAGCCGGGCTCGGAGCATTTACACTGGATCGGTCCCGATCCATGCGAGAAAGCCTTGAATTTGCCGTTGTCTACGCGCTGACAAAGCTATTGGGGTGGCCGCCGCGCAGGCTGGCGCGACGCATGGGAGCTGCGATCGGCCTGCTGGCTTTTCTGCTGTTGCCGCGCCTGCGGCGGGTGGGACAGCGCAATCTGGAACTCGCTTTTCCTGAGAAAACGGCTGCCGATCGCGACGACATCCTGCGCGGGCTTTACCGCAAGCTGGGATGGCAGCTCGCCGAATTCTGCCAGATGCCCGGCTACCAGCCCGAAACGACGCGGTCGTTCCTTCGCTACGAGGGATTGGCGCATTACCTGGCGGCCCGGGAGCGGAAACACGGGGTTCTGATTCTGACCGGGCACCTCGGAGCCTGGGAGCTGTCGAGCTTCTACCATTCGCTGATGGGCTATCCGATGAGCATGGTGATCCGCAGGCTCGACAATCCGCGTGTGGATCGGCTGGTGAACGGCATTCGCTGCCTGCACGGGAACCAGGTGGTCCATAAGGACGATTTTGCCCGCGGCCTGCTGACGGCCATGCGGAATGGGGAGACGGTGGGCATCCTGATGGACACCAACATGACGCCGCCGCAGGGTGTGTTTGTGGACTTCTTCGGGAGGCAGGCGTGTACGGCGTCAGGATTGGCGCGGGTGGCGCTGAAGACCGGGGCGGAGGTGTTGCCGGGCTTCCTGCTGTGGGAAGAGGCGGAGCAGAAGTATGTGCTGCACTTTGGAGAGCCGCTGAAGTTGATCCAGAGCGGGGACCATGAGGCGGACGTCGTGGCCAATACGGCGTTGTTCACCGAGACGATTGAGGAAACCATCCAGCGGTATCCGGACCAATGGCTGTGGGTGCATCGGCGATGGAAGACGCGGCCGGAGGGCGATGCGCCGGTGTATTGAAGGGAAGAGGGAACTTCGCAATTCACGGCCGGATCGGTGGCCGGATAGGCGCGGAAATCGTCACAGCGGGTGTCGGAGAAAAGCAAATCCGGAGTAGTATCTCTCCATTATGTCCCTGCAGCTTGTCGACGATCTTTCCAGGGCGATTGGCTCTGACGAAATCGTCCCGTATTTTCAGCCGCTGTTGGAACTCAGGTCTGGTCGGCTGGCGGGCTTCGAAGTACTGGCGCGATGGCATCACCCGGATCGGGGGGTGATCCTTCCGGATGAGTTCATCCCCTTCGCGGAAGGGGCCGGGCTGATCGCGTCGCTGACAGAAGGAATGTTGCTGCAAGCATTTAGCGCGGCGGCGGAGATTCCCGACCACCTGGGACTGTCGGTCAATATCTCACCCTTTCAGTTGCGCGATCATTCGCTTCCAGCACAGATCGCCTCGGCGGCGCGGCGGGCCCGCTTTTCGCCCCAGCGTCTGACGGTGGAGATTACCGAGAGCGCCCTGATCCGCAACTTGGAACTGGCCCGAGAGATCGCCGATGCATTGAAGTCGATGGGCGTCCGGCTGGCGATTGATGACTTTGGTACCGGATATTCAAGTTTGAAGCACTTGAAGGCACTGCCGTTCGACGAGATCAAAGTGGATGGCAGCTTCGTGCGGTCGATGATCACCAGCCGCGAGAGCCGCAAGATCGCGGCCGCAGTGGTCGGACTGGGACAGAGCCTGGGTCTGACGACGGTCGCTGAAGGCATCGAAGAGAAGGCCCAGGCCGATATGCTGTTCTACCTGGGATGTGACATCGGGCAAGGCTGGCTCTACGGCAAGCCAGTGCCGCCAGAGTCGATTCGCGAGGCGATTTCCGGGAACGCGTTCCTGCATCTGCAGGAGTTGCCAACCTCTCCCCTCTCGCTGAACCGGGCGATGAGCCTGGACGCCCTGCCGGGGCACAGGCTGGCGCAGTTGCAGGCGATCTATGACGGCGTGCCTGTAGGCCTGTGCTTTCTGGACCGCAATCTTCGCTACGTGAGCATCAACAAGCGGCTGGCGGAGATGAATGGGTATTCGGTCGACGCCCACCTGGGGCGGCATGTGTCGGAGATATTGCCGGATGTGTTCCCGATCCTGGAGGCGCAGATGCGGCGGGCTCTGCGAGGGGAAGCGGTTCCAGGGTTCGAGATTGATCGAACCATCGTGAGCAAGCCGGAGCCCGAGCGCACGGTACTGATCTCCTACCATCCGGCGCGCGACGAAGCGGACGAGGTCGTTGGGGTGTCGGTTTCGGTTGTGGATATCACAGAGCTCAAACGCAACGAGCGGGCTCGTCTGGCGAGCGAAGAGCATTACCGAACGGCAATGGACTTGAATCCCCAGGTGCCGTGGACGGCGGATCCTGAGGGCATGATTCTAGACGCCGGCCCCCGGTGGGAAGAGCTGACCGGCCTGTCGATGGAGGAGACCCTGAACGAAGGCTGGACCAAGGCACTCCATCCTGAGGACCTGGAAGCAACGATGACGGCCTGGAAGGAGTCGTTGCGCTCCGGTAACCCGGTCGACGTGGAGTACCGCATTCGGCTGCGCGATGGAAGCTGGCGCTGGATGCGGGCGCGAGGGGCGGCACATCGCGGGCTCAAAGGTGAGATTGTTCGCTGGTACGGGACGGTGGAGGACATCGACCAGCACCGGAAGGTGGCTGAGGCTTTACAGAAGAGCCAAGCCCGCATTGAGGAGATGGAGCGGGAACTGAGGGAAGCTCGACCCAAGCCGCGAAAGCCGAGCCGGTTGTCGAAACAGATCAGAAAGCTTCGCCCCATCTTGTCAGAGTGATCGGTTCGTCAGACGGGAAGTGCGCATGGAGTCGGATCAGGCCAGGCAGCTGGTTGTCCAGTTACACTGATCTGGCAAATCATGCTTCCTCTGAGAGAACTTGCAGCTTCACTGGGCGTCGAACTCCGCCACGCAACGGGAGAAGAAAGCATTGGCCGGGTGGCGAGCGTTCGACTCGCAAACTCTGATGCATTGGTGTTTGCCGAGGATGAGGCGGCGTTGGCAGACGCGCTCGCTTCTTTGGCCGGGGCTGTGGCGGTAACTGCGCGATTAGCTGACCAGGCAGGCAGAGCGAAGCCGCTGCTGATCGCGACCCAACCCAGGCTGGCCTTCGCACGAGCGGCTCGGTTTCTGCGCGATGCGGAGCCCGCGTCCGGCATTCATCCCGCCGCGGTGATCGATCCGACGGCGAAGCTGGCGGAGGGTATTTCGATCGCAGCTTGCGCCGTGGTTGGGGCCGGGGCTGAGGTTGGCGAGGGTACGGCGATCGGGGCAGGCGCAGTGGTGGGAACCGGTGTTGTGATTGGACGCGGCTGCCGGATTTATCCGCGGGCGGTGCTGTATCCGGGCACCACGCTTGGGGAGCGGGTGGTGGTGCACGCCGGAGCGGTGCTCGGCGCAGATGGCTTTGGCTATGTGCGCGACGCGGCGAGCGGCGAGTATTTGCAGTTCCCGCAGCAGGGCACGCTGGTGATTGAAGACGATGTGGAGATTGGCGCCAACACCACCATCGACCGCGGAGCGCTCGAAGAGACGCGCATTGCCCGCGGCGTAAAGCTCGACAACCTGGTGCACATCGGTCACAACTGCACGGTGGGGCCGAACGTGGTGATCGCTTCGCAGACCGGGATCTCGGGGTCGACGTCGATTGGAGCGGGAGCGGTGCTGGGCGGACAGGTGGGGATCGGGGATCACGCCAGCGTTGGCGAGGGAGTGATTCTCGGAGGGCAGGCGGGAATCCTGCCACACAAAAAGATACGCGGGCCGGGGATCCTTTTCTGGGGTACGCCGGCCAAACCGGTGAAGGCGTACCTGCGGGAATTGGCGGCGGTGGCGAGGCTATCGAGAACATCGAAGAAGCAGGAGACGGAGCCTTAGATAGTCTCTTGAATGGGAAGGCGATCCCTCTGGGTGAACCCTGATTCTTTGGCGGATTTGATGACACGACTCAAAGTCGTGCACCGCGAGAGCATGAGGCGCGTCTGAGAGGCGAGGGATTGTGATGGCGGTTGTTGTGGTGGGCGGGCATTCGCGGAGCGTGGGCAAGACATCGGTGGTCGCGGCGCTGATCGCGCGGCTGCCCGAGTTTCGCTGGACCGCGTTCAAGGTCACGCAGTTCGGACACGGCTTCTGCACGGCCGACGGCCAGCCCTGCGACTGCACGACTGACGATCACACCATCGCCATCAGCGAGGAGCGCGCCCCGGCGACGGGGACCGACAGCGGGCGGTTTCTGGCGGCTGGAGCGGTTCGCTCGCTGTGGGTACGGACGCGGCAGGGAAATCTGGCGCAGGCGATGCCGCGAATTCGCAAAGAAATGGAGCGGGCGGAGCACGCGATCTTCGAGTCGAACAGCATTCTGCAGTTCTTGCGGCCCGATCTTTACCTGACGGTGCTCGATCACGGGACAGCCGATTTCAAGGAATCGGCACGTCTGTTTCTGGATCGCGCCGATGCGGTGCTGGTGCGGTCGGCGGGGCTCGATCCTCATTGGAATGGGGTCTCATTGCGGCTGGTCGAGGGCAAGCCACAGTTTGAGATTTCTCCGCCGGAGTACATGAGCGACGAGGTGGTGGAGTTCGTGGCGCAGCGCCTGCGGGCAGCCAGATCAAGTTGCGCCTGAAGAGCGCGGATGGAAAAGCAGATCCCTCGACTTTGCTCGGGATGACAGATCAAGCCAGCCTGGAAGTCACACTTCAGGGGCTGAAGCCCCGGCAGAATTAGAGGCCGTTTGGTGCGTGGGCTAAAGTCCACGCCTACCAGCCTGCACCCGCCATGCCGCGATGACTTCCAAGCGGGGATGACTCGATGATCAGCGGCTGCGGCCGCTCATGAAGAGGAGGGCTCCGCCGCCCACGATGGCGAGCGCGCCGAGCAGTGGTGGCAAGGGGACGCTGTGTTGTTCTTTATGTTCGATCTGGATTGGTCCCAGGTCCACGGCCTTCTTCTCGGTCGTGTAAGTGAAGCCTCCATAAACCAGGGCGGCAATTCCCAGGACAATCAGCACTACTCCGAGAACCTTCATCGTGCCTCGCTTTCGCTCCTGTACTGTTTCGTTCTCGAGGAGTTACTAGGATGGATGCCGATTTGCGAGGCGGGGAGGTATGGCCGGGGGCAACCGGGAGTGTCGAGGCAGCGTTCACTTGGGCGGGAAGGGCTCCGGCTTCATCGATCCATCGCGCTGTTTCATGAGGATCTGGACCTTGCCCTCGGCGGTGTCGAGTTCCTGTTTGCAGGCCGAAGAGAGACGCACGCCCTCTTCGAACAACTGGAGGGACTCTTCGAGGGGAAGGTCGCCGCGCTCGAGTTGATTGACGATGGTTTCGAGTTGCTTCAGCGATTCTTCAAAGGTGGGCAATTCGTGCTTCCTCGAGCTGCTTAAGCAGCCCCGGTGGCTGCGCTGGCTCCGCCATAGTCGGGCAGTTCGGCGCGGAGCACCTCGGCGGCGGCGGTGTAGCGTCCAAAGGGAGCGCTGACCTGGGCGCCCTGCACCATTGCACGGGCGGCGGCCATCATCTCCTGGGCGATGCGAATGCCTTCGGCTCGCGCCTTCTCTGGAGTATCGGCCTTCTGCATGCGGAGGAGAATCTCGTCGGGCACGCTGACGCGCAGATCGTTCTTCATAAACTCGGCGTTGCGCAGGCTGGTGAGCGGCCAGATGCCGGCGATGACGGGAATGCGGAACTCCTCGATGCGTTTGAGGAAGATCTCGAGGACGCGCAGATCGAAGACCGGCTGGGTGATGGCGAACTCGCCGCCGGCCTCAACCTTGTAGGCAAAGCGGCGCACCTCGTTGTCGAGGTCGGGGACTCCGGGATTGGCGGCAACGGCGATGGCGAAACCGGTGGAGTCGCCGATGGGGTTTCCGCCGATGTCGAGGCCGTGGTTGAGCCGGTTGACGATATTGACCAGGCCGATGGCGTCGACATCGAAGACCGCGGTGGCGTCAGGATAGTTGCCGAGCTTGGGCGGATCGCCAGTGAGACAGAGGACATTCTTCAGGCCGATCGAGGAGGCGCCGAGCAGATCGCTCTGAATGCTGAGGACGTTGCGGTCGCGGCAGGTGTAGTGCAGCAGAGTTTCGATGCCGGTCTGCTGCTGAATCTGGATACAGAGGCTCTGCGCGCTCATGCGAGCGGAGGCGCGGGGCGAGTCAGGCACATTGATGACGTGGACGCCCAGGTCGCGGAGCAGCCGGGCTCCTTCGATCTCCTTGTTGCAGGTGATGCCCTTGGGCGAGACGATCTCGACCATGGTGACGAAGGTGCCTTCGGCAACCAGCCTTCCCAGCTTCGACCGCTCGCGGAGCGGCAGGGGCGGGGTGGCGGTCACGATCGGCTCGCGAGACGAACTGCTCTGCGCCGCGGCGGTCTGGGCCTCGATGGCGCGCAGCGCCGACTTCATGGCGCGGATATGGTTGGGCGTGGTGCCGCAGCAGCCGCCGATGAATTGAACGCCGGCCTTCTGAAATTTTCTGGCAAAGCTGGCCATGTACTCCGGCGAGCAGAGGTAGATGTTGCGTCCATCGATGGCGCGCGGCATGCCGGCGTTGGGCATGGCGACCAGCGGCAGGCTGGTGGAGGCCGTCATTTGCTCGATGGCCGTCAGGATGGTTGCCGGTCCTACGCTGCAATTGCAGCCGATGGCGTCGGCACCCCAGGCGGTCAGGCGGGCAGCGGCCGTTTCGGGCGAGGCTCCATCGAGGCAATTTGCGTCTTCGTCGACCGTGACCATGGCCAAGACGGGAAGCTGGGGAGCGGTTTCGCGAGCGGCGCGCAGGGCCTGTTCGGCTTCGTTGAGGGCAGGCATGGTCTCGATGATGAGCAGATCAACGCCGCCTGCCACCAGTCCGCGAATCTGCGCGGCGAAGGCCTCGCGGGCCTCTTCGAGGGAGGTTTTGCCAACGGGCTCAAGCCTGAGGCCCAGGGGTCCGACGGCTCCGGCCACCCAGGCGACGCCGGCCTGCTTGTCGGCCAGTTGCTCGACCGCCTGGCGGGCAATGCGCGCGCCGGCCTGATTGATCTCAAAGACGCGGTCCTGCAGGCCGTAGCGCTCCAGACGGAAGGCGTTGGCCCCGAAGGTATTGGTCTCGAGGATTTCCGCGCCCGCCTGGAGGTAGTCTTCGTGAACGGTGCGCACCAGCTCGGGCTGCGACAGGTTCAGTTCGTCATAGCAGCGGTTGATGAAGACTCCCCGAGAGTAGAGCGTGGTTCCCATCGCCCCGTCGCACAATACCGTGCGATGTCCGAAAAGCTCTTCCAGTCGTGTGGTCATATTCTCTTTATTTTGCCTTATGTGGCGGGGCCCGACCAAATACCGGGAAAAAACTGAAGTCATGAGGGGCCGAATGCTGACAAGCCGCGCGGCCGTACGTCTACCCTGGATGAGGCCCGGCGTACCTTGGATGAGGCCCGGCGGAGGATGGCAGTGTCGGCGTGAGGTCCCGCAAGCCGCGTACTGCCTTTGTTATACTTGACCTTTCCCACATCTGGGTTCGCGAAGCAAACGGCGAGGTTCATAGGTTGAAGAAGAGAAGTCTGCTGGGTCTTTCCATAGCGCTTGGATGCGTAAGCGCCGTTTCTGTTCTCCTCGCCGGGTGCGGCAAGAATTTTTATTTCGCCGGCCGCAACCTTCCTCCCAGCCAGCTGACCAACCGGGTGATGATCGCGGTGCAGAATCCCGGGCTTGCGGTTGCCGGCTCGCTCCAGATTGTTGACGGCTTTTACGACATCCGGCACAGCTTCAACAACGCCATCGCGTCGTTCTCGATCAGCGGATACTCGGGAAAACTGCCGACGACGATCGAGAACCTGCCCGAAGAACAAGCCGGGGCGGTTTACAACTCGGGCGACGGCTCAATGTCGCAGATTGACTATTCCGCCGAGAAGCAGACGGGAACGATCTCCGGTCCCCCGGGCCTGTCCTCGAGCATTTTTGCGAGCCGCAACCTGAGCTACCTGGCCGCGGCCAATCAGCAGGTTCACATCCTGACCATGCTTGACCGCACACTGGGCAACTCGGTAGGCAAGGGAGTCTATTTCCTCAACGTTCCGGGCGTCTATCGAGTCTCGATGAACGCGAGTGCTTCGGTGGTGCTGGCCTTCGTTCAGGACACGAACGATGTTTTCAGCGTGGTTCACCTGACCACGGACCAGCAGGTGGCGGCGTCGACCAGTCCCGACCCGCAGCACTTCGTTTTGAATGGCCAGACCGCGCAGGATTGCGAGCCGCAGAACCTGCCGCAGTATTGCGCATTCAAGGTGATCCCGCCCGCAGGCGTCACCTTCGACCGTCCGGCGAAGGCGATCTTTTCCGCGGACGGAACGACGATTTACGTTTTGAATTGCGGGCCGGAGTGCGGCGGTACCCAGGCGGGAATCACGGTAATTCCGTTCACGGCCGCGTCGCTAAATGGCGGCACCGCGATCGGGCCGAGCGGACTGAACCTGATTCCCCAGCAGACGATTGCCATTCCGGGCGGGGCCTCCAATGCGATCCAGTCGGGCAACACGCTCTATCTGGCTGGACAGCAACTGCAGACCGACGGGTATTTTTCGGGAACGCTCACGACTTTCGATCTGCCATCACTTACCGTGACAGCTACGTATTCGATCGCTGACGGAAATCCCCGCAAAATGGGATTTGCGGATGACAGCACGCTCTGGATCGGATCGAGCCTTTGCCAGCAGGGCGAGCGTTACCATCTGGACCCGAGCACCAGCAGCGGCTGCCTGACCATGTTCAACGTCGCCAAGAACACGGTGTTTCTGGACTCCTACAAGGGAGACGCGACCGGCATTGCCCCGGTGATCGGCCTGCACAAGATCTATACGGCAGAAGGCGGCCAGGTTTACATCTACAGCACCGTCGACGGCTCGGAGAAGGACAATTCCAACGTGACCGTGGTCGGCACCGCCTACGACGTCACTTACATGGACGCAACTTCGGACGGCCAGAACACCACCTACTAGATCAGCTCTGCGGTTGGCCCCAGATGGATATTCTTGCAATCGCAGCCCACCGGGACGACGTGGAACAGACGTGCGGCGGCACGCTGCTGCGCATGAAGTCCGCCGGTCTGAACACGGCGATTCTCGACCTGACGCAGGGCGAGGCGGGCACGCGGGGCACGGCTGAGGAACGAGCAGCCGAGGCCGCGGAGGCGGCGCGAATCGTGGGCGTCGAATGGCGCGAGGCGCTCGACATTCCCGACGGCCGGGTCGAGAACACGTATGAAAATCGGGTGAAGATTGCACGCGTGATTCGGCAGCTACGGCCTCGCGTGGTGATTCTGCCCTACTGGACTGGCCGCCATCCGGATCACTACACGACCTCGACCCTGGGCTACGAGGCGTGTTTTCTCTCCGGGCTGGCGAAGGTGGAGACCGGTGCTCCACCGCATCGGCCATTCAAGATCGTGTATGCCAGCCTGTATGCGGATGTGCGGCCGAGCTTCGTCGTCGATATCACTCCGTTCATCGAAGAGCGGTTCGCAGCGCTGATGGCGTACCGTTCGCAATACGCGAACCAGTCCTCCGGCAGCGGGCTCTTCGTTCCCGAAGAAGAGATTCGCGAGCGCACGTTTGCAATGGCGCGGCATTATGGATTGCTGGCGGGGGTTCGCTATGCGGAGCCGTTTGTGCAGAAGGAAGTCGGCCTGGTCGACGATCTGACGCTGATTCCGGTGCAGTCGATTTGAGCGTTTGGATACCCGGTGAAAGGCACAGAGATTAAGCGGGAACGTACGTCAACCGAATCACGTCCTCGGCAATTCGATCGCTGACAACAAGGCGGAGGGGCGGCCGGGGGCCGGAGAAGAATGGCGTGCCGCGACCAAGCACGATGGGGTGGATGTAGAGTCGATACTCATCAATAAGACCAAGGTTGGTCAGGCTTCCTGCGAAGTCTGGTCCACCCACGTCCAACTCCCCAACCAGCTCAGCCTTCAACCTGCGTATCGTCGGCTCGAAGTCATCCGCGACCAGTGTGGCGTTGGGCCCGACGGACTTCAACGAGCGCGACACAACCCACTTCGGCTTGCTCCGCCAGGCCGCGGCGAAGGCCTGTTCCCCCGCGTCATCATGGGGACGGTCATCGTCCCAATAACGCATGATCTCGTACAAGCGGCGACCGTACACAATGCCCGACAGGTCGCGCACTTGCTCTATGAAGTGCCGAAAGAGCGCCGGGCTTGGCCTAAATTTCTGATGGTCGACGTAGCCATCCAAGGACTGGTTCATTCCAAAGACGAGCTTGGCCATAGTACAAAAACCTCCGCCCCAGGTTCTTCAGAATCGCTTGAGGCGACAATAACGCGAAGGTGAGGTTGGGCGCAAACTGCACGCCGCTTTGTCGGTGTGGCGAATAACCGAAGGTTCGCTCGCTGGAATGTAAGGCTGCATCAGTGGTGCGCCCGATAAGATGCGCCGGTAAAATGTGACTCATGCAGCAGACTTGGGATGCCACGCAATACGCACAGAAGGGCCGGTTCGTAGCCGACCTTGCCGGAGAGGTCTTCGAACTGCTTGATCCGCAGGCGGGCGAGCGAATTCTCGATCTGGGATGCGGCGACGGCGCGCTGACGCAGAGGATTGCGGCGGCCGGGGCGCAGGTGACCGGCGTGGACAGCTCACCGGAGATGATCTTCGCTGCCCGGGCCCTGGGGCTCGATGCGCGGGTGATGAGTGCTGACGAACTGCCATTCGAGACGGAGTTCGACGCGGTCTTCTCGAATGCGGCTCTGCACTGGATGGACAAGCAGGATGCAGTCCTGGCGGGAGTGCGGCGCGCGCTCAAGCCGGGCGGACGGTTTGCCGCCGAGATGGGCGGCCACGGCAACATCGCGGCGATTCGGGTTGCGTTGCAGGCGGTGCTTCGGCCGCTGGGCTTTGACGGAGACGCCGGCCACAACTTCTTTCCGACGCCCGCGGAGTATCGAAGCTACCTGGAACGGGCGGGCTTCCGGATTCAGCAGATTGATCTGGTCGGCCGCCCGACTCCGTTGCCGGCCTCGGGCATGCGCGGGTGGCTGGAGATGTTCCGGCGCGGTCTGCTGGAGCAGATTCCCGCCGACCGGCGTGAGCAGGCCGTCGAGGAAACGGTGGCTTTCCTGAAGCCGGTTCTGTGCGACGGGGAGGGGAACTGGACGGCTGACTACGTCCGGCTGCGGTTCCTGGCGTATGCAGAGTGAGCTTAGCTCGGCTGGGTGTTCGATTCCGGTTTAGCCTTGGGCTTCCTGCTGGTCGGTTGCTACCAGAGAGCGCAGTACGCCGCGAGCGTATTCCCGGAGTCCTGGCTCCGATTGGCCCATGTGTTCGGCAACAGCTCTTTGATCGTCGAGGAACCCGACCTCCTGAAGTGCTTTGGGGTAATCTGCACGAATGTAGAGGGCTTCAAAATCTCTCGAATAGCTCAAAGGATCAAGTTCTTCAGACAGGATTCGACGCGCCACCGCACATGGACCCGGAAAAACCAACGCAGATGAAACGCCCTGGCTTCCAATCAAAAAAGAGAGAAGATATGAAATTCGATTATGGCGATGAAGTGATGAGGCTGGTAACTCACGGCAGGGAGAGTGGCCAGCAAGGCGTTGTGGTGGGATTTACCGAGATTAAAGATGTAAATCTGAGTCAGCAGTATGGTCAACCCATCGGTGCAATCCTTTGCACCGTCGGGTTTGGTGATGGCAGAGATGAATTGATTCCAGAAGCTGACCTTCGACCGGTCAGTCCGGGGCCTGGCGGCTGATTCGGTGGGGTGGTGGCCAATTAGTGCTTCGATCTTTTGTTCGAGCAGGCGCCGAATGCAATTCGTAGTCTGGAACAGCTGCACGGAGGAATGAGCTTTGTGATGTCGGATTGGGATAGATCAAAGGCGATTGTGTTCGGGGTTTCCGTCTGCCTATTTTACTGGACTCTTACAATTGCCGGGTCCTTTGGTCCCCAGCTAAGGTTCGCCATCCCCGGACTTCAGCTTGTCATCGGGTCAAAGTTTGTGCTCCTGATGGCCGCCTCACTACTACCCGCAATCTTCTGTGTTGCCATCTATCCCGAATGCCGAGCTTCTCTCACGAACCCAAAAGCAAGTTGGGCGACCTATTTAGCGGCTATTGCGGTCGGGCCGATCGTACCTTTTGCAAGCTATTTTTGGGTCGCACTATTCTGATTTTCCATGGGGAAGTCCGACAGCAGTTACCCTCATTCGAGTCTTTGCACTGAATTTGTTCCTTTCGCCACAGTGGGAGGAGATCATTTGGAGGGGATGCTTCCTTAAGAAGATCGAACCGCTTTGCACTGTTTCCGGCGGGATTCTGCTCTCAGCCTTGGGGTGGACAGTGTGGCATGGAGGATTCATTGCCTATCTCTACAGTGAAGGCATTCCGGTCAATGTACTTTTGACCCTGCCATTGATCTACTTTTCTTCCGGGATTATCTTCGGGGCCCTGTTCCAAATGGGGGAGGAAGCCTCTGGCCGTGCGTTGTGCTGCATGCTGGATTCAACGCAGCGACACTCGTCTATTATCGAAGCCACGATCGGGTGTCCGAACTGAGTTCGTACGTGGCTGAGATGATTTTTATCTGTATCGTGGCGGCCATCTTTTTCGTGACTGCGGTCCGACGAGGCCGTTCCTCGCAAGTCGCGGAGTCTTCACGCACGGTTGTCTCTTGAGCGTCCCGAGCGGTGACTTTTGAAGCCGGTTCTCTGCGACGCGGAGGGGATCTGGACGGCTGACTACGTCCGGCTGCGGTTCCTGGCGTATGCGGAGTGAGCGAGGCTCGGCTGGGTGAATGGTAGTTTCTGGGTAGGCAGGGCTTGAGGGAGATCTTGTCCCCGCGATGTACTGATGGATGGGAGGCGTGATGCCGAAGACAGTCTAAATCTTCATGAACAACAGGAGCCAGGCGGTGCGGCTGCCGAAGGAGTTCCAATTCAGGACTTCTGAGGTATTTATTCGGAAGCAGGGCGACGACGTGATTCTCTCCGCCCGCCCGCAAGACTGGTCTGCTTATCTGGTGCCGGGTCCGGTTGCGTCAGAGGAGTTTATGGAAGGGGTTGAGGACCTGCCGCTTGAGGGTCGCTCGCTCTGATGGCGGCCTTCATGATCGACACGGATGTCTCGTCGTACATCATGAAGCGGTCCCACGATGCCGTGCTCAGGCGGCTCGAACTGGTCGGGATAACGATCCTCGTCTGCTGACCCGGCAACGCAATCCAAGCACTGATCACTCGCTGAAATTCCAGACCATGTCCGGGCGCGACACACACCGGTTCTTCCGTGTGTTTTCCCTTCAAGCGTCACTGCCCCGCTGCGTCCAGAAGAGATGAATCGAAATCCTTAGCTCCCCGAATGCAAATTTGCACGCCGAACCGCTAACGATCCGAGATGTTTTGCCGAAGGGAAATATGAGGCATCTTCAAGGATCCCGTCGCCAGGTGAGGTTTTGTCGCTTCCGGTGCCTTTGTGTCGAGGGTCCATTGGCTCGAATTGAAGGACGACGAAAGGGAATCAGACGAATGTACAAAGATCGGCTCATCTCATCGATGGCCTTGGCGGCGGCTCTTGTCGCGGGCGCCTGTGCAGCAACCGCGCAGCAATCGTTCTCCGAGCGATTCAGCGCGCACAATAGCTCGATGGCCGCAAAGCAGCCGGCCTTCATCACGCCATTGGTCGGGCCTGACCCGCGACTGTTGCAATATGTGCGGGCCTCTTTCTCGCACGAATATACCGCCGCAGGGGCGGAGACCGTGAGTTATGGAAACGGACGAGGCTCGGGCGTGATCGTGGGAGATCGCTTCGAGTTCGACTACATGCCGCCGTCGTACATGCAGCACAACAGCAGCGCGATCGACGGTTTCGGCGATACCTCGGTGCTGGCCAAGTACCGCATCGCTTCGGGCAACGCCGAGCACGGCAATTTTGCCGTAGCCGCGATGTTGAATCATTGTTTTGCTACGGGCAGTCACAAGAACGGCGCGGCCACCGACTCCTTCGGTCCCACGGTGGCGGGCGGTTATGGCTTCGGGTTCTTTGACGTGATGTCCTCGTTAGGCGGAACCATGCCCACGGGAAAGATTGCAGCGCAAGGCCGGTCGATCGCCTGGAACGCGTTGATGCAGGCGCATGTCACCAAGCATATTTGGTTCGAGGTCGAGAACAATGCCACGTTCTACTTCGGAGGATCGCATGACGGCAAGATGCAAAACTTCCTTACTCCAGCGGCGTTCTACGTGGTGCGGCACAAGGAGTGGAAGCCTACGCATCCATTCTTCATCATCGACGGAGGCATGCAGGTCGCGACATCCGGTTTCCACAGCTACAATCACAACCTGATCTCGGAAGTGCGGATGCTATTTTAGGAAAATTCCGCCATCTTGAACTCCACCTTTCGAGCACTGCCAAACGCCTCTGCAGTTGGGGGAGAAGCGCTCGCTAGACGACGTGGGGCGTGGAACGGCTGGAAGAGGTGGCCAGGGTGTGGGTGGGGAGATAGACTCGCACCGCGGCGCCGGGCAGGTCGAGATTGGAACTGTTGCTGATACGAATAGTGCCGCCGTGTTTCTGCACGATGCCCATGCTGACCCACAGGCCGAGTCCGGTACCGTTTTCGCCCTTGGTGGTGAAGAAGGGCTGGAAAAGGTTCTTCTCGATGGGGCCGGAGATGCCGGGCCCGCTGTCGGCGACCTCGACCATCGCGCCCTGGGAGCGGAATTCGTCGCTCGTGGCCGGGGCGATGAGGATGCCGATGCGGCCGCCCTCCCCGGCGGCGTCGGCGGCGT
>Ga0207125_10094_pt1 | contig 20819 bp, 23 predicted proteins | sample Alteio_BWMinHeat_19_FD_153556 | JGI IMG/M metagenome (GOLD analysis project Ga0207125, IMG submission 153556) | Enriched cells from forest soil in Barre Woods Harvard Forest LTER site, Petersham, Massachusetts, United States -... | ecosystem: Environmental > Terrestrial > Soil > Temperate forest >...
CGGAACATCGAATCCTACACCTATAACGATCCTGTGCTCGCGCTCGATGCGATCCGCAAACTCAAAATCGACGTTGTGGTTTCCGACATCCGCATGCCCAAACTCAACGGGCTTTCCTTCCTGCAGGAAATCCGAAAGCTGCACTTCTACGAACCGGGCGTGATTTTCATCTCGGGCTATCCCGAAGAGTACGGAATCGAAACCCTCCTCGACATGGGCGCTTTTGCCTTCCTGGAGAAGCCGGTTGACCTCGAACGCCTCTACCGCCTCATCTGGGAATATGTGTACGGCGCCCGCCCCAAAGAGGGAAAACAGGAGTCGCCCGTTACGGTTTGCCTCGGCAATATCCCCCTCGAAGCCCAACAACTGGGCTTTGGCGGCATTTTCCTGAACCAAAGCCAGCTGGAAAAGCACCCGGGCATTAAGCTCGAACCGGGTGGCATGGTGGAAATCCAGTTCAACCTCCCCGCCTCCGATACCAACCACAAAGCGCTCTGCGAAGTGGTCTGGAAGCGCCATCAGGGCGATCACCTGGGCGGCTACGGGCTGAAATTCCTCGAGATCCTGCCCACCTCCAAGCGCGAAGTGCTGGATTTGGTGCGCACGAATAATATTTTGAGCTTCATCCCGAAGGGGTGAGCTGATTTCCCATCTTCCAAACTGGCACAGTTGGTCCCGCATGTGTCGTAAGAACTAGAAGCCAGTGATTTCCCGTCCTTAGCGACGGACTAGTGTCATTTGAATTTGTTCGCTGGCCTACGTTGTTTTTCACATGGCAGGCTGACACAATTTTAAGTTTAGGGGGGCATATGAAGCTATTCGTTCGCTCATTGTTAGTTCTAGCATTTTTAGTGGGCTGTGCTCATAAGATTCCGGGCTCTGATCATGCGTCAACCGCGGATGCAAAGAGATCGATCTCCTCGGATCAAGGCTGTTTCGAGAATTTTTTTGAGGTGGTTGTTCACCGTGTGCAAGCTGATGCTGAGTTTTTTGCCGAGCTCGGCAGGACTCACGGTGCGGTTCACGAGATGATACAACACTTCCATCTCTCGTTCGGTGAGATGGAAATTACGTGCGTACTGTTCTACATAGTTCTTTAAAGCCACGTCGCCTCGGTGCCTAGGTTGCAGAGAAATAAACCGATCAGCTATGTTGGTTAACAATTCTTCCATGAAATGTCTACTTTGTAGTTCGTCACAGTGCGAGTTCTGGTGTGAAGCTGTCACACCTAAATCCAGCTATTTCTCCTGCAGGAACTGCAAACTAATTTGGTTGGATGAGACATTGCGTCCCCTGCGCGCAGAGGAAGAATCGCGCTATCGCACTCATGAAAACATTACCGGTGATCCTAGATATATGGCTTATTTAAGCCGTACTGCACTGCCTGTAGTAGAGCACCTTCGTTCTGGCGCTCGAGGGCTCGATTTTGGCTGTGGTCCGTCGGAGGGGATGAAGGCGCTACTATCTCCACAGGGGTTTAGTGTCGAGAGCTACGATCCAATCTTTTTTCCACAAATTGAACTGCTTAATTTTCGCTATGATTTTGTGCTTTGTTGCGAAGCTGCGGAGCATTTTTTTTCTCCGAAAAAAGAATTCGAAACTCTCGCGCGCCTGGTCGAAGTGGGGGGCTGGCTGGGGGTGAGCAGCGAACTTGCGCCGTCTCGAGAGGAATTTCCGCAGTGGTGGTACCGGCGCGATCCCACCCACGTGGTGTTTTACCAAAAAGAAACGGTGGAATGGATTGCGGCAAATGGCGGCTGGAAAATAGAAAAACTGGAGAGTCCGCTCTGGCTACTGAGAAAGAACAGTTGAACTCTATTCCGGCGGACGAAATTTCTTATAGTCCACGTTCGCGAAAGTGCCGCTCGCGTTCCAGCTTTTCGTTTCCCACCCGTGATTGCGCACTTTCGTGCCGGTGGTGCTGAGCTCGATCACGGAGTCGTAGCCTTCCCAGGCCGCGAGAAATTTCAGGCGCTGAATCGCGATGCCGCGGCCGAGGTCTTCGCTCGTTACTTCGGTGGAGCGCTTGGCTTTTTTGAAGCAGGGGATATAGCCGTGGAACGTGTCGTGAATCACCTTCACGTGCTCGGAGCGTTCCATTACCTCGTCGTATTTGGTTACTTCGGGGGTAACGAGGGTGTCGAAGCAGTCGGCGCAGAACACGCCGTGCTTGGCCCAAGAGGGCGGTTCGGGGTGGAAGCGCAGGTGATCATTGGCGAGAAAACGCACGCAGTTCTTGCACACGTCTCGCTCGCACTCGCCGCAGGTCTTAACGGCCTTCGGCGCTCCACATAGTTCGCATTCGCTCATTTGTGGTCTTTTACACTAGCGGTGGTGCGGCCGGGAGAAGTTTCTTCGAGGGGCGGGCAACGATAGCGGAGTACGTAGCGCTGTCCGTGAATGGATTTAAAATAGCGGCGGTCTACGGCGGCAATCGAGCTTTTACGGCGGCGCCGGCGGGTTTTGAGGGCGCTGATGATCTTGCCCTTTTCGTCCACAATCCCTACGTGCCCCTTAAAGAGCATCAGGTCGCCGGGCTGCGCCTCTTCCTCGGGCAGAATGTCGAATTCGCGGGCGTTGCCCAGCTCCGCGGTAGGGCGAAAGCTAAAGGGCAGGCCAGCGCGCTTATAGATCACGTAGACGAAATGGGAGCAGTCGGTCTCTTTTTCGATTCCGCGGCTCCAATTGGGGCCCTTCCGGTAGCGGGTAGCGGGGAAATTCTTGGGGTCGGCCAGGGAAAGTACACGCTGGCGTTCTTCCTCAGAGAGCGGCCGGCAGGTACGGCCCCTTGCGTCAACCGCCGGGGTATTGGGGGAGGTTAAATGCGGGTCCCTGTACGTCCCAGAGTGGGCGCAGGAGAAAAGGAGTAAGGGCATGGCAGCCCAGAGTAGAACCCGCTTCATCCCTCTTAGTTTACCGGAACGATCCACAGAATACCTCATGCAATGTGCTGGCGCAGGGCAGCGCTGTTGCCGTGTCGCTGCTTCGCAGCTCTCAGTCTTTATCGGTGTTTTGCCGAAAAGTTAGACATGAAGGATGCATTTTCTCCTGACAGCCTCCGGGAATACGGAGATGGGGACATTATTTTTCGCGAAGGCGAGCAGAGCTTCGAGATGTACGTGGTGCAATCGGGCACGGTGCTGGTGAGCAAAGGCGGCGTGGAACTGGCGCGCTTGCAGCGCGGAGACTTCATCGGGGAGATGAGCTTGCTCGAATCGCTGCCTCGCTCAGCGACTGTAACGGCTTTGGGGCCCGCGCGGTTGCTGTGCATTCAGCCGGGTGGTTTCTTGCTGAAGATCCGGCGCGATCCCACTTTCGCCTTTGAGCTTCTTCAATCGCTCTCGCGGCGGATTCGCTTGGCTAATGAGCGCGGATTTTCGGAAAAGGACGCCGCTTGATCACCCGGATCCGCTCCCCGCGCATGGTGGTGATCTCCGATCTCCACATCGGCAATCCCTTTTCGGGAGTGCGCCGCAAGACGGTAGACTTCATTGAATGGGCGTCTTCCAGCGGCTTCGACATCTGCCTCAACGGCGACGGCTTTGACGTAGCTCAGGTTTCGCTTACGCGGTTAACGCAGGATCTGCCCGAGGTGCTTCACGCTTTGAAAAACGCCGCTGCTCGAGGGCGCTCGGTGTATTACGTAGTGGGTAACCACGATATCCTCTTCGAGCATTTCCTGAACGACTGGGGCGGAGTACAGATGGCTCCGTTTTTGAATGTGGACTGCGGGGAGAGGCGTTTCCGAGTGGAGCATGGGCATCTCTACGATCCCTTCTTCATTACCTACCCGCGGCTATATGATTTTTCCACTTGGCTCGCGGGGTTCGCCCTGAAGGTGCATCCGTCGCTTTACCGTACGTGGATCGCATTCGAGAAATTTATGGCGAGACGCCGGGGGGTTGTCGGAGAGCGGGCTAGTTTTTTGAGCGCAGCTGCCAAACTAGAAGAGCGGGGCTTCGACGGTGTCGTGTTCGGCCATACCCACCACCGTGGATTGGCCCGGCTTCCGCTCGGGGGTGCGTATTTGAATCCCGGGTCGTGGATGTTAAGCTCGACGTACGTAGCAATCGAGAATGGAAGCGCGGAGCTCCGAGAGTTCCGACCGAGCCCGGGAGGGCGCATTGCCGGATAATAAATTAGTTTTCATGGTGGCCGAAGCCGACCGCACGCTTTGCGACGAAGTGGTGAACATCCTCAAAGGCGCCTTCGAAGGCTGCACGGTCTACAGCGCGAACGAAGGCAGCGAGGCGCTCAAAAAAGTGCGCAACGTACCGCCCAAGGTTCTCATCTCGGGCATGGAACTGGGCGCGAAAGTTACCTTCCACGACATGGTTCGTAACATCGATATGGACCGGGGCCTGCAAAACCTCCCCATCGTGGTGCTCTCCGACATCGTCGACACCGAGCCCAAGCTGCAGGGCGATCTGGCTAAAGGCCGAATCAAATTTCTCTCGATGCCGATGAGCCGCGACGAGCTGATTGCCTCCGTTAAAGGTTTTCTGAACTCGGAGAATTTGAAGAACAACACCTTCCGCACCGTGATCCTCAAGGGCGGCGACACGCTCTTCTCCGAGGGCGAAAAGGCCGAGAGCGCTTTTCTGGTAAAAACCGGAAGGCTCGAAGCCACCCACAAGGTAGACGATCAGGTCGTAGTGCTCGGCCAGATTCTCGCGGGGGAATTCGTGGGAGAGATGGCCCACATCACGGGCGAGCCGCGCAATGCGGATGTGAGGGCGCTGGAAGCTACCGAGCTGGTGGAGATTCCTTGCGGAACTCTTGATCTGTTGATTTTTTCCAAGCCTACGTGGACAAAGTCGCTGCTGAAGACGCTTTGCCGGCGGTTGCGTGAGGCGAATCAGAAGCGGGGCTAGACTTTGCGAGGCGCGGAACGCGCGAGCGGGCAAGGCCTTCCCCTTGAGCGTGGGGGAAAGTTCAGCACTGCCGCGACTTGAGCATGGGCGGGGCGAAGTCCCTCGGAACATGCCACGCCTGTGCGGTTAGCAAGTGCGGAAGAAAACTCCCTCGTGAAAAAATCGAATTGACGGAAAAATCGATTTCTAAAATCACCCCGGCTGCGACTTCGCATCAGCTTCCTAGGGGGATACCGGGTTAAGTCAGTATGCTCTGGGGCGAAGTCCCCAGCTCTTTTGAATTTATTTTAGGCAGAATTTTTACCACTCTACTTACGACAGAAAATCCCGAATAACCGCAAAATAAAAACCGGGTGTAGGCTGCCACCCATGCGCCAATTCTCCCTCTTCCCCGGAAATTTTCCCCTTCATCACGGCGGCGAACTCACGCGCGGACACAGAAAATCCCTTCGCCCGCTCTCCTGCAAGCGCCCTGTGCATTTTACGTTAAAGTCGCGAAAGCGGATTTACGAAGACCGTCGCGCGGTAGTGGCAGAACTCCAGCGCCAAGCGGAGAAATTCAATATCCGCGTCTATGACTTCGCGGTAGCCCACGATCATCTTCATTTTCTGGCGAAACTCCCGTCGCGCGCACACTACGTGAAATTCATCCGCGCGCTCGCCGGTCTGCTCGCCAGAAAACTCGGCGCCAAGCTCTGGGCGCTTCCTCCTTTCTCCCGCCGAGCCCTACGCCGCGCCCGGCTTCTTAATCCCCGGATTAGTAATCCCCGGATTAGTAATCCCCGGATTTGTTTTACCGGGAGGGGTCTTCCCCAAGGCCGGAGGCAAAGGCGCAAGCCCTGGCTTACCACCCGGTGGCGGACGGAACGTAGCCGCCTCCGCGATCGGATCCGCCGGGGGAGCTTCCGAGCCTTCGAGCACGAGTCCGTCTTCCTGGTGATGCGGAGAGGCTGAATCGTCTTCGACGCTAGATGTGCCGCCGAAGGAGAAATTGCGCTGGAAGTCGGAAGGATTGGTGGCGAAGGCGAGGGCGGTATCCATGTCGATCATGCGGGCTTTCACGAGGTCACCCAAGTGCTGGTCGAAAGTCTGCATTCCGGAAACTTCTTTTCCCTTTTCGATGAAGGAAGGAATTTCGCAGGTTTTCTTCTCGTTCAGGATGCACTCCTGAATACCGAGATTGTTCACCATGATTTCCTGGGCCACCACTTTGCGGCCACCGGCCACGGGAATCAGGCGCTGGGAAATTACGGCGTGAAGGTTATCGGCCAGGCGCACTCGCGCGCTATTTTGCTCGGCGGCGGGGTAGAGGGAGATCAGGCGGCCGATTGTTTTCATGGCGTCGGAGGTGTGTACGGTGGAGAACACCAAGTGGCCGGTTTCGGCGGCTTTGAGGGCGATATCGAGAGTTTCGATGTCACGCATCTCGCCGACCAGGATTACGTCGGGGTCTTGGCGGAGGGCGGATTTGAGAGCGTTGGCGAAACTCGCCGTATCGCGGCCGATCTCGCGCTGGGAAACGCGGCTCTTTTTCTGGCTGTGAAGAAATTCGATTGGGTCTTCCACCGTGAGGATGTGGAGAGCTTCCGTTTCGTTGATGAAGTTGATCATCGCGGCGAGGGTGGAGCTTTTGCCGCTACCCGTGGCGCCGGTTACGAGCACGAGGCCGCGGGCGGCACCGGAGATTTTTTTGAGCTGCTCGGGGAGCTTCAAGTCGGCCAGGGTAGGAACCTTCGAAGCAATCACACGAAGCACGGCGCAGCGGCCGGCCACGGAGCGATACATGTTGAAGCGAAAACGGCCGAGGCCCTTCACTTCGAAGGAGCCGTCGAGATCTTGCGACTCCGCGAAGGCCGCTTTTTGCTTAGGGTCGCTCAGCATGAATTTGCAGAGCACGTCCATTTCTTCGGCCGTAAAGGGAGGGAGGTTCACGGACACGAGCCCGTCTCCCGCTCGAATAGACGGCGCCAAGCCGGTGGCGAGGTGGATATCGCTCGAGTTGTTCTGCACCGCCGCTTGCAGCAGCGAGAGGAACTTTTTTTCGAGTTCGTTCATGGCGTAGTCTCCCGATTTCTTATCGGGTGTTTGGGGAGAGGAATTGAGAAGCGAGTGCTACCGTGTAAGGGCTTTAGGCTTCTTGCAATTCCCGCTGCTTGGCTTCGATCCTTTGAGGGGCAGGCTGCGGCGCGCCCAGGCGGGGCAAGAGTTCGCGCAAAGCCGCTTCCGACTGCAGCAGCTTCACCTCTTCAAAACCTGAAAAATCCCCATGTTGGAAGGCATACCTCAGCCACTGCTTCACGCGGCGAAGGCCGTAAAACGGGTTGTCGGAGAGGGGCTGCGAGATCTCGAGGAAGCGGGAAAGCAGTGCGCGCCACTCCGCCGCCGTGGGCGACAAACCAACCTCCCGATGAGGCAGCCCCAACGCGCGCGCCACGTGATGCACGAGGTGAGGGTTGGCCAGGGCCGAGCGTCCGAGCATGAAGTGTTCGCAGCCCGACTGGGCCCGGCAAGCTTCGAAGTCGGCTACGGTCCAGATATCGCCGTTGGCGATCACGGGAATGCTTACGCGTTTCTTCACGTCCCCGATCGGGCCCCAGTGCGCGGGCGGCATATAGCCCTGCATTTTGGTGCGTCCGTGGATGGCGATCCAGGAGGCGCCGCCCTGTTCGGCGCGGAGGGCGTTTTCCACGGCGGGATCATGCGTGTCCCAGCCTAGGCGGATTTTCGCGCTAACCGGGAATTGCGCGGGCACGGCATCCCGCACGGCGCGCACGATCTCTTCGATGCGGTGGGGGTATTTGAGAAGGGTGGCGCCACCGTCGTGGGAGTTTACGGTGGGGGCGGGGCAGCCGAAGTTGAGGTCAATGCCTCGCGCTCCGGCCTCGATGGCAAGAGCTGCCGATAGGGCGAGACGTTCGGCGTTGCCGCCCAGGAGCTGCAGGATCGCGGGGGCGCCTGAGGGAGTGCGGGAGCCATTGTGGAGCTCCACCATATGACGAGGAAACAGTTTCTTAGGCAACACCGTTTGGCTCACGCGCAGGAATTCGGTCACGGTATGGGTGAAGCCGCCCAGCTCGCTCATGAGGGCGCGCATGGGGGCGTCGGTTACGCCTTCCATCGGCGCTAGGAAAAGCGCCGGTTTGCCGTTTTTTACCCAGAATTCCATTGGCTCTCCTTCTAGCACACCTGGCCAAAATATGAGATATCGGGGCATGCCCCGGATCACCTTTGAGCAATGTCTGCCGCTTCGTGCCCGCATCTTGCGGCCGAACCATCCCTTTACGGCCGCGCAGTTCCCGCAGGATCCCTCCGCCGTTCATTTCGGGGTTTTTGACGGCGACGTACTGGTTTCCACCGTAACGGCCCATCCCGAAGACAAAGCCGAATACGGAGTAGCGGGACAATGGCGCATCCGCGGAATGGCCACCGACTCTTCCGTGCAAAGTAAGGGCTTCGGCGGACTCGTGTTGCAGGAGCTTCTCGTCTGGGGACGCGGGGAGGGGATCCCGCTTTTCTGGTGCAACGCCCGCGAGCGCGCGATTCCCTTTTATCTGCGCCACGGCTTCACGGTGGAGAGCGAAATGTTCGATATCGCGGGGATTGGCCCGCATAAAGTGATGAAGATCATTTTATGAAGCTTCGAATTATCTCTCAAGACCGCTCCCTCGTAGTGGTGCACAAGCCGAGCGGCCTGGTGACCTACGCCGATCGCGGCGCGCCTCCGGGAGCGAAGGAATTTTTGGAGAAGCAGCTGGGGAAGAAGGTCTTCCCCGTTCACCGCATCGACAAAGACACGTGCGGACTTCTCGTATTCGCCCTCTCCGACCAGGTGGCGCGAGATTTCACGGCGCTGTTCCGCTCCCGCGTGGTGAAGAAGCAGTATCTGGCGGTGGTGCACGGGATTACTCCTCGGTCGGGTTCGATCACTACTCCGCTGGAGAAGCATAAGGAAAAGGGGACTGAGCCCGCGCATACAGATTACGCGCAGCTGGCTCAAGTCGAAGTGGAGTGGGACGGAGAGAAGCGCGGCTACTCTCTGATCCGTTGCGAGATGAAGACGGGGCGCTACCACCAGATTCGCCGTCACTTGCGATCGATTGGTCACCCGCTTTGCGGAGATCCCGTGCACGGGAACGGCTGGGACAATCGCGCCTTCGAAGAACGCTTCGGCGTGAAGCGCACCTTACTGAGTGCGGTAGCGGTGGCCTATCCCGACCGCGTAAAACAGCAAATGGTGCGGCTCAAGTCCACACCAGATGCTGATTTTATGAAAGTGTTAGCGTCTTTCGGCTGGAAGCTTACTTAGCTTCTAGCGTGCTCGCATCGCCGTGGCCTTCAGGCGCGGCTTCTTCTTCCTGGGCCTGCTTCACCGCTTTAGGCGCGCAGCTCTTTTTGTAAGCCTCGTAGGCTACGCCGGATTCTTTCAGGCTCTGCTTTTCCGCCGAAAGGCGTTCGCGAAGGCGGTCGAGGGAATCCGCGGTCATGTAGAATCCGCTGCTTAACTGGTTGGAGGGATCGCTGATTTCTTCAAAGGCGATTTTGACTACGTCGTCGTATTGGTACTTGAACATGCAGGAAAGCGCGCGCTTGTAGTGATCGCCGGCATCGAATTTAAAGCGCTTGAGGGCCCGCGTTTGGAGGTCGTTGATGTCCTTTTCTTCCTGCGCGAAAATCGCATCGTATTTGTCAGCCGTGACTAGATTTTGTTTAATCTGGTCGCCGATTTCATTCCCTTTGGGGCCGCAAACCTCTGCGGCGGTCAGTTCGTCGGGGGCTTCGTGCATGTCCTTGCCAAACTGGTCCACGGAGTCTTTGGATTTTTTCGCCAGGGCGAACAGTTCCGTTTTGAATCCCGGATAATCTTTGGCGTAGTCTTTCCAGCCGTCAATGCAGCGGGGGCCTACGGTGAGGAGAACTTCATCGCCGGCTTTCTGATATTTCTCGGCGTTGCCGATTACGGCGCTGGCCTTATCGATGGAATCGTAGAGCGGCACGTCGGGATCTTCGATGTCGATATGCGCTTGGGCCTCTGAAAGGCAGGCAAGGGAGAGCGGCAGGCAGAGAAGAAAAAGTGTGATTTTTTTCATAGGTACCCAAAGCGATGCATTTGGGTTGCCAGGGTGCCGGGAAATTCTGGCGGGAAAATGAGCAGGGGGATTGCGCGCTTATGCGGGGAGGGGAATGTATCCCGCGGGAAACAGGGGTGGTAGCGGCGTGGCGGCTGTTCAATCTTTGGGCAAGGAGAGCTCGCAGGTAATGGAGGATTCGTGCTTGATCACGTCTTCCCAGCGGCGGCAGGAGAGCCGGCCGGCCGTTTTGGAATACAAATGCACTCCAAAGGGTGTCGGGGCGGGTACGACTTCCTCGGCCACGTTCAGGGCCGCGTAGATGGCGCTGTCGTCTTTTTCGGCGGCTTTCGCCTTTCCCGGGATGGCTACGGCGATGACCACGGCCAGGATGAATAGGGATGCGCACTTCATGGGGGTTCTCCTTAGAGTTTCCGCGACGGCGCTTAACCTAAGGGAAAGTTCTCTGCGGAGCAATTCATTGGGCGAGATTCTGGTTTCGGGAAATTGAAACCAGAATTCTCAGGGGCAGAGTGCCTGCAGGATTTTGGTTCGGTTGTTCCGGGCCAGGGGGCCATCGGCTGTAAGGGCGGTGATCTTATCGTCGGCCAGTTCGATGGTAACTGCGGCCACGGGGGATTGGCCCGAGCCTAGCGTCGCTTCGGGTTTGCCTAGGAATTGAATCTCCCCGTAGCCGTCGCTCGTGTTCACTCCAGTCGCGTACAGAATATCGGTGATGTCGTTGGCGTCTTTGAATGTGGAAACCGCCAGACGGAATTGGCAATTCAAGATATCTTCTTTCGCAATAGGGCGGGATTGCTTTACGTCGCTCAGGGTTTTGGAGCCGGTGAAGCGGGCTAGTTCTACCCATTGGGTGTTCGTGGCGGCGGGGTGCCGCTTGGGGGCGGCGTTTGCGGTGAGGGGGAGGGTTAGAGCGAGAAGCGTGATGATTTTTTTGCATGAGATAAGTTTCTCATAATTAAGACGGAGCGCAAGGTCTCCTATGTCTCTTGTACCAGTCTTTCCGTGGCTCGTAGGGCCGTCGGCCGGCGGCTTCTTCGCGATTCTTTGCGAGGGTTTTTTTAATTCCAGAAAGTCGCGCCCCCAGCTGGCCACGCGGGAGAAAGGCGGGAGCGCCCAGAGTTTTGCCCCCAGCTTTCTGGCGAGCAGGCCGGCGAGAGCGCGGATAAATTTTATGTAGTGTGCGCGAGACGAGAGTTTCGCCAAAAAATGGAGGTGATCGTGGGCCACGGCGCAGTCGTAGATGCGGATATCGAATTTCTCCGCCTGGCGCTGGAGTTCTGCGACTACCGCGCGGCGGTTTTCGTAGATCCGTTTTCGCGATTTTAAGGTGAAATGTACGGGGCGTTTGCAGGAGAGCGGGCGAAGTGATTTTCTGCGCCCGCGCGCGAGTTCGCCGCCGTGGTGCAGGGGAATTTTTCCGGGGAAGAGGGAGAATTGGCGCATGAGAAGCACCATATACCCGGTTTTTATTTTGCGGTTTTTCGGGACTTTCTCGCGTGAGTATAGAGGGAAAAAATCTGCCTAAAATAAATTCTGAAGAGCTGAGGACTTCGCCCCAGAGCATGCTGGCTTAACCCGGTATCCCCCTGAGAGACTGGGCCGCACTCGCGACAGAGGCGATTTTAGAAATCGATTTTCCCGTCAATTCGATTTTTTCACGAGGGAGTTTTCTTCCGCACTTACCAATCGCACAGCCGTGTATTGCTCTCAGGGACTTCGCCCCGCTACCCCAAAATCTCATCCACACTAAGCGCCGCCCGCTCTTCCACGCCCGGAAACCCGCGCTCGCAAAGCAAAGCGAGCAGAGTATTTATCGTATCCAAATTAATCACCGAAGTAGCCGGCAGCTCGCCAATCCCGCGAGAGGTAAAATTCAGCGGGCAAACATCTCGCGCGCGCAGATTCTCGTCGCGCGAATCGAGAGGGCGAAACTGCAGAGGCGCGCCATGGGTTCGGCACACCAAAGGCCGCGCCTCGTAAACCCGGCAATCCCCGGCAGCCCCCAGAAACTTACAGCGCTTGCCCTTGTGAGGATTCGCCATTTCCAGCGCACGCAACTCTTCCACCAACTCAGGCCGCGCCACCAAAAAACGCCGAAGCTCTTCGCGCTCGATCGCATTCACCGTGAGGCCGCTCTTGCAGCAGGAATGGCAGCCCTTACGGCAAGCGAAGTCACTAGAATAAGCCGTCTGAATCTCAGAAAATTTAGCGTCCGCGCGAGCGCGCAAGTCGCGATACTGGCCGAGGGCTTGGTCGATCAAGGATTCGGTCCCTGCTGGGATTCGGTCTCTTTGCTCTGTACGAGGCTGAACAGCGGAACATCTACTTCGAAGAACTCGCCGTTATCGCGCATCATCTTGTAGGAGCCGCGCATGGAGCCGAAGGGGGTGGGGAGGGGGCAGAAGGAGTCGTAGGTGAAGGAGTCGCCCGATTTGAGGCGGGGTTGCTTGCCGATCACGCCGGGGCCTTTTACTTCTTCTACGCGGCCGAGCGCGTCTGTGATCACCCAGTGGCGGTGCAAGAGCTGCACGGCTTCGGGATTTTCGTTGGTGATCGTGATCTCGTAGCCGAAGAGATACTGGTTCATGGCGGGAATGCTTTTTTCCGCCACGTAGTACGTTTCTACGTCGATGCGAACGCCATTGGTGCGCTTCGATCTCATTTCTTCCTCTTCTTTTTCGCAGCCGGCTTCTTTGCAGCTGCGGGCTTTTTTCGCGCCGGCGCGGCCTTGTCGATCGTATAAGTTTTCCCGCAGTATTCACAGCGAATCTGGGTAGGAGCGGCGCTCTGGCTGCCGGGGGCACTTTCCTTGGCTTCCTGCGCTTCTAATAAAGCGAGAGCGCGAAGCGCCCTGTCCACATTGCAGTTGCAGGCGAAGGTTACGCGCTGAGTCATCACGATGCGGGGTTCGGGTTCCCCCGTGATGAGGCGGAGCATGTCGGCCGTAATTTCTTCTTCCCGCAGATGCCAGCGCGAAATCGCGCCCAGGCTTTCCATCTGGCGGTTCCATCTCAAAAGAGCATCGTTGAGCTTTTGCTCGGTGGGCTGGGGCATGATGTGCACCAAGTAAGCGAGCGCGGCGCGTACCTTGAATTTGGTTTTGGTTTCGTCTGCCCAATCCACCACCACGGAGAAATTCACGCCGCAGTTTTTCTGCTCGCTCTGCTCGAGGTACTCCACGATGTCGATGCTTACGTCGCCGTGCGAATTCACAATTGAAGTGGTGCCACGCGAGCCTTTGTAGCGGCGCACCTGGAGCAGGCCGGGGCCCAGCTTGGTGTCGTAGTCGGCCACGGCGGCTTGGGGCTCGCGGATGGTGCCGCGCACTTCGCCGAAGTTGCGCGCCTCCGAGTAGAGGTGTCCGAAGGGGCCTTCGCACATCCACTGGAGCGACAGGCTCTCGCTTTCGTCGGAATCATTCAACGCCTGCAGCAACAGCGCGGCCATCATCGCTTGTCCGAGGTGTTTCGTGGCGGGGGGAAATGCCGAGAGGCGTTCCATGGATTCTTGCACGAGGGCGGTGGCGTCGAGCGCGTAGATCACCGCTTCGCCGTTTTCGCTGAGGGCTTTTTGCAATACGTCAGAGCGCATCGGCTATTAACTTAGCAGGAACCCGCGTCTTTGGCACCCGTCCCGGAAACCATTCGCGCACGTCGGTAGCGATGCCTTGGCCGTGCATAAAATTATAGAGCGCGCGGCGTAAGCCGATCCCCAAATTATCGTGATCCACGTTCGTGGGATCCTCGAAATCGAGATCGTTTTCCGCGAAGCGGCCGAACTTGCCCAAACGCGGGCTGCGCACTTCAATGCCGAAGCGGGCGGGGTCGCGCCCTACGGGGCTGTGCACGGTGGCGGAGAAGCGGTGCCAGAATCCACTCTGCAGGCATTTCTCCTCGAAGAGCTGCCGCACTACTTCGAGGGAATCCACCGTTTCCTGCGCCGTTTGGGTGGGGAAGCCGTACATCAGATAAGCGTGCACGAAAACATCGGCCTGGTGGAACGCGCGCGTAACCCGCGCCACTTGCTCCACGGTTACGCCTTTGTCGATCAGCGCGAGCACGCGCGGACTCGCCACTTCTAGGCCGCCCGTTACGGCCACGCAGCCGGCTTTTTTCATTAAAGCGGTTAGCTCCGGCGTAAAAGTTTTGTCGAAGCGGATATTGCCCCACCATTCGAACTTCAAACCGCGGCGGATGATTTCCTCGGAGAGGGCTTTCAGAATCGCCGGGGGCGCCGCCTCGTCGACAAAATGGAATCCCGAAGAGCCCGTCTCCTGAGAAATTTTCACCATCTTATCTACCAGCGCCACCGCTTTTCCCGCCTCGTAGCGGCCGATATAATCGAGCGAGGTGTCGCAGAAGGAGCATTTGCGCCAGTAGCAGCCGTGCGCGAGCGTGAGCTTGTTCCAGAAAAAGCCGCTCCAGAGGCGGTTCACGGGATTGAGCATCTCGAACATCTTTACGTAATTCTGCACGGGCAGTCCCACGTAGGTGGGGGTGCCGGATTCGGGGAAGGGGATGTCTTTTTCCAGCGATTTTGCAAAAACCACGCGACCGTCCTCGCGGTAAAACGTGCGGAAAAGATCTTTCTTAGCGCGGCGACCGCTAAAATACTCCAGCAAGCAGAGCAGGGGCCGCTCGCCGTCGTCGAGCGTGATGAAGTCTACGTAGTCAAACACGCGAGGATCTTCCAAGCGCCGCAGCTCCGTATTGCAGTAGCCGCCGCCCAAGAGCACGGGGATCTCGCGCGCGCGGAGCAGCGCCCCCATACGGAACGCGCCGTAAACCGTACCCGAAAAAGGCACGGAAAGGCCCACTACGTCGGGCTGATGATCGCGCAGCAGATCCAGCGTGATCTCTTCCAGCATTTCGTCCACGACGGTGGGGGCACGCGCCAATTCACGAGCGAGCGAATCAAAGCTCGAAGCCGAGGCAGCCAGCTTTTCCCCGTAGCGAGAAAATTCAAAACGCGGGTCGCAGCCGATTTTCACGTAGTCGGCGAGGTCGTCGAGGTAGAGGGAGGCCAAGTGCTGCGCGCGATCGGCGAGGGGGAGCGCGAGAAACTGGTCCAACAGAGGCCCCTTCTCTTGCAGCGGCACGAAGCGCGGGCCTTCCGGGAAAAACTCGCGCGCGGCGATTTTTTTCGCGAGCTCGGGGGCGCGCCCTTGCAGATAAGAAACGGCTTGGTCTACGGTGCCCAAATAGTCGGAGTAGGCCTCCAAAAAAAACTGCAGCTCTTGATTCACGGCGATCACGGCCGGCTTCATCGCCGCGCGAATCCGTTCCAGTCCGGGGCGGGAAAATAACCGCAACACCAGCTCCAGCGCGGGGTCCGCCTGGGCCGTCTCCACCGAACCATCGGGGAAATGCTCGTCCAAAAAGCCTTTGAGATAAGCCGTTGCCGGGTAAGGCGTATTGATCTGCACCATCGGCGCAGTGACGAGGAGGAGCTTCATGGAACCTATCCTATACACCACGTTTTGCGCTGCGCCAAGGTGGCTGGCCCTCCCGGGGCCGTGTTTTCTTTAGAAAAAACCGGGAAAAGCCGAAAGATTCTGGAACTGGAGAACCGCCCCCATGAACCATAAAGCTTTACTCCTTCTATTGCCGGCCCTCACGCTCGCCTCTTGCAGCACTCCAACGCGCGGCCCCGCGAGTACCGATGCCTATAGCGTGCCCTTGGACAAAATCGAAGTGGTGGGCGGCGACGAAAAATCTTTCCTTCCGCCTTCTCCGAATGTGGCGCCCGAGCCGCTCGGTAAGGACTACGACGTAGTGGTGGTGGGCAGCGGCCTCAGCGGCCTCTCCGCTTCGATCTTCCTCTCCGACGCCGGCAAATCCGTGCTCGTGCTCGAAAAAGAGGCCACGTTCGGCGGCCTCGCTCAGGGCACCACGTTTCCCGGAACCGACGTTCGCTTCGACCGCGGCGCCGCTTACTGGACCAGCGCCTACGAAGAAGAGCAGCAAATTCTTCAGCGCATCGGCCTGGGCGATTTCCAGACCAAGCATCCCATCCCCGAGCCGATCGATTCCTACTATTGGAACGGCAAAATGTATCCGGGCATTTGGGACGACGAAACTTTGAAAGAACTTCCCGCCAGCTTCGCGCTCTTCAAGAATGAACTCAATAAAGCGAGCGACGAAGGCCTGATCCCCGACCAGCCGATCGAGGAAGCCCCGAAGATGGACCTCGACAAATACAATACCGCAGGCTGGATCCGTTCCATGCCCTCGCGCGCCGCCAAGCGAGCCGACTCCGACTCGAAGGCGATCTACGCTCGCTACAAGGCCGACCTGAAGAGCGGAAAAATTTCCGCCCAGGATCCCATGGCCGGAGTAGTGGGCCTGATGGACCTCTACTGCCGCTCCGCTTTGGGCACCACGGCTCAATATGTTTCCGCGATCGCGTTCGCCAACTTCTATATCTCCGAGATCGTAACCCGCTACACCACGCAGATCGGCACCGGCCAGGCCGCCGAGAATATGGTGAAGCTGCTCGGTTCGCGTAATGGCGTAACGTTGCAGGCTTCCTCGCCCGTGCTGCACATCAAGAATGGCGCCGACGGTGTAGACACCATCTACGCTCAAAACGGCAAAGCTTACAGCGTGCACTCCAAGTACCTGGTGTTCGCCGCGCAGCTCAAGTTCGCCCCCAAAATCATCGACGGCTTCGCCGCCGGTGCGCCCGAGCAAGCCGGGCTCATGAGCGCGATGGCCTACTCGGATTATTCCGTGCACGCCGTGGAAGTGAAGGGCCATCCTTATCGTCTCACGTACGACACCTGGACCCGCGCCACCGACGCCAACGACCATGACTTCACCGACTTCATCTTAGGCCGCTGGATGGATCCGTCCCTGAACGGCTACGACGGCTTCCGCGACTTCAAATCGGATCCGCCCGGCAACTCGATCATCACGATCTATCACCCGCTGCCTTTGGGCTTCACGGGTAGCGGTTACGATGATCATCAGGCCAAGCTCGTGGCCGCTCACGCGGTGAACCGCTTGCTGCAGATCTACAGCCCGTTCCTCGCCGAAAACTACAAGACGAAGTTCGAAGTGCTCGGCGTGCAAACCTCGCGCTGGCCCTTCTCCGTGCACGTAGCCGTGCCCGGCCACTTCCTCAAGAAAGTGAAGATCATGCGCAAGCCTTACGGCCGCGTATTCTTCGGGAACAATAACCTCGGCACCCCGGCGTTCGAAGAAGCGCTGTTCCGTGGCCACTGCGCCGCGAACAACGTGCTCGCGCATATGGATACGAGCTTCGCGCCCGAGGCTTGGTCGCGCTGCGTGATCGAGAAGTAGTCTTTTTTAGGGACTAAGAAACGGCTGGCCCACGCGGGCTGGCCGTTTTGTTTTTGACTTGCTCGTCGACTCGGACCAAGGTTGTATCCACCTAGGGGGTACTATGACCTTGAAGTTGTTGATTGGCGTTTCTTTCATTCTGGCGGCGCAGGCGCACGCGACCGGAATTTTACGCGTGAACGGCCAGCCCGGCGAGGGCCAGCCGAGCAAGGTCTTCCTCATGAAGTGCGACACAGATGCGGCGGGCAAGCTGGTGAAGTACACGTGCGGTAAGCAAGGGGATTATTGGCGGCTTTCCGAGGGTGTCCTGAATCAAGATATTCCCTTGTCGAGCGGGTCCTACGCCATGTCGTACGATAACGATGGTGGCAACAGTCTGGTGAAGATCAAGGATGGCGAAACCACCACGGTTCATCTCGAGCAGGTTGATTTTCCGACCGGCGCCAAGCCCGCCGACATTCGGGTGATCTTAGACCTGACGGACGCCCAAGAAGTGGGGAACTACTTGTCGTCGATGTATTCCATCGATGTGATGGAGCAATATAATTACGAGCGGCCCCGGGCGCCGAAGACTCCCGAGAACGAGGCGTTCTTTGCCGCGATGGAAAACGCGCAAAAACCGGCAGACCTTTTCAACGTGGTCGTGAAATTCGATGCAAACGGAATCCCGTCGTTTTGGAACCTCTGGCACGGCTTCGTGAAACCCACGGGCGGTTGCGCTACGGCCTGTCTTTGGGCGGGAGAACATGGACACTTCGTGGCGGTACTCCCGGGCTCGGTGTATTCCGTGGTCGATTGGAGCCGAGGACCTGATAGCCCGGTTTACCACCACGGGGTTCATTCGCGGCCGCAATAGGGCGACGCAAAGGCATGACTGAGGGGGCTTGATGAAATTCATTATTTTTCTAACGACGTTCATTTCCGTAAATGCTTTTGCTTTGGGACCGATTCTCAACGGCACTTACGCAGGCACTGAAACTTGTGGCGCCGATTCGTTTTCTACGCGGATGGTTTTCACCGACGAAACTTTGGCGTGGGGTGATCAGGTCAATGCCTTTGAGTTTGATGCAAACTCCAACGGCTTTTTTAAAGTCAAAGCAACTTCGGGCATGGCGGGAAGTGGTCTAGGGCATTTCACCAAAAATGGCCTTCACTATGAGATCATTTTCGATTTCGTGGGAAAAGATGGCTCTTCCCATCCGGCGCCCGGCGAAGACACTTTGACGTACAAGGACGGTATCGTTCATCTCGATTCTTCGGCTTCCGCCGGACCGCGGGGAAAGATTAGTTGTTCCGGAGATTTTTCCCTCGTCCCTTAGTGGGTTCCGGCGGGGGAGCAAATAGCGCATATGCGTATACGCGCACGCCGTTTTTTTTGTTAGTCTACGGGGATGAAAATGCTCATCCTCGCGCTTCTGCTTCTTGTTCCGTATAACGCCCACGCCACCGATCTCACCGCCTATACGGCCGTGGAAGCAGGGAAGGCCTATCCCCAAAGCAACCTCGCCGATTTCCTGATCGACGGAACGGCCTACCGGGTGGATCTCTTCGGCGGCGCGAAACTGGCCAACATTAAGTTCCTCTCCGCGATCGGCCTCGGCCTCGATTTCACGTACACCACGTGGCGCGCGAAAAACGACGAAGCGGGCTTTCGCTATAAACAATACCAGTGGGACATGTTCAAACTTCCCATCCAGCTGGGCTGGTTCCTGCTGGAACCCGGAATCATCTGGATGGTTACCGACGTGGGCATTCCCCACCTCAACATCGACCACACGAGCATTCGTCCGGGGCTCAACGTAACGGCCGGGCTGCGAATCCCGCTTCTGCCCCATTTCAATCTGCGGGCCGATGCGCGGGCCCAGCGCGTGATGATGGAAAAAGAGCTCACCAGCACCAACGAGCGCTTTAACGTTACGGGACAGAGTTATTCGTGGTTTGCCGGGGGCGAGCTGTACTTTTAGTCCTTTTATTTTAAGCGTCTCTGCCGCATTCTTAAAGGGTCCGACACGGAGGCGGGACCCATGAAAAGATTCGCTCGGCTTTTTCTCGATCCCCGCATTCTCATCGCCATCGGGATGGGATTTGCTTCCGGTCTCCCGCTTCTTCTTACCGGCTCTACCGTTCAGCTTTGGTATAAAGAAGCCGGCGTGGATATCGTGACGATCGGCTTCCTGGGGCTCGTGGGCTTACCCTATTCCTTCAAAGTTTTCTGGAGCCCTCTTCTCGACTGGTGGGTGCCTCCTTTTCTCGGCCGCCGGCGCGGCTGGCTGCTGATCACGCAGGTGGCCCTGATCCTCGCTCTTTGCGCCATGGCCTTTTGCGATCCGAAGCTCGCGCCTGCCGTGCTCGCGTTTGTGTCCTTAGTGGTGGCCACCGTTTCGGCCACGCAAGACATCGCGATCGACGCTTTTCTGGTCGAACTCTTTCCGCCGGAATCCTACGCCTTCGGAGTGCAGTGCTACGTGCAGGCCTACCGGATCGCGATGCTCGTGGCGAGCGGGGGCGCGCTTATCCTGGCCGACAAATTTTCCTGGCGCATCGCCTTCCTGGTGATGGCCGCCTGTATGGGGATCGGGCTGGTCGCGACTCTGTTGGCCCCCGAGCCCAAAAACTACGGCAAACCCAAAAATCTCTTCGATGCCGTTATGCTTCCCCTCCGCGAATTCCTCACCCGGCGAAATGCGCTTCTGATCCTGCTCTTTCTCGCGCTTTATAACGCCAGCGGGAACATGGCTTCCTCGCTCACGAATATTTTTTATTCCGACCTCGGCTTTACCAAAACCCAGATCGGCCTCACGGCCAAGAGCTTCGGGCTTGGCGCCACCATCACGGGCGGCATGATCGGCGCGGTGTTGGTGTATCGTCTCGGCATCATCCGGTCGCTGTGGGTCTTCGGTGCATTGCAGTCGGTCGCGTGCCTCAGTTTCTCGTGGCTCGATCACTTCGTGCACGCCGCCGGTGCCCCGGTGGCATGGGCCCTGGCGGTGGCGATCGTAATCGAAAATCTCGGCATTGGCTTGGCCACGGCGGCCTACGTTTCCTACATGGGAAGCATCGTGGATCGCCGATTCACCGCCACGCAGTACGCGCTTTTTTCGAGCCTGATGGCCGTGCCGCGCACGGCGCTTGCCCCGGTTGCGGGGATTTTGGTGAAAAATGTGGGCTGGTATTCGTTCTTCTTTTTATGCGCGGCCGCCGCCATTCCAGGAATGATCCTGCTCTCGAGGGTGAGCAAGTTTTTTGTACCTAAGGAAGCGCAGGTAGTTACGGCATGAAGGCTTTTCTTTTGTTCTTTATTTCGCTCTCCGCCTTTGCGGGCGGCGACCTCCAATCCCAGCTCGACGCTAAGGCCCATGAGGGCAAGCCGCCGGCTGCCACCGCAAAAGTGATGGAGGCTTCGCTCGCGAAGCTCCGCAAATCCCGCATCACGGATCGCGCCGTGAAAACGGGCGCCGCGTTTCCGGACTTCAAGCTGAGCGGCCCAGGGGGAAAAATTTTCGACTCCTCCGAGCTCCGCAAAAGCGGCCCACTGATCGTTACGTTTTACC
>Ga0207125_10095_pt1 | contig 20605 bp, 20 predicted proteins | sample Alteio_BWMinHeat_19_FD_153556 | JGI IMG/M metagenome (GOLD analysis project Ga0207125, IMG submission 153556) | Enriched cells from forest soil in Barre Woods Harvard Forest LTER site, Petersham, Massachusetts, United States -... | ecosystem: Environmental > Terrestrial > Soil > Temperate forest >...
GGCCGCCATATCGGCTACTACGGCGGCATCAATTATGGCTACGGTTACAGCGGCTTCGGCTATGAGGGCGGCTATTGGAACGGCAACAACTTCTACTACAACCGCTCCGTCAATCGCATCAACGACCGCGTGATCCGAAACGTCTATGCCCGCCCGGTCACCGTCGTCAACAACACCCGCATCAGCTACAACGGCCCCCGTGGCGTTCAGGCGCGACCGCGTCCGGCGGAGATCGAAGCCAGTCACGAGCAGCACACCCGGCCCATGCAGACCCAGGTCGAAGTCCGCAATACGGCCATGGCCAACCGTAACCAGTCGTTCAACGCCAACCATGGCCGTCCCGCCGAGGTCGTTTCCGCCCGCCCCGTCGCAGCCACCCCCGGCATCACCGCTCCTCCGGTCCGCGGAGGCTTCGGCGGCAACCGTCCGGGCGAAACCAACAATAACCGCCCGGTCGAGATGAACCGTCCAGGCCAGCCGGTCCAACCCGGTCAACCCGGCCAACCCAATGGGGGACGTCCCAACGAAATGAACCGACCCGGACAGCCGGTTCAGCCCAATGCCGGACGCCCGGGCGAATTCAATCGTCCGAATCAACCCAACCAGCAGCTAGGTCAACCCAACAACGGACGTCCCGTCGAGATGAACCACCCCGGACAGCCGGTCCAACCCGGCCAACCCAACGTTGGACGTCCGGGCGAATTCAATCGTCCCAACCAACCGAACCAGCAGCCTAACCAAGGCCGGCCCGCCGAGATCACTCGCCCCGGACAGCCGGTCCAGCCCGTTCATCCCGATGCAGTTCGCCCACAGGAGGCCATTCGTCCCGGTCAGCCGGGCCGTCCGGCAGACCTCAACCGTCCTGCGCCGGCGAATCCGATCATCGCCCACCCTCCCACGGAGATCAACCGTCAACCGCAACCAGGGCGCCCCGAAGCCGTTCAGCCTAACCGTCCGGACTTCCGCTCCAACCACACCGAGCCCCAACCGCAACGCCAGCCGGAGATTCAGCAACGTGCGGTTCCCCAACCGCAGCCTCAACACATCGAAGCTCCCCGGCAGACCCCACCGCAGCGCGTAGAAACCCCGCGCCCAGCCCCTCAGCAACACATGGAAGCTCCGCGTCCGGCTCCTCAGCCTCACGTAGAAGCGCCCCGACCAGCCCCGGCGCCCCACGTTGAAGCGCCTCGTCCGGCACCCGTACCGCATGTCGAAGCACCGCGACCGGCGCCAGCACCAAAGCCCGCCGCTCCCGCTAAGGATAAGGACGAACATCCTCGCTAAGCGCAGTCCAAACCTGAAAAGGCCCGCCTCGGTCATCGAAGCGGGCCTTTCTCTTGCCCTGAACGGCAATTGGAAACTCGTTATTGGCAGCCGTAAGCGAAACCGAGCGCACATCGGTCACCCAGCGTACGGCAGCGCGTTCCCAACGAATGCAAGCCCACCGCTCAGGCCATCGCCAACTGCACCAGCAGCACCACATTCAACGTCACGATTACCGCGACGGAAGCCCACCCGGCAATCCGCGTCCGTCGCGCCGAAGCGAACTCCGCCATCACATTCGACCGGTTGGTCAGAATCAGCAGCGGAATCAGCGCCGCCGGCAGCGTAAAACTCAACACTGCCTGCGACAGCACGATAATCTTCAGCGGCGACAGCCCGACAGCGATCACCACAATCGCCGGAACCACCGTAATCAGCCGCCGCAGAAAAATCGGGAACTGTATATGCAGGAAGCCCTCGATGATCACCTGCCCAGCCATCACGCCCACCGTCGAGCTGGACAGACCGGAGCACAGCAGCGCCACCGCAAACGCTCCGGCAGCCATCGGCCCCAGCAGCGGCCCCAGGGTCTTGTAGGCTACTTCGACGTCATCCACCACCGCGCCATGCGAAAACGCCACCGCGGCCATAATGATCATCGCCGAGTTAATCAGCCATGCCCCGTTCATCGCCGCAAAAACATCGATCAGCTCATACCGCAAATACTCGCGCACCATGGCCGGCACGATGCTCTTAGGAGGCGGTGAGCCGGGGTCCCCGACGGACGCTTTTGTCCGTTGGGGTGAAGACATCTCTACCCGTCGCGGCTGCACCAGCGCCGAGTGCAGGTAGATCACATGCGGCATCACGGTCGCACCCAACATGCTTACGGCCAGATACACGCTGTCGCTCAGGTCTTTCTTGTTGCCGGTTGCGAACGTCGGCAGCAGCGTATGCAGCGCCACCTGCTGCCAGTCCGGATGCACCAGGAAAACCTCGATCGCATAGCACCCGCCGATGATCGCCAGGAAGACCATGATCCCGCGCTCGAACCATCGGAAGCCCGCCAGATCGAGCGCCAGTATCCCGAACACCAGCACCGTTGATGCCAGCGCCGCAGCCAACAAGGCCCCCGTCGGGCTCCATCCATGCGCCAGCATTGCCGGCCCGAACAGCAGGTAAAGCCCCAGCGCCGCGCCGATAAACTCCGCCAGGTCGGTCGCTATGGCCGCAACCTCAGCCGCAACCCACAGCATGATCGTCGTTGGCCGCGAGAAGTGTTTGCGGCAGTTCTGCGGCAGCGTCAGGCCTGTAACAATGCCCAGCTTGGCCGACAGGTACTGTATGAGGATGGCCATCGCGTTGGACCACAACAGCACCCACAGCAGCCTGTATCCAAAGCGGCTTCCGCCGGCGATATTGGTGGCAAAGTTTCCCGGATCGATATACGCAATCGACGCCACAAACGCTGGCCCAAAGTACTTCCACACCTCATTGCGCCGGAACGCCGGAACATGCCCACCTGTCCCTGGTTCAGCCGTCTCCGCCGCAGCCGCGCCCTTTAAAGCTTCCGTACTGCTGTCACCGGAGTTGAAGTGAGGATCGTCCATTCTCTATGAGTATAGAGAACAAGAGGTTGTCGGCCCCAGCACCCCGCTCCAGCGCCCGCCTCCAGTACCCACGTGAATCGCTCCGGACGCTCCCTCATCTAATCCATCTGGGTACTGAGTCGACGTATCCAGAAGGTAATACCGCCATGATCACGATGCGCCCGGCCGCAGAACGCGGCCACGCCAACCACGGTTGGCTCGATGCCAATTTCACCTTCAGCTTTGCCAACTACTACGACCCAGCCTGGATGGGCTTCCGCGCCCTCCGCGTCATCAACGACGACATCATTGCTCCCGGCCGCGGCTTCGGCAAGCATCCCCATGACAACATGGAGATCCTCACCTATATGATCTCCGGCTCGCTCGGCCATAACGATTCCACCGGCGGCTCCGGAGCCATCACCCCCGGTGAGCTGCAGCACATGTCCGCAGGCACCGGCATCTTCCACTCCGAGCAGAACGCCTCGCAAACCGAAGAGTCGCACTCGCTGCAGATCTGGATCCAGCCCAACCAGCGCAACGTCAAGCCGGTCTACAACCAGCGCCGCTTCCGCGTGGCCGAAGAGCCCAACAAGTTCCACCTGCTCGCCTCCGACAACGGCCGCGACGACAGCTTCAAGATGTACGCCGATGCCGACCTGTACGCCGCCGTCATCGAACCCGGCGCGACAGTGGCCCACACGTTCGGCAAACCCTACGGCTGGCTCCACGTCGTCCGCGGCGAAGTCTCGCTGGCTGGTGCGAAGCTCAAGGCCGGAGACGGCGTCGCTCTGAGCAACGAAGAAGCCATCAGCCTGACCAGCAAAACCGGCGGCGAAGTCCTTCTCTTCGACCTCGACTAATCCGCCACCAACTCGGTTGTCAGGAGCCCCATGTCCGGATTCCCGGACATGGGTTTTCGTTTAACGACAACCTCAAAATCAACGCCCTCTGCCCTTCGCCACGACCAGATGCATCCGGCCCCACGCGCAAATTGTCTCCAACACCGGCAACAACGTTTTTCCATACTTTGAAATCGAATAGCGAACGCAGGGAGGCACACGCCGCTCCTCCTTGCGCAACAGAATCCCGTCGTGGACAAGCTCCTGCAAATGTCGTATCAGCATCCGCTCCGTAATTTCGGGAATACTCCGCCGCAGTTCGCTTGTCCGCATCGGCCCCTCCGATAGCCGCCACAAAATAGTTCCCTTCCATCGGCCATCGATAACCGACAGCATGGCGTCGATAGGGCATGCAGTTAATTCCTTTTTCGATACCGGCAAGACGGCCTCCTAGAACATACTGACATATTTGTCAGTACATCGTTTTGCATCAGTATAGGATCTCGACCATCTCACATGCAGGAGGTGTCTCATGCTCATTCTGGATATCACCGTCGCTGTTTGCATCGGTCTGCTGGTCGGCGCGGAGTTGTCGGTCTCCGTATTCATCAATCCAATCCTGTCGCGGCTCAACGAAAGCGCACAGGCCGCCGCCACGCGTCTGTTCGCCATCAGACTCGGAAGATCGATGCCGTTCTGGTACGCAGCCAGTCTGCTCCTGCTTCTCGCCGAGACCTTTCTCCGCCGCCACGCACCGGGTTCACGCCGTTGATCGTTGCCGACGCCATCTGGGCAACCGTCATCGTCCTGACGCTCCTGTTTCTCGTGCCGATCAACAACCGCATGATGCAGCTCGACGCAGGCGCATTCCCCGAGAAAGCCAGGCGTGCTCACGATCGCTGGGACATGCTCCACCGCATCCGCGTAGCTGCACTCGCAACCGCAATGATCTGCTGTCTGCTCGCGATCTTGCGATAGAGCCTTGATCGTCGTCCGCGTAGACGGCGATCGCACGAAACGCGAAGTCGCGAAATTGGTACGGCTCGTAGTCGAAGCCGCAGACCACCAAGTTGGCAGGGATAGGGCCGTTCATCTTGCGATACACTTTCGCTGAGATCGCAATCTAAAGGACCTGCGCTTGATGGATCTACCCAAGGAAGCAACGGACAGAAGAGCGCGGTCACTGGCAATTCTGGCTTCGGAATCCGTACCGTACATGTCTCAATTGCCGGTGACCGAGACCTCGACCGAAGTAAAGCCACGTGCTAAGGAAGAGATCGCCTACCGCGCCCTTTCACTGCTAACGGTCGCCCTGAAAGGTGAAGGCCTCCAGCAAGACCTTGTCGCCGGCATCGTTCGCAAACACGGACTCGCCTCTCACCTCACGCCGAAGGAGTCCGTCTTTATCTCAAATCCAAACCCCTCCGAGCAAGACGGAATCCAGTTCGCCTGGCGCTATGAATGTGCCTGGGTTTTGCTCTGGGCGCTCGGATACGTCGAGGAGCTGGACAGGCCGGACCAGGTCTGCGACGTAGCGAGCGCAGTTGGCGTTATGGCGGAACGCACAACATCCGAATTCCTCTCGGACGCAAACCAACGCCCGATCGACGAGGTCCTCGATGCGGCCGACCTCATCTACCGCTATCACTGGGCCGTCGTCAGCGCTCGCATGAAAGGGCAACCTCCGCCTGCGGAGCTGGACGACGGCATTGTGCAAGAGCGTCACTACGCCTTGAATTGGCTGGTTCGGTATATGAATCAGGAGTGGGACGACATCAGTACGGACACGTAGAGGACCTTCTTTTCGCCGCTACACAAATCCGGACGATGCTCACGTACGGCGCGACGACATACGCCATAAGTGGGCATCGCCCGATCGAAACCACGGAAACAAGCCGTTCATTCACTACCGGATCGAAAACCTCCTTCGGACTCCGGCTGCAATGGCCGCTAACCCGCTGCCAACCAGAACAAGCGAACCAGGTTCAGGCACCGGAGACGCTCCACCCACAAGTCCTACCGCGGGGTCGGTGCTGCTGACAAACGTGGTGCTTCCATCCGCCAGGTTGAGGGTCACTATCGAGGAGATCGGAAGATCAAAGGCGTACAGAGTGCCGTTGACGTTCGTGATCGTTCCAAGGCCAAAATCGGTGGCAGTTACGAGAGTGGCCGCCCCAGTCAGCGTATCGATCCGATAGATATTGGGGTCAATCAGTGAGGTTGGAGTAAAGGTGACGGGATCGAAGATGCCAGCGTCCATGTTGGCGTAGAGGTTGCCACCAAAGTCAAACAGGCTCTCGTCATAGATGTAGAAAGAGCCATCAGGATCGCCGGGAACCCCACTTTTAGGAGTAAACGGTACGGCTGGAATGCCCGTCGGTCCAATGAGAGTCGCTGCCCCGGTTACGGGATTGATGGAGTAAAGATTGTTGGCGAGGTCGGTGGCAAACACACTGGCACCAAGCTGACCGACAAGGTTTGCGGAGTTCGGGCCACAGGCTGAAGTGGGAAGCGAACAATCGCCCAGACCGGTTGCACCGACTGTGGACATTACCCCAGTTGCCGGGTTGATCGAGTTCAGGTTCCCGTCGAAGCCGAGGGAAAGCAGCGAGCCACCAGGACCTCGAACCAAACCTCCCGAGCCTGCGCCAAGCCCTGGACCGATCGGGGTAAAAGATCCGGTGGAAAGATTAATCGTGCCGAATTGCCCGCTGTCCCCGACGACGTACACAACAGCGTCGGCGTAGGCCGCAACGGTGGATGTAGCCAATGTGAGTGCCAGGGCGACTTTTTGCCAGAGAATCATAAAACCTCCTTTATTTCTGCGGCCATTGTGCGAAATACCCGGCTGACTCGCCATGTGCGGCATGTGACTTGCGTGTGATTTGCAGGTGATTTTGCCGTTCTCGGCTGGCATGGCGATCCGGTGCGTCGTCTTCGGTTCCCTATAATGGGGCGATCCCGGTGCTTTCCATGCAGAATGAGCAGTTTCCGAACATCGTTCGCTTTGGCGGCTTCGAACTCGATACGAGGACGGGCGAACTGACCAGCGGTGGAAGCAGGATTCCGCTACAGGACCAGCCGTTCCAGATCCTGAAGCTGCTGACGGACCGGCCGGGCGAAATCGTGACCCGCGAAGACATTCAGAGCCAGTTGTGGCCGGGCGATACGGTGGTCGAGTTCGAAAACGCGGTCAACGCCGCCATCAAGAAACTGCGGATTGCGCTCGGGGACTCCGCCGAAGAGCCGCGCTATGTGGAGACGCTGCGACGGCGGGGTTATCGGCTGATGGTTCCGGTCGAGCGACCGTCGCCGCCGGGGACTGAAAGCGCAACGTCCGTCACAGAATCAGCAGCCGCATCGAACCCGGCAGTACCTGCCTCCAGCACCCCTCGCTGGAAAGTGCCTGTTTTAGCCGCGCTGACCCTGCTGGTGCTCGCCGGTCTGGGGTACGCTTATGTGCGCCACGCGACCCATCCGGCGCCAAAGCTGAGCGACCGCGACAAAATCGTCCTGGCAGACTTCGAGAACAAGACGAACGACCCCGTCTTCAGCGAGACCCTTCGTCAGGGCCTTACCGTCCAGCTCGACCAGTCGCCCTTCCTCAGCCTCATCAGCGAGGAAAGAATCCAACAGACGCTGACACTGATGGGCAAGCCGGCGGACACAGCCCTCACTCCATCGATCGCGTCGGAGGTCTGTCAGCGAACGGGCAGTACGGTGGTTCTGGAGGGATCGATTGCCAGTCTGGGAAGCCAGTACGTCCTGTGGCTGCGTGCCAAAAACTGCCGTACCGGAGAGGTGATCGACGAAGAGCAGATGCCGGCAGCCCGAAAGGAAGATGTGCTGAACACCCTGAGCCGGGTCGCCAGCAGTTTTCGCAGCCGGGCAGGTGAGGCGCTGGCCACAATCGACAAACTCGACACCCCACTGGCGGAAGCGACAACACCCTCACTCGACGCCTGGAAGGCTTACAGCACAGGCTTCAAGGTGCTCTCATCCAGCGGAAGTGCGGCAGCCGTGCCGCTGTATAAGCGGGCAGTCGAGATCGACCCTCAGTTTGCGATGGCCTACGCCATGTTGGGCCGCCTCTACGGAGACATCGCCGAATCCAGTCTATCGGCCGAGAACACCACCAAGGCCTGGCAATTGCGCAGCCACGCCAACGACCGAGAAAGGTTCTTCATCGACGCCTCCTACGACATGCAGGTCACGGGCGACCTCGAGAAAGCGCGCCTGGTTTGCGAAGCCTGGGAACAGACCTACCCGCGCGATCCTAATGCGCACGGATTTCTGTCCGGCGCCATATATCCGGCCCTGGGCAAGTACGAGGAGGCGCTGGAAGAGGCCCACAAAATGTGGGATCTCGAGCCAGACTTTCCGGTGTCGTATAACCTCGTCGCTCTGGGATACGTTGCCCTCGGGCGGCTGGACGAAGCCGGGCACACGCTGGACGAAGCCGCAGAAAAACACATGCAGATGCCGGACCTCGTCGTCGACCGCTACCAGCTCGCTTTCCTCAAAGGCGATCTGCCGGGGATGGAAAAAGCGGTGGCGGCCGCTACGAAAACACCGGACGCGCAGGACCTGGTCGCGAACCAGGAATCCTTCGGGGCAGCCTACTCCGGGCATCTGGAGCGAGCGCGGAGCCGGTCGAGCTTCGCCGTGCAACTGGCCCAACAGGGCAACCAACAAGAGCGGGCCGCTCTATTTCAAAGTGGAGCGGCAGTCCGGGAAGCATTCTTCGGAAACGCAGCCGAAGCCCGGCGCAACGCTAGGAGCGCGCTCGTCCTTTCCAAAGGAAAGGAAGTCGAGTACGGCGGCGCATTCGCCCAGGGCCTGGCCGGAGACGCCACGGCAGCCGACACCATCGCCGACGATCTGGCGAAACGCTTTCCCGACGACACCTCAGCCAGGTTCTACTACGTGCCCACGCTCCGCGCCCTTGCGGCCCTCAACCGCCACAATCCCGCCAAGGCCCTCGAATCGCTCCAGATCAACATCCCTTACGAATCAGGTGAGCCGCAGAGCTGCTTCTTTGGATTTTTCGGCGTGATGTATCCGGTGTATCTACGCGGAGAGGCCTACCTCGCCCTACATCAAGGCCCACAGGCCGCAGCCGAGTTCCAGAAAATCATCGCCCATCGCGGAATCGTCGTCAGCGACCCCGTCGGCGCCCTCGCGCTCCTGCAACTCGGCCGAGCCTACCGCATGGCCGGCAACCAAGCCAAAGCAAAGGCCGCGTACAGCAACTTCCTGAACCTATGGAAGGACGCAGACGCCAACATGCCTGTCCTTGTGCAAGCCAGGTCGGAATACGCGCAATTGGGTTAAACGGTCTAGGAACCTGTTGCAATACTCCGCCAACGCACGAACCCACACCAGATTTCTGCAGGCCATTGCCGAGGAAGCCACAAATTTCTCAGTAGGTCCAGACTTTAGTCTGGACATTAAAGCCGCGTGAAATGCGCACTTCCGCCCTGCCGGAGAACCGGGCCCCGCGCGACCGGTCTTTGGTCGCGTGGGTGGTAGGCCGGAGCGGAGGCGAAGCCGGAGCAACAAAATTGCCTTCCGTCGCCATGCCATGGCCTTATCGGGTTTCAACCCCAGAAGGTCGAGGAGTTGGGATACTCCTCCGCGGTCTGGACGTGGCGGAAGTGAACGAGATTTGTGGCGCAGCGACAGAGAGCAATTTTGTCGCTGCGGCAGCAAGGAAACGCGCTTCGCGCGCGTTTTGAGTGTCCAGACTAAAGTCTGGACCTACCAGGAGATTTGTGGGTTCCGACGCGGGCTTTAGTTCATGTGGTATGCCTCACTTGCCGCACCCGATGACGCTACAAGCGTTCCTGGGGACTTATCCGTCGATCCCCCAATAAGCCTGGTGCCCACATCTCAGAATTGAGATGTGAAATGATAGCCCATACTCCTCAAGGACTAACCATGCTCGACGTCCACCCTGCCCATCACGCCGCCACAACATGGCGCGATTTCTTCATCCATATCGCCACCATTGCCCTCGGTCTGCTCATCGCGGTCGGCCTTGAGCAAACCGTCGAGGCCATGCACCACCGCCATCAGCTTCACCATCTCGAAGCGGATCTCCACACCGAAGGCATACGCAACCTGCACATCGCGCTGGATAACATTCGCGCTTCCGAGCAGCGCCGCCAAACCGATGCCCAGCAGTATGCCGAACTCATCCAGGCCGTGCGCGACCACCGCGCCGCTGCAGCCCTTCCCACGCAAAGCATCCTCTACAGCAAGCCTGCTTATGCTGTCTGGACAGTCGCGCAGCAGAGTGGAACCCTCGGCCTTCTGACCCGCGAAGATGCCCAGTGCTATGCCCGCCTCTACGGCGTCGTCCAATACGCGGTCGATCAAGTAAAAGACATCAATTCCGCGAACGACAGAAGAACGGTAGCGATGTTGCCCGGCGTCAACGACCTGACAGGCTTCCCCGCCCTGGCGCAGACCGGGCAGCCGCCCCGTTTCGATCTCTCCCTCCTCAACCCGCAGGATCTGCGCGACGCCCGCAACGCCATCGCCGCGGATCTTCTCACTGCGCGGCAAAGCATCAAGTGGAATGTCTACCTCTACGGTATTGAGTGGTCTGTCCTGCAGGGCTCCCGCTCGGATGAGCAGAACCTCCATACCATCTACGACTCCATGGACGTGTACCTGCACGGCGGAATCCCCGCATTGCTGGCGAAATATCCGTTGCCCGAGTAGTTGCTAGAGCAGTTTCGGTAATACTGTGATCTCTCGGGCGGCGGAGAAGGCCGTTTTCGTTGGGAGAAAACGGCGTCAACACCCTCTCTCCGGTCTACACCTTTACCGAAACTGCTTTAGCCTATGCCCCTGGAGAAAACTGATGCTCCTACACATCGTCACTATCTGCATCGGGCTGATCATCGCCTTCGGCCTGCAGCAGATCGTGGAGGTGTTCCAAAGGAGGCGGCATATACGCCGTGCGCGGGACGCGGCGAAGGCGAGGGCGCGAGAGGAGGATGCGGCGCGTCGGCAGGTGCAGCGCTAAGATACGATGATTCCATCATTGGCCACTATTTTCTGCAGGAGAGCGTAGTCCATGCTCGACGTACACCCCGCCCATCACGCTGCCACTACCTGGCGAGACTTCTTCATCCACATCGCCACCATCGTGCTTGGCCTGCTTATCGCCATCGGCCTCGAACAAACCGTTGAAGCGCTGCATCGGCAGCATGAGCGATCTCACATCCGCGAGTCGCTTCATAGTGAGTTGCTGCAGATCGAAGACGACACTGTAACATCGCGGGTCACCCTGGCCCAGCGCAATGAATGGATACAGGCGCGCATCGCCAAGGTGCAGGTCGCGGTCTGGCAGCATCAACCATTGCCCCCGCCCCCTCCGCACATCGGCGCAATCGTCCTCGTTCGTCCCGACGATCCAGTGTGGCGTTCGGCCAAAACCAGTGGCCTCGCCCCGCTGCTTTCCGAGCAGGAAGTGGCCGCCTATTCAGAGATCGAATCGCTCGCCACCAAAATCGATGTCGCCTACGACCGCATGGTCGTCGCTCACTCCCAACACATTGCGTTTGAACACGAGTTTCCCTCCCTCAATGGATCGCCCGACCTCTCCCATGCATCCGCCGACGATGTACGCAACTATCTCAGCCTGCTGACCGAGGAGCAACTCGCGATCGACTATATTGGGCTCATGGTCGCGCGTATGCATGGTGCAGAATCCGCGATCCTCCAAGGCAACTTCGACCTCAAACAGATTCAGGCCGCTGAAAAGGAATCCACTCCGGTTTTGAACTAGAGAATGGGAAGTCGGCTTAGCGGAAGTTAGGGCGCCAATCTGCTTTCACCGATGAAGGCTCAACGCATGCGCTGTCCGAGGCTTTACTGCCCGGTAGAACCAAACCCAGCTGCACCCCGCGGAGCCTCTTCCAGCGTATCGGTCTCCTCGAACGTCGCCTGAATCCGCTCCACAATACGCAACTGCGCAATCCGGTGCCCCGGCGCAATGCTCTGCGGCTCGTGCGAAAGGTTCGTCAGCACCACCTTCAGCTCCCCGCGATACCCCGGATCGATCACACCCGCGAGCGTGGTCAAACCCCGCAACGCCAGCCCGCTGCGGTCTTCCACCAACGCTCCATGCGTGGACGGCAACTCCAGCGCCAACCCCGTCCGCACCGCGCCGGTCGAACCCTCTTCGCCGGCCCGCGCCAGCGTCAACGCCTCGGCCGCAAACAGGTCAGCCGCAAGATCTCCAAACAGGCCAGTATGCGAGTAGCGAGGAAGCTGCGCCGCCGGCAGCAGCCGCTGAACTTTAATCGTAGGTGTAGCAGTCATGAAACCCAGTCTCTCACGCAGCGCGGGGCTTTCTCTACGCTCTATCCCCTACACTCTATCCCCTGCCCTCAAGACAGCCACTTCAGCAGCCGAATCACTCCCATCGGCGCGGCCTTTGAGTGTGCGGACACGTCCGTGCGCCCGTGAATCGCCTGCCGGTTGTCGCGATAGTACGAGAACGCCCGCAGCATCATCTGCTCATTGGTCAGCGTGGGCTCCCAGCCCAACTCTCGACGAATCCGCGTGGTGTCGAACACAAAACTCTCTGCAATCATGCGGTAGTGATACGGCCCCAGCGGCGAGATATTCAGCTTGTGCGCCAGCTTCATCAACGCAATCGCGGGGCTCTTCGGCAGCGATGCCACGCGGGCCTTGCTTCCCGCTTCACGGATCACACTCTCATACATGCCGCGCATCGTCGGCACGCCGTCCGAACCGATATGAAACAGGTTCGACCCCGCGTATCCGAGACACTGGATGCACGCCGTCGCCAGGTCCTGCGCGTAAATAAACTGGTAGCGGTTTGAGCCGTCACCAACCACCCAGACCTTCTTGCTATCGTCGATAAACTCGAACAGAATCGCCAGCAAGCCGAGCCTGCCCATATCGATGATCGTCGGACATCGCAGCGTAATCGCCTGCAGCTCCGGATGCTCCGCATTCAGCTTCGCGAGCTCTTCCTCAGCCGCAAGCTTCGATCGCCCATACAGTTCCACCGGCGCGGGCGTCTCATGCTCGGCGACCTCATGGCCTAAATTCTCGCCCCACAAACAGTTGCTCGAAATGTTGACGACCTTCGTCACCCCCGCGGCCAGCGCGGCTTCGGCCACCAACCGCGTTCCGTCAACGTTCGACGTCCACAGCAGGTCATCGTCCTTCACATCGTGCGCCAGCATCGCCGCGCAGTGAAATACAGCCTCAAAGTTGTGCTCCGCAAACGTCCGAGCCAGCAACTCCGCATCGCGAATATCGCCCTGGATGCTGATCAGATCGGCGTGCGCATCTTCGTCGCGCACGAGATCGATATTCGTAACCGCAAAACCTTCCGCCAGCAGGCGCCGTTTCAACACGCCGCCAAAAAATCCCGACGCTCCAGTAACCAGGACTTCTCTCACGAAGCCACCTTTCCCGGTTGCGTCGATCGAAACAAATAGACGGCGAGCACCGCGATCAACGGCTCGATCGGATGGCGAAAGCGCGCCTGCACCGTCACCACGTAGTAAGGCAGCGGCACCAGCAGGAACGTCAATGCCATCAACACGGCACCGGGCACGCGCCGCTTCAGGGCCAGCCCCAGCCCAAGAAGCCCGCATGCGCTCAGGAAGGCGTAGCTCAGATTGCGCAAAAACTCCTGGCCAAAATGTTTCTCGTCGGCGTGCGGCGTGTCGTCCCAGAAGAACAGGAAACGGTCGCGGGTAAATCGCCAGAACTGGCCGGGGTCTGCGCGCAACCGCGCCTTCGCTTCATTGCCCCGCACGCGCGCATACTCCACTTCGCCCAGCCGCACATACCGCCGGAACTCGGGATCGCCTGCCCAAAGCGGCATCGCCGAGCCCCACGGATACGCATCGTGTGACGGCAGCGTGGACTCATACAATTCAACCCCAAGGTTCGACCGCGTCGGAATGAATGCATGAAGCACCCTCTCATTCCGTACCACCCACGGAGCCATCACCCCAGCAAAGGTCAAGCAAGCTAGCGCCGCTCCAGCAACCGGCCGCAACAGTGTCCGCGGACTGCGCAGCCGCGGCCACACAATCCAGATCATGGCCGCCGGAAGACACAAGAGCAGCGACGCATTCGATAACGCGATCAGCCCCCACAGCAGCCCGAAGAGGGCCCAAAGAGGGTCCAGGGCCCAGGGTTCAGGATCCAGAGTGCGAACTTCATCATCGGAGGCCGTTCCCTGGGCCCTGGGCCCTGGACCCTGGACCCTCGCTCTTTGCCCTGGGCCCTGGACCCTCGCCCGTAGCCGCAACGCAATCACCAGCGACCACGTAAACAGGCACGTGGACAGCGACATCTCCCAGATCCAGTGGATCGCATACTGCAGCGCCGCCGGATACGCCGCCCACAGCCACGCCGACCATAGCGCAACCGGCTGCGCGACCTTCGACCCGCGCCGCGCGAACCCGTTGGCATCGAAACAGCGCGCGGCAATCTCATACACGGCCGGAGCAATCGCAGCCGAAAACACACTGTTGCACGCCAGCAGAAAGAACGCCGCCGCGTTCGTATAGAGCCCAAACATCTTGAAGCTCGCCGCCATCAACAGGGGATACAACGGCGGCGTCCAGGCTGTCGGTCCCGACGGCCCATTGAACGGGTTCGCATACCCCTGCCCCAGCGCCAGCGACCGGGCAATCCTCCCCATCTCCCAGCCAAAGCCGAAGTGGTCCGCCGGCACGCGGATGCGGTAGGTATGGCCGATGACGATGCAGGCCAGCCGCAGAGCCAGCCCCACCCAGAAGATGATCCAGGGAGCGCGAAAGCGGTGTTTAATGGAAGAAATAGTCATACCCCGACGTTTGATTCTAGCGGCTTCTTGACCCGCCCTGCCCATTCCCGGTAAAATCATGAAGTTTGGCGATGCAACTGGTGTGTCTGGTTGCAGGGCCGGCGGATGGGTGCCTTCGCAATGTGCGGGCGCGGATTCCGAACCGGCCGGGCGAGCCGCCCTCCTGACAAGACATTCAGCACTGAGGAAATGCGAGCGTGTCCTTCTGCGCTCTGCAACGAGGTTTCAAGCAATGTACGCAGTCATCCGTACCGGTGGTAAGCAGTACCGCGTCGCTCCTGGCGACACCGTCCGCATCGAGAAGTCCGAGCATCAGGACGGCAACATCGAGTTCTCCGAAGTCGTCGCCGTCTCGGGCGAAGAGGGCAAGTTCGAGCAGGACCTCGGCGGCGCCAAGGTTCTCGCTTCCGTCGTGAGCGAAGGCCGCGGCGACAAGATCCTCGTCTTCCACTTCAAGCGCAAGAAGCAGTACAAGAAGATGCAGGGTCACCGCCAGAGCTTCGTCGAAGTCAAGATCAACGAGATCCTGGTCGGCGGCAAGAGCTTCAAGGCCGAGGCCAAGTAAGCTCACGATTTGTCATCCCGTACCCTAGAGAAGGGGAAGGGACCAGCTTCACCAAATTTTTGCAGCGCCACTATGGCGCGAAAGAGGAACATCTGTGGCACATAAAAAAGGACTTGGATCTTCCAAAAACGGCCGCGACTCAAACGCCCAGCGGCTCGGCGTCAAGCGCTTCGGCGGCGAAGTCGTCACCGGTGGCTCGATCATCGTGCGCCAACGCGGCACACCGCACAAGCCCGGCCTCAACGTCGGCCGCGGCTCCGACGACACGCTCTACGCCAAGATCGACGGCGTGGTCAAATTCCAGGACCGTGGCCAAAAAGGCCGCTTCGTCTCCATCATCCCGACCGCGCAGGAAGCCAGCGCGTAACTTCTGATTCATGCGCCACCACAGGCCCCGCTCCGGCGGGGTTTTTGTGCGTTCGGCGGTATCCGCTACACTACCTGCGAGGGCATCATGCAGGAGTTCATCACATCCCGGCGCGAAGAAATTGCCGATCTCTGTCGCAAGCACCACGTGCGGCGTCTCGCAATCTTCGGCTCCGCCGTTCGCGATGACTTCGACCCTGCGCGCAGTGACGTGGATGTTCTGGTCGATTTCGACGAAATTCCTGTGATGGAATACTCCGACAATAAACATGCGCTGCACGACGAACTGGAAAAGTACTTTGGTCGAAAGGTCGATCTTCTGACTTGGGCCAGCATCCAGAACCAATATTTGCTGCGGGAAGTTGAAAGCTCGCACGAGTTGCTCTATGCCGCGTAACCCAGAGACATATCTGCGCGAAATTCAGCGTGCCACAAAGTACCTCATCGACCACACGCAGGGCTTGGACTTCGCTACCTATATCAAAGATGAAACTCTCATGTTCGCCGTCGAGAGAAATTTCATCATTATTGGAGAGGCAATGGCATGCTTGCGGAGAGATCATCCTCAAGTCATCGCGAGCCTGGAATCAAAGCCAGTCGTACGGTTCCGAAACTTCATCGTCCACGAATATTGGTCTGTGGATCACAAAGAAGTCTGGTCCACATTGAATACGAAGGTGGCACCACTTCAAAAGCTCGTTACAGAAACGCTCGAGCGCATCGCGGCACAGCGGCCCTGAGATTCCTCGTCATATCTTCCGTTCCATCGCCAGCTTCTTGAACGCTCCATACACAAACGACCCCAGATACCACCCATCGATGTACTTGTACGGCGTCTCCCCCGTCGTATAGTGTCCGCACGGCAGCACCTTCGCGACAAAATCGACGTCACGCGCCTCGAAATTCTTCAACACCTCGCGCGAAAACTCCACCCGAAACGTCAGATCGTACGGCGCATAGACCACAAGTGACTTCTTCGGACTCTCCGCGAACGCATCCATAAACGTCATCGGACTGATCGCCAGAAACATCTCTCGCACCTGGTCCTGCGTCAACCCCGCGCCTTCGAATGCCGCGCGAATATGCCGCGTGCTCTGCCCCGTCCACACCACGTCGCCGAACCACGTCGACGCATGATTGAACGCGCACACCCTGAGCCGCGGGTCCATCGCCGCCGCGATAAACGCATAGCAACTGCCCAGGCTCGTCCCCAGCACACCAAACTGCTCGTACCCTTCGCTCTCCAGCCAATCCATGCAGCTGCGAATGTCGGCCACCGCCTGCCGGCATGCTGAAATCGTGCGTCCCACATTCGAACTCACCGCGTAATCCGACCGCTCCAACTCCGCCGGCCGCCGCGTGTCGTGATACGGCTTTGACAGCCGCAGACACGAAATCCCAAACCGGTTGAACAACTCACACAGCGCATTGTGCGAGAAGGCATCCGCATTCCACTGCGGCATAACGATCATCGCCTGCCGCGGCTTGCTTTTGTCCTTGTGTTCCGCCGGATACCATCGCGCATTCACCAGATCGTTCTCAGCGTGCGGCGTCCGCACCGCCGACGTAAACCGCAAAAACGGTGCCTTGCGCAACTCCCCCACCTCAGCCTGCCGCTTGTATTCGCGTTCCTGTTCCAGGGTTTCGGGCCGGACGTTGGTTGGATAGAGCTCCGGGAAATGCTGCTCCATCCGGAAATCCTTCGGCGTCTGGTAATCGAAAAACGAGTGCGGATCGGCAGCAATCCGCTCGTTCAGCGCAATCATCGCATCCAGCGCAGAAGTCTCGCCCGCGGCAACTCCAGCCTCAGCCTCTAGACCGCCAAAATCCGCAAGCCACTCAAAACCCCACTCCACCGGCCGCTCCACGCGGTTTTCATCGCGAGTCGTGAGGGCCGTTTCCCACGCAAACATCCACTTGGAATACAAACTTGAAAGCACATCTAAGTGTACCTGCCCTCAAACGGTCGAACGCGTCGATACGCCGGTGTTGCATTCGAGAATGCTTACTTCGACGGCAGAGCGCCGACAGGCACCGGCACGCCAAAATCCGGATCACCATCCGGCTTCCACGTGAACGGTTGGGCGCGCAAGCTGCGGTCGGCGTAGGTATAGGTGTTGGTCGCTTTTGCGTGGTAAACGATCCAGTCCTGGCCGCCATCGGGCGAAGTTGTGAATGTGCCTCGACCCGGAGCGTAAACGCCATTCGCCGCACGATAGGAAAACACCGGCCCGCTTTTCTTCCAGTTCTGAGCCTGAGTTGGATCCCCAGTTCCTCGATAGGTGAGTAAGCCGAGGCAATAGACATACGTGCCTGTGTCGCTGCCCGAATACACGATAAAGGTTTTCCCCGCGTGGTAGAGAGCGGTGGGACCTTCCGCAACGGGATAGTTATGCGAGGTGCCGTCCCCTCGCTCCCACGGCTGATCTGGATAGATCAGCTTTCGGTTAGGCCCGGCAGGTGTTGTAGGCCCTGCAAGCTCGGTGATCCATACACTGTTCGCACCGCCGTCTACTTCGACATACATCAGATAGTTTTTGCCATTGATCCTGAGCACAGATGGGTCGATTGCCGGCCGGCCTAAGGATAGTTGCCCCCGAAACGTATAGGCGCCAAGAGGATCATCGGTGTTCGACTGGAGCGCATACACTGCGTGCTTACCGCCGGGATGTTCGGCGGTGAAATATATCCACCAACTGCCATCCATGTGCCACAACGTCGGCGACCAGATCTGGACCAGGTCATCGCTCGGCTTCCACATGAGTTTTGGATTGGAAGAGAGCGAACCCAGACTTGCTCCTGACCAGATGGTAATGCTATTTCCGTGAGTCGCTAACAGGAGATATTGACCACTCACGCGGGTAACGAACGGGTCGGCCGCATTCAAGAACGGGTTCTTGATATCGGAGGTTGGCCCCTGACCGCGAGCTGTGACGCCCAGAGAAAAAACACCGATCGCGAAACAGGCAGCCCACCGATGCATAGAAGTCGCCATGTCTCTGAATCCTCCAGCGTGCTTCGAGTTCAGCGGTATCCCTGGGGGCCCTAGCGCAACACCCGCGCCCCGCGAATCCCACACAAAATCTCATACGGAATCGTCTCCGCCCAGCGCGCATGATCTTCTGCGCTCACCCCCTCACCGAGCAGCACAGCCTCCTCCACTGCACCCTCGATCTCCGACACATCCACCACCGTCAAATTCATCGACACTCTGCCCACCACTGGCGCGCGTTTCCCCGCAATCATCACCCAGCCATCGCCCAGCCCCGACGAGGCCTCGCGGCGAAATCCATCCGCATATCCAGCCCCCAGCAGCGCCACCCGCATCCTGCGTTTCGCGACGAACGTAGCCCCATACCCCACCGTCGTTCCGGCCTCCACCTCGCGCACGCCGAGCACGCAAGCCTTCCACGTCAGCACCGGCTTCACCTTCGGCTGCAACCGGGCTTCGCCCCCGCCCCCACCTTCAATCGGCAGGCAATATCCATACAGCGAAAGCCCGGCCCGCACCATCGCACGCGCGCCCGCTGTCTTCGCGTGCTGCCGCACCCACTGCATCGTGCTGCCCTCGTCCACCGCCGAGGTGTTCCCGATATGCACGAAATCCGGCTTCAACCCCACCGCCACAATGTGGGCCAGCGCCTCGGCGAACAGTTTCTGCGAAGACGCCGTCGTCTTCGCCCCCGCCACCTCCGAGCAGCAGAGATGCGTCATCGCACCCTCGCACGACACCCACCGCGACTCGGCCAGCCTCTCCAACACACTCCGCAGCGCCTCACCGGCTGCAGCACCCTGCCGCGTCATCCCCGTATCGACCTCGACATGCACGCTGACGCGCTGCCCCGCCGCCCGCGCTGCCTTCTCCATCGCCGACACATGCTCTGCTGTCCACACCACGGGCGTCAGGCCATGCGAGATCAGCGCCGGCGCGTCGCCTAACTCCACACCGCTCATCACCATGATCCGCGTTCCGCCCTCACCCAGCGCCGCGCGCACCTTCGCGCCTTCCTCGACATCTGTAACCCCCAGCCACCGCGCCCCCGCCTTCGTCAGCACCGGAGCACACAACATCGCGTCATGGCCATAGCCGTCGGCCTTGATCACCGCCAGCGTCTCAACGTCCGCACCCGCCACAGCCCGCGTCGCACGAAAGTTTTCCACCAGCCGCGTCCCCGATATCTCCACCCAGTTCTTCACTTGCGCATTTCCATCCTGCGTCCATTATCGCCGTTCCCGTCATCATGAAACCGGGGTATCTCGGTCCTCGTCCGATGCCTCCCGCGAAGGTAAAAGTGAGGACGACTTCGCAAAGCAGCCTTCGCCCTGATGACAACCGCCCCGTTCCGTCGTCCTAGCCTCATGAGAATAATTGGTTCGTCCGCCGTTCTGGCGGCCGCAATCTGCGTTGTTGGATTCGGACCAGCCGGCATCCTTCCCATTTCCAGCCAGATTCTCCACGCGACAGATCCACTACCCTCGTTCGAAGTTGCGACCATCAAGCCACAGGCGCCGTTTACTTTTACGATGCGCGCACCGGCGGGCGGAGAAAAGATCGTTTCGCAAATGGTATTCACAGGCCCATCCGCGCTGAGCGGAAAGCCACAGGCGCCCACCGACCGCGTCACTCTGCACGTCACGCCTGCCATGCTGATCGCGATGGCGTACAACCTGCAACTCCCCTCCGAAGGCCGCATTGTCGGCGGCCCTGACTGGCTGAAGACTGAAAACTACGAAATCCAGGCGAAAATTCCCGATGCTCTGTTCGCGGAAATGCAAAAGATGCCGCCAGCCAAATCCCGCGAGCAGCGTCTCCTGATGGAACAGTCTCTCCTCGCCGACCGCTTCCATCTCAAGGTCCACTTCGAAACTCGCGACATGCCTGTCTATGCCTTGGTGGCCGCGAAGGGCGGCCCAAAACTCACCCCGGCAAAGGAAGGCGAGCAGGAGAACATCAGCGTCTCCGGCGATGCGCAGGCCTCCGAGTTGAAGGCTTCCGCCGCCAAACTGGACAATCTGGTGCGCCTCCTCCAAATGCAGCCGGACATCGGCGGGCGCATGCAGATCAACCAGACGGGGCTTTCCGGCACATACAATTTCGCGCTCAGGTGGAGCCGTGAGCAGTCGT
>Ga0207125_10096_pt1 | contig 20597 bp, 30 predicted proteins | sample Alteio_BWMinHeat_19_FD_153556 | JGI IMG/M metagenome (GOLD analysis project Ga0207125, IMG submission 153556) | Enriched cells from forest soil in Barre Woods Harvard Forest LTER site, Petersham, Massachusetts, United States -... | ecosystem: Environmental > Terrestrial > Soil > Temperate forest >...
TTGCCGCCGAACACCGAGAGCAGCGGCGCCACGCCATTCGCGCTGGAGGTCCGCGGCGTGCCGTCCACCTCGAGATGATAGTCGCGCGTCACCGCCGAGGGATTGTCGTCGCCGTCGTCGAACAGCGGGCGCACGCCGGAATAGGTCCAGACGACATCGGCTGGCGTCACCTGCTTCACCATGTAGTGGCTGGCGATCTCGCAGAGATAGGCGGTTTCCTCGGGCGTGCAGACCGGCTTCTCGCCCGCCTCGACCGCGATGTCGGTGGTGCCGATGCAGGAGAAGTCGCGCTCGTAGGGGATGATGAAGACGATGCGGTGGTCGCTGTTCTGCAGAATGAAGGCGTGATCGCCTTCATGCATTCGCGGCACGATGATGTGGCTGCCCTTGATCAGGCGCACCCGCTTGTTGGTCTTGATGTGGGTCTGCTCGTCGAGGAAGCGCTTCACCCAGGGGCCGGTGGCATTGACCAGGCCGCGCGCTTTCAGGTGCACGCCGGCGCCGTTGGGGCCCAAAAGCTCGATGTTCCACAGCCGGCCGTCGTCGCTGCGCCGGGCCGCGACGCAGCGGTGGCGGGCGAAGATGCGGGCGCCCATCTGGCGCGCCGATTTGACGTTGGAGATCACCAGGCGCGCATCGTCGACCCAGGCGTCGGAATAGACGAAGCCTTTCTTGAACGACGGCTTCAGGCCGACGCCGAACTTCGACTGCGGCAGGTCGACCGCGATCGACTTGGGCAGGGTCATGTGCCAGTCGAGATGATCGTAGAGGAAGAGGCCGATCCGGAGCATCCAGCGTGGCCTGAGGTGCGGCTCGTGCGGTAGCACGAAGCGCAAGGGCCGGCTGAGATGCGGCGCCTTGGCTAAAAGCACCTCGCGCTCCTGCAGCGCCTCGCGCACCAGGCGGAATTCGTATTGCTCGAGATAGCGCAGCCCGCCATGGATCAGCTTGGTCGAGGCCGACGAGGTGGCGCTGGCGAAATCGTTCATTTCGCAGAGCCCGACCTTGAGCGACCGCCCTACCGCGTCGCAGGCGATGCCCGCGCCGTTGATCCCGCCGCCGACCACGAACAGGTCGAGCGGCGCCCCATCACTTTCCATTGGAGTCGCTTCCATTCATGGTCGATCCTATAGCGGGCGTTGGCGCGCGACGCGAGGCGGCTTGACCCGGTGCCGCCCGGTCAGCACAACCAGTGGATGGGATTTCTGCTCAAGATCATCCTGTTCGGCGTCGCCATCTATGCGGTGTGGAAAACCTTCGCCCGCTGGAAGGGGCTCTACGATCGGTTCGTCGGCAACCCCCAGGAACCTGCACGGCCCGCGCCACCGCCCGCCCCAGCGCCGGCCGCGCCGCGTCCATCCGCCGCCGCCCCGGTGAGCGCCCGCAAGGTCGTGATCGAGGAGACGGTCCAGTGCGCCGGCTGCGGGGCCTATATCTCAGCCGCTGCGGAGAAATGCGGCCAGTGCGGCCGTCTTCGGGGACAGTCCTGAAAGTAGCGTTACCCCCTCACTGGTGCTTACTTATTCGGGCCCATCATCGGGAAGAAAGACTTAAGTATAGGTAATATTTACTTGACTAATGCTTAAGTTTGGTTTAGGTTTCGGCCCACGCCCAGGAGAAGGAGTGCCATGATGGTCGATTCAGCCGATGCCAAATGGGTTAGCGCTTGCGGAAACTGCGGAAACCTCAATTCGTCGGTTTCTCGAACGATGTGTCGACGCCGCCGCGATGAGGCCACAGCGCTTGACCAGGGTGGGGGTCGCACCTATTTTGCCGCACCGCAAAAACGGCCTTAAGTCGCGGAAACACAAGGCCTTCTGAGCTTCGGGGAAGTCCGGTGTCGAACCCCTCAGCAGCACGCGCCAAGCCGACGTGCTTCCAGGAACTCATCCTCACCCTACAGGAATATTGGGCAGGAGAGGGCTGCGTGATCCTGCAGCCGTTCGACATGGAAATGGGCGCCGGCACCTTCCACCCCGCCACGACCCTGCGCGCGCTGGGCCCCAAGCCGTGGTACGCCGCCTATGTCCAGCCCTCGCGCCGGCCCAGCGATGGGCGCTATGGCGAGAACCCCATGCGCCTGCAGCACTACTACCAGTTCCAGGCGATCCTGAAGCCGTCGCCAACCGACATCCTGGAACGCTATCTCGGCTCGCTGGAGGCGATCGGCATCGACACGTCGCTGCACGACATCCGCTTCGTCGAGGACGATTGGGAGAGCCCGACGCTCGGCGCCTGGGGCCTGGGCTGGGAAGTGTGGTGCGACGGCTCGGAGGTCTCGCAGTTCACCTATTTCCAGCAGGTCGGCGGCATCGAGGTCGAGCTGGTGTCGGGCGAGATCACCTACGGGCTGGAACGGCTCGCCATGTACCTGTTCGACAAGAAGTCGATCTACGAGCTGCCGTTCAACCGTGCCGATTCCGACGTGCCGCTGAGCTACGGCGACGTGTTCCTGCAGAACGAGCAGGAGCAGTCGACCTATAATTTCGAGGTCGCCGACACCGCGATGCTGTTCCGCCACTTCGCCGATGCGGAGAAGGAGTGCATCAGGCTGATCGACAGGAAGCTGCCGCTGCCGGCCTACGAGCAGTGCATCAAGGCCTCGCATTGCTTCAACCTTCTGGACGCGCGCGGCGTGATCAGCGTCACCGAGCGGCAAAGCTACATCCTGCGCGTGCGCGAGCTCGCCAAGGCGTCGTGCGAGGCGTGGCTTGTGACACAGACGGCGAAGCCTGCCCTGAGCGCAGCCGAAGGCGCTGCATAGAATGGCCGAGCTTCTTCTCGAACTCTTGAGTGAAGAGATCCCCGCTCGCATGCAGGCGCGCGCGGCCGACGATCTCAAGCGGTTGGTCTGCGACGGCCTGACGGCGGCAGGTCTGGAGTTTGGCGACGCCCGTGCCTTTGCCACCCCACGGCGTCTCGCCCTGGTGGTCGAAGGCCTTCCGACGGCGCGCGCCGACGTCAGCGAGGAAAGGCGCGGCCCGCGCGTCGGTGCGCCCGAGCAGGCGGTGCAGGGCTTCTTGAAGGGCGCCGGGCTTGCTTCGCTCGACCAGGCGGAGAAGCGCGACACCGGCAAGGGTGAGTTCTGGTTCGCCGTGATCAAGAAGAAGGGTGGGCCGACGGCCGAAGCATTGCCCGGTATTATCGACAAGACGATGAAAGCGCTGCCCTGGCCCAAATCGATGAAATGGGGCAGCGGCACCATGACCTGGGTGCGTACTTATCCACAGGCCCAAGGGTCAACGGGCACCCGAACCATGCTCCAAAACAGCCGATCCCACAAGCATTAAATCATATCTTTCGCAGTGCGATATATCCCCGTAGGCTGACTCCATTAAGGCTGGTTAAAAGCTACCGGCCCCAGTACAGGGGAGTCACAATGCGAAAAGCGACCGTCGTATTCACAGAGACATACATCCAAAACCTGAAGCCGCGCGCCACACGCTATGTCGAATTCGACGGCAAGACGCAGGGATTTGGCGTTCGTGTCTACCCAACAGGCAGGAAGATATACGTCTGCCAGGCCGTCCCGTATGGCGGCACTAACCCACAGCTCATCACCTTCGACCGGACAGACCTAATCCCCCTAGAGGAAGCCCGACAGCTAGCGCTGAAATGCCTGGCGGCAATGGCACGAGGCGATGACCCCGGCCGGGCCAGAAGAGATGAGAGGGAGAACACGCTCTACAAAGTGCTGAAGGAATACTGTGAAGAGGCCCTGGATGGGCTGGACACTGCTTGGCATATTGAATGTACGCTGTTCAAGGAATGGCTCAACATGGTCGAAGCCATCCCAAATCCAAATCATCTGATCACCGCAAAATGGGTTATCGATCCGGCTGCTAGATCAAGCCTCCGTGACAGGCCGATCACTCGGATCACCCGGCTCGATCTGCTCGACCGTATTAATCAAGTAAAGAAAAATCGCGGCAAATCTCCGGCCCGCAACGTGATGGCGAAAATACGCGCGGCATTCACCTGGGCCTTCAATAGCGGACGATACAACATGCAGTTCAACGTCGCCGCTGGCCTCTCTGACAAAACGATTGGCATCACTTCCAAAGACTTAAAGCGCAAGCGCGTGATTACCAATGACGAAATACGCATAATCTGGAACGCCTCAAACGAGCTACCGACATACGGCAATATCATCAAGCTCCTCATCCTCACTGGCGCCCGCCTCCGAGAAATAGGCGATGCTAGATGGGACGAGCTTGATCTTGATAGCAACACACTCGTTGTGCCCCCCGAACGTTTCAAGACGGACGAAGAGCATCGTATTCCGCTCTCTCCAATGGCTATGGCAATCATCAAATCCATCGAACCCAAAGGCCCATTTATATTTAGTGACACCGGACACAAACCGTTCACCCAATATCACAGCCGCAAAAAGAAGCTCGATGAGCTCACAGGCATAACAAAGCCTTGGGTCGTACACAGCCTTCGTCATGCGGTGCGAACTGGGCTGGCCCCCATAGCCATGCCTCACATCTGTGAGGCCATATTGGGTCATGCTCAACCTGCTATCACTAGCATCTACAATCACTACGATTACGACGCCGAAAAGCGAACTGCCTTGGAGCTATGGGCTACCAAAGTAGAGTCGATCATTAACCCGCCCCCGGAAGGCAACGTCATCACGCTCAAGCGGGCCTAGCCTACCGGGCGCGCGGCCCCGGCTAGGACGGACCGCAGTCGCCCGCAAACGGCCTCTACGGACAGGCGGGCCTGTACGCCGACCCGGTAGCCCGCCCCGCGCGGGGTGCCCTAGCAGGCCGTGCTACAGCACAGAGTGAAAGCGCGGCGGGCCAACGGCAAGGTTGGGGAAGCTGCCATGCAACACCAACCCATTTCAGCCCGCCGCGCCCCCAACAACGCGCCCCAATGGGTTAAGGCGCGTGGAGATTATCTGGCTTGATTACTGGATGTTGAAACGCTTGCGCCGGTTAGGTTTTCGATCTTGATAATAACTTGAGTCGCAGCGGCTCTATTGGCGGTTTCACCAGACCCTTGTCCATGGATCTCATATCTTTCAGCTATAATCTCAGCCACCTTGTCTGCTGTCTTGCCCTGGATATCTGCTAAAACTTTCGCAAATTTCTTGGTATGCAATTCCATATTAAGGAACTGCATCTGTTCACGTTCGGCCTGTTCGCCGTGAACATCAAACATCTCATGTCCAAATATACCCTTATAATCCCGTCGACGGTCTGCATCCCACTGAGCTTTTCCGTAATGGGTATGTGTCTTCTGGTCCCAAACCTCTGTACTACCACCGCTTTCAGCCATGAGATTAGCTACGATGCCTGCCGCTTCGTTTTCAGAGTAGCCCATATCAATTAGAGCTTTAATATCTCCGCCCGGACCCCTGCCCCCCGCGTATGCCCGTACTTGGGCTTCAAGCTGTGATTGGTTAAGAGTAGGCGTGCCGCTCGGGCCGGGGCCAAGCGTGCGGGGTGGAGGCAGCAGAGGGCCGTATTTGCCTAAAAGATCTATTAGGTCTGAGAAGCCATCAGCTAATTGTTTCACATAGCCCGGTTGGGTTACCAAACGAGCTAGCTGATCACTAAGCTGCGTTATACTTGGTACGAGCTTTTCACCGATGGCTTTTGTGATCCCTGTATCTAACGCAATCCCAGCTGCATTTATCTGCGCCGTATAAGTTTGCATGTTGTGCATGAGTTTATCATCGGTCTCCAACTCACTTTGCCGCCGTGAAAACTCCTCTTGAAACTGCCTCCATTCTGGTCCTGGCAAATTCCTAGCTCTCAACACATCTGACATTGAAAGCCCGGCTGCATGAAGACCATAAGGCTGATAGAGCGTAGGTCCGAGCATCGATTCATCGGTGCCCTTAGCCATCTCCCGGACTTTTTCCAGCATGTTCTTGGCGGCTTGCCCCGGATCAGCAATAGATGGTTCAACTCCTAGCATCATGTACGTTAGAGCTGACGCAGAGGTAGGATCAGTTACAGCTTCGGTCCTAGCAGCAAGCATCTGTTCTGGATTCGCAACACGACTATAAACATTCCCAAACGCCCGCGTGCCTCCATAGACATTGGTTGCACCGCCTTGGCCCCCCAGGCCGTACATAAATCTTCGTTCGTTACTCATCCGACCGGCAAATCCTGAGATGCCGTAGGGATCCCCCATTCCTAATGCTGTCTTGGTAACATCCTCGACGGCCTCTTTGGTGGCCCCTGCTAACCCGCCAACAATGGCCCCGACTATGGTTCCTACCACTGGCATAACCAACGAGCCCAATGCCCCGCCTAGCATTGCGCCGCTAACAGCCCCTCCCACAATCGGAAGACCGCTAACCGATGATACCGCGGCATTTAATAGGGTACCCGCCACGGAACCCCTAAATGCGGCCCTGGCAACTCCAGCACCACCTCCACCTCCACCGCCACCGCGCCCGCCTCCAGCACCGCGTGCACCGGCAACAGCCCCGGCCAGGTTTCCACCACCGCCTCCAGCACCAGCTAGCGAGCGGTTTACGCTCGCACTGGAAGTGGCTAGCTGGTTCATCAACTGAACGCTTTGACGGAGATTGACTACCCAGGAGCTAATGTCTTTTGAGATGGCGTTCAGGGTTTTGGCAGAAGCAGTAAATTCTTTGCCGAGGTTGCGAAAATCAGCGGGCGAATGCTTCATGTCTTTTGCAAGACGATCAAAACGTTTCTCTAAATCACGGAAACGTTCATCCTTTACGTCTATTTCTAGTATTGCCTTTGGCATTTTAGGTACTCTCTAACAGGCTCTTCTTAAAATCCTTCTCCCACCGCGTGCGGTTCCACCCGAGCGCCTCCGCCCGCTGCGCCATGGCTTCGACCACCATGACCATTTCTGGTAGCTCTAAACGTTGGTCGACAAGCACGGCAATATCACCGTCGATTGTTATCACCTCTATAATTTTGGGAGCCGTCATCTTGGTCTCCTTAATTGCAGCACCACCCCGGCAAGCCCTGTTGGACCAATTCCAACCATAGCCGTCATTCCTGACAGCACAGGGACAGGCACGAAGCGGGCGTATTGATTGGAAATGGGATTAATCTCATCTGATGCGTCACGGCCCACCTTGTTCGGGTTAGGAATGTTGGGACCAAGAACAATGGCTTTCGGCATGATAGGTTTAAGTGCCATCTTGGTTTCCTTAATGCCGCTTGGCATCAAACATGGATTTCTCTTACGGATGTTCGATTAGCTCTTCGCCTAGATCTTGCAGCACGCCTACGTGCAATATGCTTTGCATATCTAGGATCAATGGCGGCACGTTCATTTGCACGAACCATTTTAATTTCACCGCTTCTTTTGCCTGCAAGGCTAGACAAAATATTGCCTTTCTTAAATTCTTGTTTCCCATCCCAAGTCATGTTGTAGCCGCCCTGACTAACATGCGTTTGGTGCTCTACAATCAACTCAGCTTCACGGACCGATGCAACCTCTTCCGTTTCATGCTCTTCCAAAATTATTAACTCGAATGCACATTTACCAAATTCCTTAATTGCCATAGGTAGAGGTCTATTCACTTCCTTTCGTGCATCGTGCGCTTGCTTGCTCATTCGATCCTTAGGATCAAGTGATAGTCCGATATAGGCAACGTTTGGTGGCTGGGCTATTCTGTGAATCTTGTAGACCTTCCACATCTTCACCATGATTCATGCCTTCCTTCATTTCGATGAAGTGTTGTCATCCACCCAAACCGTAAAGCTGCTCCTGTAAATATCGGAATCTACGAACGAAGACCGTGAGGCACGAACCTTCCGGCCGCGTTTGCGCCACTTGCTGGCTCCCGTTAGCGCGGCCCGCGTGGGGACGCCGGGGATGAGGCCGTCGAACTCCTGCATAAAAACTGCTTTCTTAAACATCGTTTCGATTTTGCCTATGGCATCGCCCGCTGGGTTCAGCGTAGCGGGCGCGCCCTCGAACATTGCCATGGCGGAATTGGTATAGGATTCGACTAAGGCGTTGGTTATCTCGGCTTCATGCATATTGAAAAATGTCTCAACGATTTTGTACCCATGCTCAAGAATCGATGCTACGTCGCCTGCCGTTTTGCCTCGAAAATGAGGAACCTCATGCACGCCAAGATTTAGAATGATCATTGGCTAAATCCTCATCAGATTAGAGCGCGCCGGGGGCCATGAGCGGGGGGCCTGTGCCCCCGGCGCAAGCGTCACATGCCACTGCAAGCCTGTGGACGCTATTCCCGTTCGTAAAGCGTGCGCCCCGGCCCGTTGCTATCATTACGCTCGATGATGCGCTTGATGCGTTTGCCAGGAGGAGCAAATGCGGTCATCCAAGCCTTGGGCTGGCCGTAGAATTTGGTGTACTGATGGCCGCCGCGAGTTTCGGTAGTTTCACGGAGGAAGCCGACTGGAACGTTGTCGTTTCTCGTTCCTGCCGCTACGGCAGAATCATAGATTTCATTTTCGGCGGTTTTGAATGCGGCTGCATCAACAGCCACCACACGGAGGTCGGCAAGCTTGAATGCCCGTGAATGCTTTTGCAGCGGGAGGAGTAGACGCCGACGGTAGTTAACCAACTTCTCATTGTTCAAGGGCGCTTCCGCTCGCATCCCCCACACGCTATATGCCTTATCGGCTCTAGCTTGAAACGTCAGGAAGAGGTCGGAAGTATCGGGGCGGCACAAACAATCTCCGAGTTCGTCCATTTTCTTACGCCAACGCATTGCCTTCTTGTGGTTTGCAATGTCGGCATCCGCCGCAAGGGTACGGGGCGCGCCCTCACCCTTCTCTTTAGGAGCACCTCTTTCTGGAAAATCCTCACTACCGGAATCCTTAGATTCTTCATCTTCGTCATCATCTTCAGACTTCTTTTCAAAGGTATCCATGCGTTTACCAAGTGATGTGAGGGCGTCCATCACTTCCCGGAGCGTGGGCTCTTTTCCTTCATCATCATCCTTAACCTTCCGGACCTTTTCATGGTCAGGCTCTTCCTCATCTTCGTCCTTGGCCGTCGCCGCGCCGGGGCTGCTGCCCTTTTTCACCGGGCCTTGTCCGATCACTTTGTTCTTCAGGTTCTCGTCATCATCGGTGCGGATGATGGGCTTCAGCAGGGCGCTGGTGGCGTTCGCAAGACGCTCGGCCTGGGCTGGGTCGGAACCTTCGGCCTTGGACAGGAGGATTTTCGCAAGCCCGAGGCGCACTTCATCGCTGGGGTTCCCATCGCCGGTGCCTTCATCGGTCCGGCAAACCGCGCCTTCGGGAATTGGGTTAATAAGGTGGGATTTTGCCTCTGCTTCAGCTCGGGCGCGCTTTTCAGCAAGGGCCTGGGCCGTGGGGCGTTCGTCCGTCCGGGCGTGTCCGTTTCCCATGGGGATGCGACGGTTGGACTGGACCCAGGCTTCGTAGTTTTTCCGGCGCTCGGTCAGGGAGACTTTGTTGGCTTCGGTGTAGCCGAGGGAGTCTGTTGCAAGGTCTGACATTTTGAGTTCCTCATTTGATGATTAGCAGGACGTAGACGGCGGCAATGGTGGCAACGATGAGAGCTAGTCCGATGCCTATGAGGGTAGTCACTTGATGGCTTTGAGCTTTTGATTAGGGACCGCCCGCGCGGCCCAGCGTTGAAGGACTTCGATGCGAGGGCTTACATCTGAGAGGTTCCAATCAGCGTGGAGGTAGCGCAGGAGACTCAAAGAAGGCCAAGGTATAGAGGCTTGGGAATTAATGCCGGCACATATCCAGCCATTGCCGTTAACGGCCCAGTCGATTGCGACAACCAAATAACTATCATCAGGTTGAGCTTCGACAGCATGGGTTAGCCTCGTGTGGTCTGCCCGGTGCAGCATGGGGTGATAGTGAATCTCCGCGTGGGTATCTTCCAAATTTCCAGGCTCAAGACCGCTGATTGTGGAGGTAAGGCTTCGGAATAGATCGAGGTTGTATTCAGACGCGGCAATCAATTGGCCGGGGGCGTAGAGGATCAAGCGCCGGGGCTCGCCCGCTAGGAGTTCAGCGTATGCCTGTAGGAATTCTTCGTTCGGTGGTGCGATCGTACTGGCTAGGTACTGTTCCCATGGGGCCAGGTTTGTTAGCTCCGGAGGCGGTGGGATCGGGGGCACGATGTTCATAAGTCGCCCCATTTATCCCTGACGGGCGCGGGCGGGCGGCTGATGGGGCGCTGATCTTTGTTAATTAGCTTAGTGGAGTCGGCCCGTGTGAATGAGGGCCACTTCCCAGACCTCACCGCGGCGCTGATTTGCCTGTCGATGGAGTTCATCGTTTCTTTAGCTTGGGGCGTTCCTAGCTTTCTTATGGCCTTACGGCGCTGAAGAAGTTCTCTGGCTTGCTCTTCTGTGAGCATCAGGCGTGGCCTTTAGGCGGGGTGGTGAAGAGCTTGAGGGCCTGTGCGTAGCGATGGTCTTTGTTCATCTGTTCGAGTTGTTCACTTAGAGATTTGTGTTCTTGAAATTGGGCTGAAAAGTTCGGTGGGGGTCTGTAGGTGGGATCGAACTTTGCAAGGATGGTTACTTGGCGTTTGAGGTCGTTGGAGAGGCAGTCGTATTTTTCGATCAGTTTGAGCATTCGATGGGAGATTTCGTTTGCCTCGTGTGTTTTCAGGTAGGCCAAGAGATCGACCACTTCGGTGGCTAGGGTTTCTATTTCTTCGATGATGTTTTTCGGTGGAAGTTCGGCATGGGGGTAGTACGGAACCTGATAGGGCGCGCCGGGGCAGAGTTCTTGGATGATGGCACGCATTTTTCTTAGTGGAGCTTTTTTGTAACCTGCGATGGCTCCCATGGCGTTTTGGATTTGTTTGGCCGCTGTGCCTCGTAGGACGAGGCTAACTGCCTTGGGGTTGTGGGTAGCGAGATTCAATATTGATTCGGCGGTTTTTATTGGGGTGTCGACTATGCGGTCTATTAGGTTGGGGTTGGCGTCCATATTATCCAATTGGAGTCGGCGCCAGGCGTAGGAGTCGGGCCTGTTAGTGCGAGTAGGCATGTATGCGCCTCGCTAGTGTTGGGGTGCCCGACAGCAACGGTGAAGTCCGTTCAGCTCGAAAGCTGATTCGTGTCCGAGGCTTTGGTAGCCTACGCGCTTTGATATTTGGCTGTAAAGTTCTTTTTAAGCGGAGCTAAAGAAATTTTATGGGCCGTTGAACGGCATGTATGACGCGGCGTAATAGCGCGGTTTCTTGGGTTATTTTACCTGAAGGATTACTACATCTGTACTTTACCGGAGCTTTTGGCCGGGTTAAAATAGCGGGTTGTGGCGGTTTGGACTTATACACTTTGGAGGCTGTGATGTTCGGTAAAGTTTGGTTTGGCACGCTGGCGGCGGGCGTGGTGTTCGCCGCGGTCAAGTTCGCGGGCCTGGGTATTCCGATGGGATGGGGGCTGTTCTTGATAGGGATGCCTGCGGTGTTCCTAGCGTGCCTTGGGGTTTTGGCAATGATGGCGGGGAAGACGATTAAGCAAGAGAAGCTGCTTCGTGCGCACCAGCTAGCGGTGGCCCGCGAGTACTTTGATGGGAAGGCGGGTGCGAGGTGAGCTTCAACGATGACGGCTGGCTGATGATTAGGGGCAACGGTCACGTGTCGGTGCTTGACGCTAGGCAGCTTAGAGTTCGGCGGGGCTTTTGGGGGTGGTTGTTTCGGCGGCCTGCTGTTTCTCGGCCTGAGGTTACGGCCCGCGTGCCTGTGTTGGATGAGCGGCAAGTGCGCCCGTGGCAGGAGGTTCTGGAAGAGAATATTAGGCGGGTTCCCGGTGGAGGCCGGAGGTGATCCGGCGCGCTATCGCGGGTGCGGTCGCTGGGCTTGTTCTGTTATCAGGCGCGGCTGAGGCCAGGGATGCTGGTTATGTTCGCTATCGGCATTCGGTCGATAAGCAAACCTCGCAGGTGTACCGGGCGAACCGGGGTGTGATCGACCCCCAGGGCCTGCGAGGCAGGGGTTACGATTTAGATCACAAGATTTCGGTGAAGGATTGTTACCGGCGGGGAATGTCAGTTAGCTCGTGCGCTTCGGTTGGCAATTTGCAGATGTTGGATAGTCACACTAACCGCTCGATCGGCTGCAAGTCGGCCGGGTGTCGGAGGCCATGATGGCAAAGCGCAAGGAGCCTGTTGAGCCGGTTGAACCCGTTGGCGTCGAGGAGCTGAAGGACGCGGTGTTGAAGATGATTGTTTCTGAGTTTGATGGCCGCCCGTTGACTTGGGAGGTTGTTGAGCAGGCTCTTGCCTTGGTTAATTTCGAGGTGAAGCAGGCGGCGGTGTTTTCGGGTGGGAGGTAGTGATGATTGGGAAGTTTGCTTGTGGCGCTGTTGCCTGTTTGGTTTGTTCGCCCGTGTTAGCCCAAGTTTCAGTGACCCAGACAACAACTGTTACTCGATCTACTTCGGCCCCTCCGATTGTGGATACTGTTGGCGCTTGGACTATTGGTTATGATTCATCTAGCGGCGGTTGTTACACCAACTCTTATTTTCCCGGAGGGCAACAGGCAACCATAGGGCAATACCGCAAGGGCCAGGGTGTTGTAGATGGGGTGCCTGTAGGGGAAGTGGTTCATAAGGGCGGGTACATGCTCCTTTCAGGGGCAGGGGCTAATGAGTTCGTGGTTGGGAGCGAGTATCCGGTTGTTGTGTCGTTTACGAGCGGTTGGACTTGGCGGGGGTTAGGCAAGGTAATGGGGTTTGGGGATGGGGTTCAGAAGGGTCTAATGCTGATGACTAATGACGGGCCGCTGTACGGACATTTTGGCACCGAGCTTGGGATGAAGGCATTGGTTGGGAACGTTGTGATTATGGATGTTGGGTTGAAGGACAGCGGTGCAGCATTGAAGGCAACGGCCAGGTGTCAGAGTCGGGTTGATGAGCAAGTGCGATCAGCGCAGGCGGCGCGGGGTAGGAAGCCGAGTGTGGGAGAGTTGGCAGATGCGATAATGCGAAAGCTGGAGTCGGGAGAGATACCTGTAGATGTTCCAAAGCCGCCTGACTGAGGATGTTTATTCTTCTCGTTACCTTGCTAGCCCAGGCTGGGGTTGGGACGGTGCCCTCGCACCCGCCTTCGACGCAACCTGGGAAGGCTGGGGTGCCTCCTAATGTTCGGTGTGTTGCTGATAGCTTTGGGAATTATACCTGTACCGATGGATCGCGGGTGCTTAGGGATTCGTCTGGCGGGTTTACTGTGATCCCGGGGCGGCGGTGATGGGGTGATGGTTTGGCGCTAACTGAAGCTGAAAGAGCGAGGCGGCACGCGCTGAGAAGAAAAATCTATAATGCAAAGAGCAGAGAAAAGCGGGCTGCAAGAAGTGAAGCTGAAAGAGCAGCGGATAATGCGGCGTATAATGCTCAGAGGGCGGCAAGGATAGCACGTGAGAGTAAGGAAGAGAGGTTAGCACGGATTGCCAAGGTGAAGACTGAAAGAGCTGAAATTGCGGCGGCTGAACGGGCACGGAAGGCTTATGTGGCGGCGCTGAAGGTTATAGATGGGCTTTGGTTTACTTATAAGATTCAAAAACGTGGGTCGCCTGCGAATGTTGGGTACCATGGAGGCTGTCACGGGCGGCCTGAAGGGCGGTGGCTTCAACATATTCGGGCAGCGGAATCTGGTAGTGATTTAGCTGTGCATATTGCGATTAGGGAATTTGGCGTCGAGGCTTTCGATTTTCTGGCTTTGGCTGTGTGGGACAGTCGGGCGGAGACACTTAGAGCTGAAGCGTTAAATGTCGTTTTGGATGGAACCCACGTTAGTTTGGGTGGCTATAATATGTCGTGGGATGGCAATGCCAACTGGAGGCAGAAGCCGACCGATATGACGCCCGCCGGATTAGAGAGATGGCTTGCGGGACATAGGTATGGCCGTAAGAAAGCGGATGATCCTGAAGCTGTGGCGCTCAGGTTAGCTAATGCCGAACGCGGGCGGGCTATTCAGGCGCGCTTGCGAGATGAGCGGGCGGCGATAGACCCTGAGTATGCGAAAAAGCTTGAGCGCAGGCGCGAGGTTTCAGCCCGGAGGCGGGAGATGAGGAAGGCTTGGCGCTCATAGATCTATTGATTTAGGCAAAAAATCCTGGCGCACCGCGCGGGCCTGACGCGCGACCGATTAGCTATGACGACCCAATCCCACCGATTGCGCCTCCGGGGTACCCTCCTTCATCAGGCCCCGATTCCACCCTCCTCCCACCCCGGCCCTCCTGGCACACGAATTTCAATGGCGGGGGTAGTTCCTCCCGGAATCACCCGAGCGGGGGCCTGTGCTGGCCGTAGGGCGGGGCGACTTAGGGCCAGCCCACACGCCCTGGCAGGCTCGTATGAAATATCCCACGAAGTCTCACACCATTCTTCAGGACGAATGCCTAGGTCGAGCCGGGGGAGGAAGGGTGTTGGAGCCCGTATCGCCCCGCTGCATCCGGACCGCGCCCGCCGACTGTAGGGTAGCGAGCGCGGGCCACCTATCCGCTAGCGGGGCTTGCTAGGGCAGTGCGGTCCGTCTACGGGCCGGGGGTTAGGGACCGGGGACCCCGCCCCGCCCTCGACTCCACCGGCGCTGGTAGGCTCTCTTGCGTGCCCTCTGCTGGGCCGCTAGCTCAGGGTTTGCTTCAGCCCACAGTTGCTTGTTGGCCTTCTGTCTACGCCTGTACGCGGCCAGAAGCTTAGGGTTGGCCTTGCGATAGGCCCTGCGAGCCTGCGAGCGGAGGCGGTCGCGGGCGCGATCTTGTTCAGTTGGCATGTTGTAGGGTACGCGCTGAAGAATCGTTGCCGAAAGCGCAAAGTAGCGTTGGACTACCCGGCCCGGTTCGCAGGGAGGGGCGCTAGGTTGTAGCGCGCTACCTTGCACCACTATAGGTAGTAATGATATATTATAACAGGTTTTATGTAAAGGTGTGACTATACTAGGAGCGCATTCATTCGCTGGCGCGTTTTGCAGGACTACTAAGTTAGTTAAAGCTCCCACGCTTATGCCTCCTGTCGGCCGGGGCCGGGACCGGGCCTGCGAGGGGCAGGAGGCCAGCTTTCGCAGGGCTTTTTTGGTGGCAATTATTCCTGCTTGGAGCCAGGATTTATCTTTCGTAATTCTCCTAGTCAATGCAACCTTCAGTTGTCATTAACAAAGGAGAGTTCAAATGGCTAAGTCAAAGAAGGTTACTGTCAAGAAGGCCCAGGTCGAGGTTCCGGTGGAGGCTTCCGGGTCATCGGGCGGTGGGGTCCCCCTCACAAGCGCCGCCTCTGGTACTGTTGGGGAGCCTGCGGTAGCGCAGGGCAACGCCTCTGGTAGTACAGCGGACCCCGGCAAGCGCGGGCGGGCTCGCAAGGAGAAGGTGGTCGAGGCCCCGACTGTGAAATGGGCCCGCAGGCTGAAGCGCTGGCAAGCGAAGGCTGAGGCCCAAGGCGTGGACGCGCGGGGCCTGATGAAGGAGGCTCTAGCCGATTAGATTTAGTTCCTAGCTAAAAGTTAGAGGAGGCTTCGGCCTCCTTTTTCTTTGAGCATGAAACAAGCCCGGAGGCCCGCAGGTAGGCCCCGGCAGGCAGAAGCGCATAGAATCCGTTTCTCTAGAAGGTTCTGGGACATTTGAAGAAATTGTGTGGATGCGTACATGATTAGGTACAAACCCAAAACCTCTACAGGCCCAACAATAGTTTGCGGTAGACCTATTGTTTGCGGGGTAACACCCCCCGCCCGTCTAATCGGGCGGCGGCGGGGACCAATATAAGTTTGCGGGGCTGCGGGCGTTGCGGGCCGCTAGCGGGACCGCGCGCTCACCGTAGGAGAGGTACGACTTACTTTGATTGATTGGTATATATATATATATATCAATAGTCATAGGCGACCGGGCGCGGGCGGTTCCGTAAGCGGCCCGCAAGTACCGCAAACCCGCTAACACTATTTCATCGGCTAACCAACCCGATCAAACGGGCGGGGCTCCACCCCCCGCAAACGTATAGTCTACCGCAAACAATAACTCGCAGGCGCTTTATGGGTGTGGATCTTTATCCAACGCCTCTTGTCTTACCTGCCAACAATCCCGCCGCCTACTGCCTTCAATCTCAGGCTTGGAGTTAATAGGGATGATATATGCGTTGTCCACCAACACATTCATTACCCCTCTAGTCGTTTCAGCGTTCCAAACAGATCGATCCTTATTTTCATAAATCTCCTTGAGATAAAACAGTGGAGGATCCCGTTCCTTGTCCCTCACAATCGACTTCACAACACCCCACACCTCCAGCGCCATCTTTGTCTGCTCATCCATAACCGCCACTTCACCTAGCCGCCTTGCTTCATTGAGATAGTAATTAGCCAACCGCACACCCGCTTTAATTGCCTCCAGGCCCACAACCCGCGCCGCCGGATTATCAAACAGTACCAGCACCGTCGAAATCCTTACGGCCTGCTCACCTACTTTATTTGCCATCTCCTTTAATTCAGCTAGCGCCTGTCCCCGCCCCATCCGTGCTTCGATGGCATTATAGTATTCACGGTAATATTCCCGTGCCTCAGGCGTAAACTCCAACGCATTAAACAAATGTCCCGCGCCGTCTCCAATATCATCTAACAAACCCTTCAACGTCATATTCCAACCGGCCGACAACCGCGCCCGTGCTTCTTTGACCTCCACCTCAAACCCCGCCTCCAAAAACCGCCCGCCTATTTTGGATTCGGGATAACAAAGCAACAGCCGAGAGGTCAGCCCCTGTTCTGAGATGCCTTTATCCCGCAAAAAATCCAAACCTATCTTTGGTTGAATTAAAATAGACATTGCCATCCGCTTACCAAACAGCGGCGGTTCATGTTCCTTAACACGATTACGTCTAATGTCCGCGCCGTCCCAACCCGCACAAAGTGTAGATATATAATAGCGCCGACCTTCGGCTCTCATTCCATACCCTTCGGTAAACATGCCCCCTTCGCTAGTGGCAAGAAACTTAATTCCAATAGAATCCTTCATAGCTGTAACGAGCCCTTCGGCCGTCGTATCGTTGACTATAATCGTTGGCTTCAGATCCTCTACATCACCTCCGCCTTCAAAATCTAAGTTCTTCCGTGCTCCTCCACCCCCGCCTTCAGACCCCGCCTGTGGTTCTGGATGATCCTTGGGCTTACCCTTCGCCTTCTTATCTTTTTGTCTCTTGTTATATTCTCTCCATTCCTTTGCTTCCCATTCTTTGATTGGAGCCAACAGTTCCTTTTCTACGGAAGTTTTTCGCTCTCCTGTGTCAGCTAAAATAGCTCCGAAAAGCGAACACGGAATTACACTTCCCGTTGCTGGATGAACTGGATTACCAATCCCCTGAACCAGAGCAGAAGCAGCCGCTAAAGCGGATGTAGCGACAAGCTCCAAGGGCGCTTGGACAATGATACAAACATCCGACACTGCTGATTGCATGACAGGAGGTAAGGCGTCTAATGGATAAGCAAATCCAGGCCGTATTTCACTATAAAGAGTGTAGGGTGGCTCACCTTCCCCAAATGTCCGTGTAATACGCTCAACCTTATTTCCCCACCCGCCCCCGTTTTCCTGTCTAAGTTTTTTCATTTGGCTGTCCTTTCAAGCCAGGACACCAAATCGCTCCAATCTCTATCAGCACAATGACTATGGAAACAGTTGAACCCGCCGCCGACACGATAACCGGCGATCTGATTTCCATTCGTATGCGAACGCCAGCCGGGACAAATAATATCAGCCCAGCCATCAGGCTTCAGACGAACTACTAGCCCACGCCGTCTGAGCTCCTGATAAATTACATCTGATTGTTCATTTCCTGGCAGATAATCTCCCCATCCAACATCAGTCCCATCCATCTTCTTTGCTTCCACTAATGGCACATGCCTCGTCATCTCATCCCACGACACACGGCTATTCCATCTTTTGATCTCAGCAGACCAACCTGTCCGATGCTTACTTCCTGGAAGACGGAACGGCTGACCTGGCTTCGCAGATGCTAAATCAGTTAACCCACAGCTTTTCATTCCCCGATAAAAGGCGCCTGCTATATCAGCGGATACAGGTTCTTCTAATATCCACCCCAGCTGAAAATTACCCCTGGAAGTTTCCAACACATACGAAGGACTAGGAAGAGACGACGCCACAAGACTGTCATCAATCTTCGTTCCTACATCATCCGCTACGATGACGAACGTGCGATGTAGATCTGAATCTTTACGAGTAATCCGCGCCCTACTATCGGGGACGGCTACTGAAGTCGTACCGCAAAAGTACCAAGCATCAGCCACTACAGCGGCATCGAAATCGGGATGGGGTGTGTAGGCATACTGAAACCAACGTTCAGTGCCTAATGGCATTACGCCAACGACAACGTGCTCTCCTTCTGGCAATATCCCGAAAATTTCAGCTAAGAGCCATGAAGAGACATTAGGGTAAAAACTCTTCATCGCGCGCCCCCACAAATAGAGGGCGAACAAAATAACACTTTACAACGAATACAACCGACGGTATAATAAACGCGCACGATACACCTCCATTGAAGCCGGGTCTCCAAACCAAGTATCAATCGGATGTATCTGTGCCGGCCGGGGGTTCCACAAAACCGCTCGGCCTCTTTTTATCTAGCTTTGTATTTTGCCATCAAACTTCTATTGATGGCATCCCCCGCTTCTTTAACCGTATTCCAATGACCATTGTCTTTAGTATCCCAACCACCATCTTTACATTTCTGAATCCACTGTTCATCCCAAGGTGATTTCTTATCAGGCCCTATCCGAGTCTTAACCAAAATCATGCGGTGCCCCCGTTTCAAAATCTCATCTTCTGTAAAATTTGTAAGATCTTCACGTCCTTCTGAACCCCACGCCATCACCACCTCCTAATTTTTATATTTCCATGCAAATAACGGCGCGTCCCAGCATGTTGGCTACGGTCTGATGAATCATATCTCGACCTTCTCGGTAATCTTCTAATTCCTTCTTAGACAATCGCTTGGGAACATCAGGTTCCCAGTTGGCCTGAAATTGAGCGCGTTGATCTGCTTTATTAAGATCGTATGTGATTGTGCATTCATAATGCTTACCAACCGCAAACGAAGCTCTGATGATGCCATCTTCCGGTTTGGGAAATAGCTTGTCTGGCACATAAGAAACTACAAGTGTGCCATCAGTTCTCCTTTTAAGTATCTCTTTCACTTACCGCCTCCGCTTCGACTTGCCAGCAATCCGGGCCGCCTGCCTGCGCTTGGAACGTGATTTCACAACCGCTTCCTTCCTTGCCTGAAACAGCTTCAAGTCCGCCTGATATAGCTTTAATTCAGCATCCAGTTTTGTGATGAGACGAGCCCGTTCCGCTTCCGTCTTGTCCATTACCCGCCCCTTCTACAGCTCCACGAGCGAACTCACGCTTCGTTTTGTTGTATGCCTCCCAATAGATCGCTAACAACTTGCTCCTATTTTCTAAAGGCACTGTCCGAAGCAATTCATGTACGATCTCATGGGTAACATTAATCATCACCCACCCTCCCATTCCTTCATTGTACTGACCTTACCTGTTGGGAATGGCGGGGGTGACTTGCCTTCTGCCTTCGCTATCGCAACAGCGACAAGATAGTTCCTACGAACTTCAAGCGGCAACGAGGCAAGAATCTTCTTCCGATTCTTTCTATGAAGAACTGCTCGCCTAACAGAGTCATCCATTCTGGCAAGGGCGCGCTGAATTTTGGCTTCATCGGGTTGCATTATACACCTCGGTGATTACAACCATTACGATTACAAAGTTACTATATAACAACCAGGCCTGCCCGTAAAGTTCTAATTAAATGATCTTAAGGAAAACTTTTAATATTCACATAAAGAAAAACCGGACAGCGCCCCCCGCCACCGCCCGGTCATCAGGTGACGCTTCAGATCAAATCTTCAAGCTTATCTTCTTCAGCCACGCTCAGCTTTTTGAGGTCGTGGTATGCTATGAGCAGTTCCAGTCCGCTCTCAAAGAACACCTTCCCTGGAATGCTTCGGGGGCGTGGTAGTGCCCCGTCTTCCATGAGCCTGACGAATCGCTCATCGACGGTAATGCCGAGCTTCCACGCATCTTCGATAGATAACGAACCCTCAATCCTGTCGGCCTGATCGAACACTGCCATCAGAATTTCATACGAAATCTTATGCGGCTTCTTTTTCGCATTGAGGATTTTCCGAACTCGCCGCCTGATCTGTTCCACTTCAGCCATAATTGGTCTCCTAAATAATTGTTCATCGACAAAGAAAAACCGGACACCAGCCGAAGCCAGCGCCCGGTCCCTCACTAGTGCGTAATTGCGCCGACGGTCGCCGAAGCCTCCTCAGCCTCTCGTTGCCGTCGAGCCACAAGCTCGGCCTCTGCGCGCGCCTTTTGCGCTTCATCGAACTGAAGCAACGCCTTGGCCCGCTCGGCCTTGGCATCTACAAGTCGGTTCGCAAGCCTGTCACACTTGGCGTTCAGCTTTTCGTATTCCTGCCAAGCCACAGTGCACTTCCACAATTTCATTTCGACTAAATAATCATCGACTGGATCATCGACTGCCATTGGACTCTCCTTCAGAGAAAGCCCGTTCGGCCCCTAGCCCCGTGAAAAGGCCCGGTTAAGGCTGTACCTTGTCCGTTCCTGCTCAGTAGGTAGCGTTTACAAGGTGTTGGCCTGTTACC
>Ga0207125_10099_pt1 | contig 20516 bp, 21 predicted proteins | sample Alteio_BWMinHeat_19_FD_153556 | JGI IMG/M metagenome (GOLD analysis project Ga0207125, IMG submission 153556) | Enriched cells from forest soil in Barre Woods Harvard Forest LTER site, Petersham, Massachusetts, United States -... | ecosystem: Environmental > Terrestrial > Soil > Temperate forest >...
GCCCGGGCGCGAGCGTGTGCTGCCGAACGGCAATATGCAGATTGTCATTAACCTGGCGCGCGAGTTTTGCACGGGCTGCATGGAAGATGGACCGACGTTCCGGCAGGCGTCTTCGCTGGCTGTGGGGATACAGCGCCGGTATGGCGTCATAGATTCAGTCGACCTGGCGGAGATGGTGGGTGTGGTGTTCGCGCCGGGCGGGATGCGGCGTTTCGTCGATGCGCCCACAGCGGATTTCAGTTTTGCGGAGACGGACCTCGGCGATGTCTGGGGCAGAGGCGCTGCGACACTACGCGAACGATTGATGGAAGCACCCACGCCGTCGGCGAAGTTCAAGGTGCTCGAATCCGAGTTGCTGGCGCGATTGCGGCCGGGCAGTGTGCATCCGGCGGTGCTGCTGGCACTGGAGAAAATACGGAACGGGCGGGCGAAGGTTTCAGTACGGGATTTGTGTGCGGCTACGGGCTATAGTTCGCGGAGGCTGGGTCAGTTGTTTGAGGACGAGGTCGGCGTTGGGCCCAAAATGCTGGCGCGGATACTGCGGTTTCAACGAGCGGTGCAGCGGCTGCATGCGGGTTGCGAGATGCGCTGGGACGAGCTCGCGCTGGATTGCGGCTATTGCGACCAGTCGCACTTCGCGAACGACTTCCGCGATTTTTCGGGAATGAGTTTGACCGCGTATGCGCAGAGCGATCGCGTGTGGGCTAACCACGTCCGTGTATAGAGATTGCCGATTTCTACAAGATGATTTCTGGTGGTTGTGGCAGGATGTGAAGCATGACAACGAGTGGCGCAGTGCAAGGTTCGACTGTTATTCCGAGCATCCGGTATCGCGATGCGCATGCGGCCATTGACTGGCTGGTGCGGGTCCTGGGCCTTCACAAGCAGGCGGTGTATGACGGCCCGGACGGGACAGTCGCACATGCGCAACTGACGTTGGGCCGCGGCATGGTCATGCTGGGTTCGGCGAGCAATGCGAGCCCGTATCCACAGTTCTATGCGGTGCCGGAGGAGATTGGCGGACGCGTCACTTCGCCGGTCTATCTCATTGTGCAGGATTGCGGGCCGGTCTATGCGAACGCGCAGGCCGCTGGAGCGGAGATCGTGCAGGAGCTGCAAACGATGGACTACGGTGGCAAAGCGTTTACGGTACGCGACCCGGAGGGCTATCTTTGGTCGGTGGGCGAGTACGATCCGTGGGCGCCTGAGGAGCCACTTAAGGAGAACGCGTGACACTGAATCCGTATGCAACATTTCTTGGTGAGGGCGATGCGGTCGCAATCATCGCGGCGACACCGGCGCGGCTTGCTACGCTGGTCGACAGCATGAGCGCGGAGCAGGTGGAGGCTCCGATCGCTCCGGGCAAGTGGAGCGTCCGGCAGATCGTAACCCATGTTGCCGATTGCGAGATCGGGTTCGGTTTCCGGCTGCGGCAGGCGCTGGCCGCGGTTCCGGTGCTGCAGCCATTCGACCAGGACAAATGGGCGGAGAGCTATGACCGCTACTCGCTGGCTGGGGCGCTGGAGACTTTCCGCGCGTTGCGGGCGTGGGATGTCGCGCTGGTTGCGGGACTGTCGGAAGCTGACAAGGCGCTGAAGGTAAACCATCCGGAGCGCGGCGATATGACGGTTTGGACGATTGTGGAGACGATGGCCGGGCATGACCTGAACCATCTGGCGCAGGTGGAGCGGCCGGCCGCGCAAGGGTAACTGCGGCGTATACTTTTCGGCATGTCCGGGTATACGCCGAAAGTTGCAATCAAGGTGGCAAAGCCGTGCAGCGAAAGCTGGGAGGCCATGCCTGGCGATGCGCGTGTGCGGCATTGCGCAGGGTGCGATCGAGATGTGCATAATCTGGCGGCGATGACTCCGGTGCAGATTGATGTGCTGCTGGCGAAACCGGGACCACTGCCGTGTATGCGGATCGTGCGGCATCAGGATGGATCGCTGCTGACGGCGCGCGTCGAATCGCATCGCGGCTTTTTGCAACATGCGTCGGTGGCGCTTACTACGGTCATGCTGGCGGCTACAACGTCTTTCGCGCAGCAGACGCATCCCGCAACATCTGACAACACCGCGACGTTGCAGGGCTTGGTCGTCGATCCGACGGGCGCTCCGCTTCCTCACGCAACCGTCGAACTGCTGTCGGATGGCAAGAGAGTTGCGTTTACCGAGACAAATAAGGACGGCGTCTTCACGTTGAGCGCAGCGCCCGGGAAGTTTGTGATCGATGCTTCCGCTCCCGGCTTTACAAAGAACCCGGGGCAACGAGTCGATATGGTCAAAGGGGCCAGGAAGCTGGCGAATTCTATTCGCCTTGATGTCTCGGTGTTCGTGGGCGAAGTGGTTGTTGTGGAAAAGCCGCTAAAGACCAGGAAATTGCCGGTGCAGCCAACTCCGCCAGTTTCGTCGAAGATTCCGACTGACTAACAATTGTCTATCGTTGAGCCTTCTGCTTGGCGAGCTCGGCTTCAAACGCCTGCTGCCGTTCGGCTACCGCGGCTTTGTAGCCTGCGGGATCGACCCAGACTGCACTACCCTCAGCCGGCATACGCTTGAGCTTTTCCAGCATATTGAAGTAGACGCCGTGTGCGCCGAGGAAGATGTCGCAGGGTAGCCCGCGCAGGACGTCGAAGGTGTGGGCGTAGTCGGCGGCGATGCCTGGGTAGGAGGCTAACCTGGCTTTCGTATCGACGAGGCGAAAGCCGGGGTTGACGTTCCAACTCCCCACAATGACAACATTGCGAGCGACGCCATGATCTTTGGCGACCATGGTCCACGTGGTGCAGCCGCGGGTGTGGCCGGGAGTTTTGTGCGCGGTGAGAACGGCACCGCCGAGCGAGACGGTTTCGCCGTCGTGCAGGACGCGCGAGACCTTGGCGGGAGGATAAGCCTGTTTGCCACCGTAGGCGAAGTCGGTGAGACCACCGTCTTCGACGACAGGAACATCGCCGTCCATCACCATGTACTGCGCCCCTGTTTGTTTGAGGATGGCAGCGCTGCCGGCGTCGTGGTCGGAGTGGGCGTGACTGATGAGCAGGATTTTGATGTCGGTGAATTTGAAGCCAAGCTGCTCAACGCTGCGCCGGATGAGCGGGACGGAGGCTTCGAGGCTGGAGTTGATGAGAATGTCGCCCTTCGGCGTGACGATGAGGTAGGAGGCGAGGTCCTGGCTACCGACGTAGTACAGGTTGTCTGCGATCTTGAAAGGCGCGATGGGCGTCGTCCAGGCGGGGTTGTCGTCGGCCTCCGCTGGGGTGGCGGCGTAGAGGGTGAGCAGAACGATGGCTGCCGCGAGAGTGCGGAAGATTTTCATTTCTCGTTGATAGCAGATTGTGCGGTGGTGGGCGCTGTGAATTCGTAAGCGACGCCGAGTGATTAACGGCAGTTACTCCAGGGCTTCGTTAACATCGCGGACGAGGTTGCGGATGTAGCTGCGGCGATTGAGCAGGGCGACCATGGCGTCTTTGGCGGCATCTTTCGCGGCAGGATCGGCCGCATCGACTGCCACGTCCCACTTTGTCCAGAGAGCTTCGAGTTGCTGCTGCGACTCGGCGAGCATGGCGGTGAAATGCTGCTGGGCCTGCTCCAGGTCCTTGCGGGTCTGAGGATCATCCTCGCCCATCTTCTTCGCCATGCGCATTTCTTCGAGCTGCATGTTGAGCTCGAAAGCTTCTTCGAGCAGGTCGGGCGGAGCCACTTGCTTCTTTTCCGTCCCGCTTGCCTTCGCCGCGTCGGTCGCCGCGCGCGACTGTTCTTCGAGCTGGACGCCTTCCAGCGAGAGCAGGTATTCGGTGCGGGCGATGGGGTCGCGGAGGGTGCGGTAGGCGTCGTTGAGCTGCGAACTGGCCGCGAGGGCGGCGTCCTGCTCGGCCTGCGGTTTGGAGGCGAAGCGGTCGGGGTGGAGCTTGCGGGACTGGGCGTAGAAAGACTTTTCGAGCGTCGCGAGGTCGATGTGGAGGTGCTCGGGGAGGCTGAACTGGGTGAAGTAGGTTGAGGCGGAGTCTGGGTTCATGTCTTGTTCAGGTTAGATGGTTTGTTGCGGAACGTGGTACGGGAATCATGCGGCGATTGCGCGACGGACGGGTATGCGGTAACTTGGTGGCAAATTGGAGCCTGCCGAGTGTCTGCTCAAACCATGACTGTAGAACGATTTCCCGCCGAATTTTCGAGCTTCCTGAACGCCCGGGTGTGGGGCGGGCGAAGGGCCGCCACGGCCATTGCCGACGACGATGCGGAACGTTTGCGATGGTTTCCGCTGCCGGCGCGGCCTGCTGCCGCTGCGGCGGGGCTGGCTTTGCTGGAGCGGGAGATGACGCCCTTCCTGCGGCCGGTGCGGTCGCCGATGGATCCGGCGTGGACTACGGGGATGAAGAAGAACTATAGCGAGGCGCTGCCAAAGACGATGCGGAACTGGTCGGTGAGCCTGCATGAGCCGCGGTCGGCGGCGGCGAAGGCGGCGCGCGGGATTGGGCTGGTGGAGATGCTGGGGTCGGCGAGCCTGCATGAGTTTGCGTGCGCCGTTTCGGGGTTTGCGCTGGAGCGGGAGCCCACGATGCAGCTGATCCGGTATGTGGCTGGTGATTATGTGGGGCCGCATAACGACCATCATCCCGAGAACGCAAACCTGCGGGACGGGTATGTCGACCTGCAGGTTACGCTGACCAATGAGCATGTGGCGCGGCAATACCTGCTGTATGAGAGCGGGGGAAACTTCAATAAGCTGCGGAATGTGGGCGTGGCGTCGGGTGTGTCGGTGTCGATGCTGCCGTTCTGGCACCAGGTGACGCCGCTGGAGGCGAAGCCGGGACATGAGGCCGAGGCGGCGCGATGGCTGCTGCTGGCCTCGTTCGATATTCAAAAGAAGCGAAAATAAAACAGGAGGAACGTGGATGCCGAAGTTTGTGATCGAGAGGAATATTCCGGGAGCGGGAGCGCTGACGGATGAGCAGATCAAAGGAATTTCACAGACGTCGTGTGGCGTGCTGAAAGCGATGGGGCCGCAGATTCAGTGGGTGCAGTCGTACGTGACCGACGACAAGATTTACTGCATCTACATTGCGCCCGATGAAGAAACCGTGCGTGAGCACGCGACGCGCGGACAGTTTCCGGCGAACTCGGTGCAGGCCGTGCGGCGGATGATCGACCCAACGTCGGCGGAGTAGTTACGCGGCGACAGAGATGAGTTCTGCCTGAGTGGCCGGCTCAGGGATGGGAAGTCCGTCTTCGCGAAGCCCGACGATGTGCAACGCGATGCCTTCGCGGATGAGTTGTTCGGCATCTTCACGGCTATCACCAATGACGCCCAACCCTGGTAGGTCGGGGGCGTAGGCTCCCCATCCGCCATCGTTGGTCGGCTCGAAGACAGCTAGATATGTGCGCATGTCGTACCTATGCTTTCGAAGGTTGCCATAAATGTATCTCAGCACTTGCCCGATGGGTTGAATTTAGTCGTTTGCAAAATCTCTCCATCCGTTCTCTCAATACGACATCGCAACCAACTACGGTAAACCATCGTGCTCGGGGCACCGTCATGTTCGGCCTCTTTCCTGGAAGAGAAACGTTTGTCCGGATAGTTGCGATTTTGGGCGAACCTGTTGCTGCGTGAAGCAGATTTTGAAGTCGCTCAAGTTGCTCTGCATGTGGCTTGCCGAAATGGGGGAAGCTGATGCAAATGACTGCGCGGTTATTACGATGAAGCGATCTAATTTCTTCTACCGTCGCATGCTTCTTCGAGTGATTGCCGATTCCGTTATCAGGGTCAAGAAAGATTAGGTCACAGTGATCCAATTTTTCTTTCTTGTCGCGTAACCAATCAGGTCGGTCGAGTCCATTCGGAACGACATTCGAGAAATAGGTAGTTTGCTGCCCAAAAGTTCCGTTTTCGAGTGCGGAAACTTTTCGGTTCGACAGAGCTATGGGTCGAAGCCAAGTATGGATTGTTGGATCGAAAAGTTTCCAATGCCTTTGTTCGCACCATTCTAGGTGGCGACCATCAACATCATTGTCACGACCTTGCAGAAAATACCAAGCCACACCAAGTCGGCGATCGCTTCCAGCGAGTTCTCGGAGTAGCGAAAATTTTAGAAGGTCGGTGATATCGCCAACATACGCGTCTCGCATCAGGAGGCTTCTACGCCGAAAAGCTCGACCCGCACCCGCAGCTCTTGGTGGAGTTGGGGTTGATGAAGTTGAAGCCCTGGCGCATGAGGGTCTCTTCGAAGTCGAGCACCATGCCGGCGAGGTAGAGGAAGCTCTTGGGGTCGACGAAGAGGCGGATAGGGCGGGCGCCGGAGGGGTCGTTGGGGGTCTCGACGCCTTCGCCGAAGACGAAGGTGCGGTCGCGGTCGCGGGGCTGGGTGTCGAAGCGGATGTTGTAGCTGAGACCGGAGCAGCCGCCGCCCTGGATGCCGACGCGCAGGCCGCCGGCGTCGGGCGAGATGCCTTCTTTGGCCATCGCCACACGAATGCGTTTGAGGGCGTTCTTGGTGATCTCGATGGCCTGCTTCGCGCGGGGCTGCTGGCCCTCGGCGGTAAGCAGCGTCATTCCGGCGAGCGGATCTTTGGGAGCGGCAGGCGCGGGGGCACTCATGGACTGAGAGGTGCTGGTCGAGATGGAGACAGTGGACATACGTTTATGGGATGCGCTGGAAAGCCGGCCGATGCTTTCCGCTTCATTTTGCTGGGACACCCGCAAGGATTTTATCGGTCTGCGGGCCTGTGCGGCCTTCCCAACCATTTTAGCAGTGGACGCTCGACAAAGACATGCAGCAGGCATCCGGCGATGGTTCCGGCGGCGAACATCAGCAGCATCCAGAGGCCCAGCGGCAGGCGTGGCTGAGGATCGAGGCGGAAGGCGATGCGGGCCACAGTGGAAACGACGGGAAAGTGGATGAGGTAGATGGAGTAGGAGGCGTCGCCCAGGAAAGCGAGCCAGCGATGCGTGCGCAGGCGGCCTCGCGTCTCAAGTTCAGCGGCGCCGAGCAGAGCGAGAGTTGAACCGAGGCCCGCGGAGAGATATGTGGTCTCCGAGGTATGCCCTGCCCAGCCGGCGTAAACGATGCTGGCGAGAAAGATCACTGTGCCTGAGGCGAGGAGTAGCGCCGGCTGCGGGATGTTTTGCCGGCGAAGCAGCCATGCCGCGACGAGACCCATCGCGAAGAGGAGATGGAGCGGGGAAAAGAAGTTCTGCGGGAGGATGGGGCTGGCGGGGTGGACCAGATTTGCGATGGAAAGCAGCAGCCAGAGCGCAACGAGAGCCGTGCCGGCTCGCTTGTGGAGCAGCGCCAGCGCGAAGACAGCGTAAAACATCACCTCGTGGAAAAGCGTCCAGGCGACGGCCAGGTTGGTCTGGTCGGAGTGAATGTGGACCAGCAGGATGTTCGAGAGGATCACGAAAGGGTCGTGCTTGTAAGCGAACTCAGGGTTGGAAGAGGTGAGCTGGCTACAGAGCACAAGCGCCAGCACCAGCCAGTACACAGGGTAAATTCGCCGAAAACGCTTCCACAGATAGGAGGGAACGGTGGCGGGGTTTCCAAGGTCTTTCCAGTGGGCGGTGAGGATGACGATTCCGCTGAGGACGAAGAAAAAAGCGACTCCCAGTTGCGGGCCGCTCGTCCAGCGGGCCATTGTGGGACGCTGCCAGAGATGCGGATCACCTGCCGCAAAGAAGCACACGTGGTGGACAACAACCAGCAGCGCCGCGAGGCCTCGGCCAGCTTGCAGAGATGCGTACTGGCGGTGAGTGCTCACCGGGGCTTTGTGCCGAGGATGAATTTGAAGGCCACTGGAGCGCGATGCTACTACGTCCCGCAGCCCACATTGTCACGGACTCGTCAGCACTATGTTGATCTGCGGAGGCCGTCAGCCGTTGAACCATCCCGCAAAGACTTTTCACCGTTTGTGGTGGCGTCGATGTCATGCCTGAGGACGCCCAGGACGTGCAAAGGCCGACGGAGCTTACTGCGCCGACGGCCTTGAGTCATGCGGAAAGCTGAGTGCCTTAGTGAGCGGCTACAGCAACGCCGGCTTCTTCGCCAACGTTGTTCTTCTTCTTCCAGTCGCCAATCGCCGCGCGGATCGCGTCTTCCGCGAGTACCGAGCAGTGGATCTTGACCGGGGGAAGCGCGAGCTCCTTGACGATATCGGTGTTCGAGATCGTCAGCGCTTCGGAGACGGTCTTGCCCTTCACCCACTCGGTTGCGAGCGAGCTGGAGGCGATGGCCGAACCGCAGCCGAACGTCTTGAATTTTGCGTCCTCGATGACCTGGGTCTCGGGGTTCACCTTGATCTGGAGGCGCATCACGTCGCCGCATTCCGGTGCTCCGACGAGACCGGTTCCGACTTCGGTCGAACTCTTGTCGAGTGTCCCGACGTTGCGGGGATTTTCGTAATGATCTACTACCTTTTCGCTATATGCCATGGTGGTGTCCTCGTATCTTTAGATGATACTCCGTTGTGAATGGGTGCGGGAAGGGGTGGTGTCGCCCATATACTCCAGATTCATGGCAGAAGAGCTTCCCAACCCAATGTTGAGCGAGCCGGAGGTGGTGGAACCCATCGGCGAGGGTGCGCCGGTGGGGATATCGGTGCCTCCCGGACGACGGGCCGCCGCGACCTTCATCTTCATGACGGTGACGCTGGATATGCTGGCGCTGGGGATGATCGCGCCGGTGTTGCCGCGCCTGATTGAAGGGTTTTTGAACGGAAACGCGTCGACCGCGGCCAAGATGATTGGGCTGTTCGGGACGCTGTTTGCCGGGATGCAGTTCTTCTTCTCCCCGGTGCTGGGGTCGCTTTCCGACCGTTTCGGGCGGCGGCCCGTGGTGCTGCTGTCGAACTTCGGCATGGGGCTGGACTATGTCGTCATGGCGCTGGCGCCGACCCTGCCGTGGCTGTTCCTGGGCCGCATCATCTCCGGGCTGACGGCATCGTCGATCCCCACGGCGATGGCCTATATGGCAGATGTGACTCCCAAAGAGAAGCGGGCGGCAGCCTTTGGCCTGCTTAACGCGGCCTTTGGGATTGGATTCGTACTGGGGCCCGCGATGGGCGGCGTTCTTGGGAACGTGAACCCGAGGCTGCCGTTCTGGGTGGCGGCCGGGCTGTCGCTGGCGAATGGGATGTACGGCCTGTTCGTGCTGCCGGAGTCGCTGCCGAAGGAACTCCGCAATAAGTTTTCGTGGAGGCGGGCGAACCCAGTGGGGTCGCTGCGGCTTTTCCGGAGCGTCAAGGGTCTGGTTCCGCTGGCCGGTGTGCTGCTGATGGGATACATTTCGCAGCAATCGCTGCAGCAGGTGTACGTCATCTACGCCGACACGAGGTTTGGGTGGACCAACCGGACGGTGGGGTTGTCGTTGGCGGTGGTGGGCATCTTTCAAGGAATCTATGGCGTGTTCCTGGTGAAACCGGCATTGGCAAAGCTGGGCGAGCGGCGCGCAATGGTCTTCGGCTATATCGGCGGCATATGCGGTTATTTCCTGTTCGGATTTACCAGCACAGGGCTGCTGCTGTTTCTGGGGATTCCGTTGCTGAATTTGATGGCCGTCGCGTGGCCATCGGCCCAGTCGATCATGTCGCGCAACGTGCCGCCAAACCAGCAAGGCGAGATGCAGGGTGCCGTGAACTCGCTGCGAGGGATTGCCGGGCTGATTGGGCCGGGCCTGTTTACGTGGATATTTTCGCGGTCGATTGGAGCGCATCCCCTGGTGCCGACGGAGGGGTCGCCGTTCTACCTGGCGTCGGCGCTGCTGATGGTGGGGCTGGGGCTGATCCTGTTCGCCACCAGGCATGAAAAGACGGTCGTGACGGCCTGACTTGTTCTATATCCCGCAGTCGGCTTTGTGCCAGCGCCAGAGCGCGAAGAGCCACGTAACCGTCGCACCGAAGACCGCGCCCTCGACCGCCCCCGGAACCTGGCCCCACGCGGAATGGCCGTCCATCAGGTAGGCGATCACCATGTCGAGAGCAGAGTAGGCGCCGAGCCAGATGAGCCACAGCGGCCAGGATGGTTTGCTCTTCATCGGGGGCACTCCTGCTGGTTAGACGCTTTCGCCAGGCGAGAGTGGGGCCTGTTCTTCGCGGAGCAGGGCGAGGACGATGTAGTCGGGTGTGATGTGCTTCTGGCCGCGGCTGTCGGCCTCTGCGGTTGCTGCGGCGAGTGCGCGTTTGGCCTCGTCGGAGAGCGGCATGTCAACCGTCATCGAAATACGCTGCGTGTTGAGACCGTGACGCATGAGGCGCTCGTGGATGGCTTCGGCGGTGACGCGTGGAGCGAGACGCCGGACGACCTTCTTGCACTCGCGCAGCAGGCCGAGCCACAGGTGCTCGGTCTCGAGAATCGGGGAGCCGAGGCGGCTGGCCTCGTAACGGGCGAGGAAGATGACGCGGCGGGCTTCGTCGGTGTAGCGGTCGAACATGGGTTCCGTTCCGTTGCACCATCATACGGGCGCAGGCTTTTTTGAGGAGAAGCAGTGCTGTTGCCCTTCTTGTTGTTGCCTTTCTTGTTGTCATCCCCGAAGGGGATCTGCTGCGTTGTCGTTGTCGTTGTCGTCGTTGTTGTTGTTGTTGCGGTTGCTCTTGTCGTTGCCGTTGCTTTTGCTCCTGAGATAGGTCCGGGCTTCAGCCCGAACATTCAACCCGGCCCCAGATGGGCTTTAGCCCCGGGACGCGGTTCTACATGATGGAGCAAAGGCTCCGCGGCAGATGGTTTTCCTTGTTCCGTACGTCGCGCGTGATCCCCTGCCCACACCGCCCTAACGCTGTCTTCGGAGCGAAGGCTTGCGATACTTTGTGAGCCGCAGCCGAAGAGAGCGTGTCTCGGGCGCTAAAGCGCGCGTTTGCGGTGGGCCTTATTGTCCGGGCTGAAGCCCGGACCTATCTCAGGAGCAACGACAACAGCAACGGCGATGAAGCAGATCCCCTTCGGGGATGACAACAAGAGAGACAAGGGCAACTGCGTACCTTCACCCAGTTTTCGGCAGGTTCTATAGCAAATCTCCTGTGGGTGTAGTGCGAGGCGGAGAGGTTTATGTCCGTTTTTCCCCAGAAAAACGGTACTGCAAGGTCTCGTCCGAACCACAGCAACAGGAGATTTGCTCTAACGAGTGATCTACTCTCTCTCCCTCGAAGAGAAGGGTAAACACCGGCATAGGTCTAGTGGCTGGGATGTCCTGAGAAGGCTTTGTAGAACGCGTAGAGCAGGACGATAACGACGATCCAGAACACGATCTGGGCCGGGATGCTCTTCTTTTTGACGATCTTCTCGTCGAGATTTTCGTTGCTCATGGGAAACTTCCATTCTGTTCGCGCTGCTGCCGCGACACTCCATCATCGCAGAGATCGCAGGCAATGGGCCGGCCGAAATCGCTATGATGAAAGCAAATGAGAGCACCTGACCAGCCCGCGCTCGCGCAGCTTCTTACCGAGGCGCGCAATCCTGCAACCGAGCATCTTGACGAGTTACCAACGCTGCAAATGCTCGCAGTGATGAACGACGAAGACGCGAAGGTCGCGGCTGCCGTGCGCGCGGAGCTGCCCAGCATCGCGCTCGCGGTGGACGACATCGCCGCACGGTTTGGGCGCGGCGGACGGCTGTTCTACATGGGTGCCGGGACCAGCGGACGGCTCGGCGTGCTCGACGCGAGTGAGTGTCCACCAACGTTTTCCGTCCCGGCGGAGCTGGTGCAGGGGATCATCGCCGGAGGCGACCGTGCGCTGCGGCTGTCGAGCGAACACTCGGAAGATTCGCGCGAAGAAGGCGCAAGCGACCTTGCCGCCGCAGGCTTTACCGAGGACGACACGCTGGTGGGGATCGCCGCGAGCGGACGCACGCCGTACGTGCTCGGCGCGATGGACTATGCGAAGGAAGTTGGCGCGCTGGTCATCGGCCTGAGCTGCGTTCCCGGCTCGGCGGTAGCGCAGTCCGCGGACATCGCAATCACTCCCGCAACCGGGCCGGAAGTGTTGACCGGAAGCACGCGGATGAAGGCTGGCACTGCGACCAAGCTCGTGCTGAACATGCTTTCAACCGGCGTAATGGTGCGCACCGGCGCGACGTACGGCAACCTGATGGTGAACGTGAAGCCGAGCAATGCCAAGCTCGTCGACCGCGCGGAGAGGATCATTGCGGCTGCGACGGGATGCGATGCCGCGAAGGCCGCGTGGCTGTTGACGGAGTCCGGCGACAGCGTGAAGACGGCGATTGTGATGGGGAAGCTGGGGTTGGGGCGGGAGGCAGCAGAGAAGAAGCTGGCGAAGGTTGCCGGCGTCTTAAGCAGGGCGCTGGCAACGAATTGAGGATGAGAAGCTGAAATTGTAGGACAATGCTTCATGCTCCGGTTCGCGATAATCCTCCTGACCGCTTTATTCGTAGCGCAGAGCCCATCCAGCACAGATCCGGTTGTCGAAAGTGAATTGGCTCGTCTGCGTGCATGTCCTGACGTTTTCAAGACGTCACCACCGCCGGTATTTGTTCGAGTCGTGTGGCGATCACCACAAAACGTGGCCGTTACAAAAGACGAAGCTGGATTGGTCCGAATTGAATTTGTCGTTCCCTATGCGCAGAGCGATTTTTTCGAGTCCGCTGAAGCAGCAGGTCACGCGACTGAATTTGGTCAGCTATTTGCGCTGCCCCAACGCAATTACTATCGGCGCGAATCGGGAGTTCTCAGGTTGAGTTATCGAGAGTCCCTCATCGGAAAGAAGTGGGAGCGGCAGGGCGAAACCGTTCCAGAGCTTGCTTGTTGGCAGAGCATTGCGCCGGCCGCAAGCTCGAAGTAACACGCTTTGTCAGATCAACCAAAGAGTGTTGGTGTGGAGGCGATTTTCCGTGGCATTTCGATGCCCAGATGTTCGTACGCCAGGCGCGTGGCGACGCGACCACGCGGCGTGCGGTCGAGGAAGCCGATCTGGATGAGGAAGGGCTCGTAGACTTCTTCGAGCGCGTCCTGCTCTTCCGCCAGTGCGGCGGCGAGGGTGTTGAGGCCGACCGGGCCGCCGTCGTACTTCTCGATGATGGTGCGTAGCAGGCGGCGATCGAGCTCGTCGAAACCGTGGGCATCGACTTCGAGCATCTTGAGCGCGGCCATCGCGGTTTCGCGGTCGATGCGGCCTGAAGCGCGGACTTCGGCGTAGTCGCGCACGCGGCGCAGCAGACGGTTGGCGATGCGTGGTGTGCCGCGCGAGCGCATGGCGATTTCGGCGGCGCCGTCGCGGTCGATGGGCACGCCGAGGACTTCGGCGGAACGCTCCACGACGTAACGAAGTTCGTCGTCGGTGTAGAACTCCAGCCGCAACAGGATGCCGAAGCGCGAGCGCAGCGGGGACGACAGCAGACCGGGTCGTGTGGTCGCGCCGACGAAGGTGAACGGCTTGATTTCGAGCGTGTGGGTGCGCGCGCTGGGGCCCTGCCCGATGATGATGTCCATCTGGTAGTCCTCGAGCGCGGTGTAGAGCTTTTCTTCGAGGACGGGTTGCAGCCGATGGATCTCATCGAGGAACAGGACCTGCTTCTCGCGCAGGTTGGTGAGAATCGCAGTGAGGTCGCCCTGAATTTGCAGCGCGGGGCCGCTGGTCTGCTGGTACCCCACCCCTAATTCGTTAGCGATTATCGTGGCGAGCGTGGTTTTGCCCAGGCCCGGAGGCCCGAACAGAAGGACGTGGTCGAGCGCTTCGCCGCGTGCCTTAGCGGCCGCGAGTGCGATGGCGAGTTGCTCCTTTGCCTTCTCCTGGCCGATGAATTCGGCGAGGCGCTTGGGGCGCAGCTTCAGCTCGACTACGTCGTCGTCGTCGACCTTGCCGGCGGAGACGAGGCGTTCAGCGTCCGCGGCTTTGCGGCTGGTGTTGTTCATGTCGAATTTCTTTTTGTTGGTAAAGTCCATCTTGGTTTCGAAGACCTAGGGCGATGGTAAGGCGAAGCTGGCAGGGATGCAATCCGCCGCTGAGAAGCAGCGGAGACTCGCAGGCTCCGGAGAGCGTCCTACCTGATAGTGCGCCGTGTCTCAAAGTTCCGAATGCGAGCGCACGGAAGGAACCCATGCACGTTTCTGTACGTCTCCCCCTCATTGCGCTGGCAATTTTGCTCACTGCCGGCTCCCCGTTAGGTTTGGTCGCGCAGGGGCTTGCGTCCGAAGCATCGCGACCCGCTTCCGAGGCGAATCGAAAGATCACCCTGGATGTCGTTGTAGATATCAAGAATGCGAAACATCCAGCGACCGCGGCCGATCTCAGGCAGGAAGATTTTTCTATCCTCGACAACAAAGTGCCACGTCCGATCACTTCCTTTCGGGCGGTCACTCCCGGGCAGTCTACGGCGAGGGTTGCGTTGTTGATCGACGCGGTCAACATCCGGCTGCAAGGTTTGGAGTACGTGCGCAACCAGGTCTCTGCATTCCTGCGCGCGAACGGCGGCCGCCTCACCCATCCCACAGCCGTCGCCATCCTTACCGACCAGGGCCTCAAGATGGAAGACTCGTTTTCAAGCGACGGCAACGCCATCAGCGAGTCGCTGGACAAGCAGGTCATCGGCATGCGCACCATCACGCGCAGCGCCGGGATCTACGGCGCCGAAGATCGCTTCAGTATTTCTCTGAATGCGCTCCGGCTGCTCGCCGGGCAGCAAGGAAAGACACCGGGCCGCACGGTGATTCTGTGGGTGTCGCCGGGCTGGCCCTTGCTCTCCGGCCCTGAGATCAATCTCGACAGCAGGCAGCAGCGCGAACTCTTCAGCGACGTGGTCAACATGTCCACCGAGCTTCGTGAGACAGGCGTTACGCTGTACGCGATCGACCCCATCGGCGCCAACGAATCCCTGGAGCGCACGTTCTACTACGAGTCGTTTCTAAAGGGCATCGCGAAACCATCGCAGGTGGATGCAGGCGACCTCGGTTTGCAGGTACTCGCATCCCAGAGCGGCGGCATCGCGATGAATTCGAATGACACCGGCGCTCTGCTGCAGAGGTCCTACGCCGATCTCGATAACTACTACGAGATTACTTTCGATGCTGTGCCAACGGAGACTCGCGACACGTACCGGCATGTGGAGGTCAAGGTAGATAAGCCGGGAATGATCGCGCGCACACGCGATGGATACTACGCGCAACCGTGAGTGATCGCATCCGGCAGCGGCGTGACCCCAGTCGCACCTCATGCATGTCAAGCGGCTCATCGTTCGGTCCAGTAGCCAACGTTTCAGCTATTGGGGATGACTGTATCGGATCCCTTATACATACCCCTGCTCTTTTATCATCGGTTGTTGGAGAGAGTCGCTAAGATTTGAGCAGCTCTTGTACGCCGAGTTCGCTAGTCCCTATTCGCGAGCCTGAAATCTTCCCAGAACGGGTGATCCCTGTAATGTCAGAAAGACCTGCTCGTAGACCGGCCTGGGCATTCGTCATTGTCTTTTTTACCTATGCGATCGCAATGGTTTGGGTTGGCAGTTCGTTACGGGGTCACTTTGGCTTCCCGCTGGACGATTCCTGGATTCATCAGACCATCGGCCGCAACTTCGCCTGGTACCACTCGGTTGGATTCGTGCCGCATCAAGGTTCCGCTGGCTCGACCAGCCTGCTATGGACTGTGATTGTCTCACTGAACTATTCATTCATACCTAAGCTGGCGCCCGTTCTGTTCAGCCTGGGGATTAATGGCCTATGCCTCGTAGGTATTGGCCTGATGTTGCTCCATCTCGCTCTGCGCGATGGGATGCATCCCGCAGTTGCAATCTTCTGGGCAGCAGCTCCCGCAGCCGATGGCAACTTTGTCTGGCTTGCTTTCATCGGGATGGAACACCTGGTATTCCTCTTCCTCTCTCTCGCGTCCGTTGTCTTGTGGCTGGAAACGAGTCCGGGGCACTCTTGCCGCTCGCTCACTACGGCGACTCTCGCAGGTCTGTGTATGGGCCTGCTTTGTATGACTCGGCCCGAGGGGATTGTTTTCCCGATGCTGCTGTTCCTATTCTTTAAACTTACGTCCCGCACCCGGCGCGAGACCGGCATCGCCGCAGTCATCACCTTCGCGCTTGCCGCAGTACCCTTTACCGTGAATCGAATCACCAGCGGCAGCCTGCTCCCGGGCACTCTCAGTGGCCGCCGATGGCTGTACTTCGCTGGCAACTCTCCTGGAATCCAATTTCGCAAGCTACTCTTGCAACAATGGATCACCCGTCCTATCAGGGCCGTCCTTGTTTTTGACGGTAGCTCCGCAGGGACCATGGCCAAAATCTCGGTCCTCACCATTGTGTTTTGCATTCTTTCCCTTTGCGTCATCGGGCTTTACTCACTCGCATCCAGGCGACGGATCTCAACAGTGGTGATCTGTATCTGGGGCGTGGTGCATTCCCTCCTCTACGTTGTCATCCTGCCGGCTTCCGGTCATGGTGGGCGCTATCAAACTTTTCTGTTGTTACTGCTGCTTCCTCTAACCGGCCTTGGGTTGTATCGCTCGTTGAGATTCATCTCAGTACCCCGGAATGCCAGCTACGCTATCGCCGTATTGCTCATCGTAATGTTTGCCCTCCGTTCTCTTACCCTCTGGCATACGGTTCTCGCGGATGGCATCGACCATATCAATACCAGCCACGGAGCCATGGCGGAGTGGCTCATTGCAAATCATGTGACTGCACCCATCGCCGTCTTCGATATTGGCCGCATCGGCTATTTGCGTGGCGGCCCTATTGTCGATCTCGGTGGTCTCACCGACAGCGGTTACATCGCATCCCTTTATGGAGATCGGGTGCCCCAATATCTTAGGGACCGCTCGATCGGCCTAATCGTGCTTCCCGAAGATGACCAACAATCCGTCATTGGGAACTGGCTTAACCTTGTAGGCAATCCGGACGTCGCGCTTCAACTGGTTCATGAAGCATGCACGCCTGAACCAATCTGGAGCGTTGGCTGGATTGAGACCCGCCACGCTGCCCGCTGCCAAGGCTTATTCCGGATGCATTTTGTCAGTGCCGCCCTTCATTAGTACGGTACACGCCCATCCGCGAGCCCACTGCGACTGGTCGATCGTAGAAAAACGCCGCTGCATAGCTGTTCCGGAAGCCCTGATAACAGGGAAATGCTCCAGTGAGGCAAGCCAGATTGGCCCGCCGGCACACCATGACAGGAAAAAGAGAAGCGGTCCGCCGTATGCGGTTGATATGCACCACCTCGACGCACTACGGACACATCCTCCGGAAGACGAAGTGTCATTTGAGATAACCTTATGTGTTCGCGTGTTGATGCGGAGTATGGAGCAGAGATGAAGATTCTTGTAGCTATCAAGCAGGTGCCGGAGCGGGATGCGCAGGTGCGCGTCGCTGCCGACGGCCGCAGCATCGACGAGGGCGATGCCGCGTGGACCATCAATGAGCCCGATGCGTACGCGCTCGAAGAGGCGTTGCAGTTGAAGGAGCGCGAAGGCGCGGGCGAAGTTGTCGTGCTGTGCGCGGGGCCGGAGCGCGCGACGAGTACGATTCGCGAGGCGCTGGCCAAGGGCGCGGACCGTGCGATCCATATTGTGACGGCGGAAGAAGGCGCGGGATCGCTGGCGGCGCGCGATACGCTGGGCGTTGCTGCTCTGCTGGCCGATGCGGCCAAGGCGGAGTCGCCGGACCTGATCCTGACGGGCCTGCAGTCGGACGATCTTGGCGCGGGCCAGACAGGTGTGGTGCTAGCCGAACTGCTGGGCGTGCCGCATGCGACCTTGATCATGCAGGTCGAGCGGACGGCTTCGGGGGTGAAGGTGAAGCGTGAGCTGGAGGACGGCTGGTTTCAGCATGTAGAGATGCCATTGCCAGCGTTACTGACCATTCAGTCCGGCGGCAACCGGCTGCGCTACGCCACGCTGATGGGCATCAAGAAAGCCCGCTCGAAGGAGACGCAGACGGTCGAAGCAGGCGCGGCTACTGCGGCTGTGGCGGAGATCGTGAAGGTCTATCCGCCCGAGCGTGTGAAGCGGACCGAGATGCTGACCGGGTCGGCAGATGAGATTGCGGCGAAGATCGTCGAGAAACTGAAGTTTGAAGTGAAGGTGCTTTAAAGCAGTGGGTAGAGTGTAGGGGATAGAGCGTAGAGAAGACGGACTGGAGTTGGTGATGAGTGTTTTGGTGGTGATGGAACAGAAAAGCGGATCCGGATGGAATCGCATGAGCTTTGAGGCGCTGGCTGCGGGGCAGAAGCTCGCTGCCGATCTTGGTGTGGCGTGCTCGGCTGCGGTGGTGGGAGCGGCGGAGAGTGTCGCGCCGCTTGTGCAGGAGCTTGCGGAGAAGAAACTGGAAACGGTCTGGGCGGTCAGCCATGCGCTGCTGGCGCAATACACGGCGGACGCGTGGTGCGCGGCGCTCGAACAACTGATCGCCGCAGCGAAGCCGCAGTATGTCGTCTTTCCTCATACGTACCAGGTGCGCGACTTTGCGCCGGCGCTGGCGACGCGGTTGAAGCAGGTGCTGATCAGCGACGTGACCGCGGTGCATGACGGGCCGGTGTTTGTGCGGCAGTGGATGCAGGGCAAGTTGAACGCCGACTATCGCCACGCGGGCGATGGCGTTTGCCTGGTGTCGGTGCAGGCTGGAACGTTTCGCGCGGATACGGTCGAAAGCGGATCGGCGCAGGTGAAAGAGTTTGCGCCGCAGATCGACGCCGCGCAGATTCGCACTACGCCGGGCGAGCCGTTTCGCGAGGCCGCGCAGACGGTCGACCTGACGGCTGCGCCGGTCATCGTCAGCGTCGGGCGGGGCATCGGAGAGCAGGAGAATCTCAGCATCGTCGAAGAACTTGCGCAGGCGCTGGGAGCGGAGATTGCGGCCTCGCGGCCCATCTGCGATAACGGCTGGCTGCCCATGGAGCGGCAGGTTGGAAGCTCAGGTCAGACGGTCGCGCCGAAGCTGTATCTTGCGGTGGGGATTTCGGGCGCGATTCAGCATCTGGTCGGCATGAAAGGCGCGAAGACGGTGATCGCGATCAACAAGGACCCTGACGCCCCGATCTTCGAGATTGCAGATATCGGGGTCGTCGGCGACTTGTTCGAAATTGTGCCGGCGTTGACGCGGGCGATTAAAGGTTAGGGACAAGTCTGCACAAGTACCACGGGTGTCACGTTCGCCATGTTTTGCTGCTGTCATCTCGACCGGAGTCTTCGCGCTTTTGCGAAGACGCAGTGGAGAGATCCCCGCATTCCGTCGCTGCGGCTACGAATTCTCGCCCGGGCAGAAGAATGCAGGGATCTCTCCACTACCCCTTCGGCGCGCTTCGCTTGCTCAGGGTCCGGTCGAGATGACACTCGTAGAAGTAAGAGGACTTGTCCAGAGGTTCTCTAGGATGCTGCCGGAATAACTGAGTCCTTTTGGGCGCAGGTAGCGTCATACCCAGAGGAGAGCCTCATTTGAGGACTCCCCTACCAAAAACTTTGGCGAACAGACTCCAACGCGGACGTATCGCCCCGACGCACCCCCAGTGGTTGCGTGTTGTAGCGATGCTCTGCGTGGCGTTGATGGGCGCCATTGGAACGGCCCAGGCTGTACACATCCACGGAGAGTGGCTGCCGAAGAATGCTCTGCACGCCACTATTCCCGCGGACGCATCGCAGGGCCAGGGCGAGGAGCATTGCCCGCTTTGCGTTGCAATGCACTCGGCACTTCCGGTCACGCTGGCTGTGGTCCCGGTACCGTTGCTGGAAGTCCGCCAGTTGCTGTCTGCGCGCGTTCTCGTTGCGCCACAAAAGCTGTGGAGCTTTGCGATGTTCAGCCGGCCGCCTCCTGTGGCGGCAACGGCGCTCGCACCACGCAAGGGATCGACAGATTCCTTGCGCGGTGTCGCAGCGGCAGGCTGAGCGATCGACATTTTTCTGCACTGAAGTTTCTGCTCAGTCTGCCTGGACGGCTTGAGCGCGCACGCGGCGAGGTCCGATGCCGTGCATGCATGCTCTCCACCGACAGGAGACAATCCAATGAATATCGCTCGCATCCGGGGACGCCACGTCTCCCTCTTTCTGCTTTTCGTCGCTTTGTTTTGCGGGGTCGACGCGCTGGCACAGAGCACTTCCGGCAGCGTGAACGGCAGTGTCACCGATGCCACGACCGCAATCGTACCCGGCGCCAAGGTCACTCTTTCCAACGCAGTCAGCGGTTACACGCGGTCTGCCACAACCGATGCAACGGGACAGTTCCACTTCTATAACGTGCCGTTCAGCCCCTATCGCATCACCGTATCTTCAGCAGGCTTTCAGACGTTGGAGAAGAACGTGCAAGTGAGTTCAAGCGTAGCCGTGGTGGTAGCCGCTACCTTGCAGATTGGGTCTTCGACGACGACCGTCGAAGTGGAGGCGGCGCCTGACCTGGTCGAAAACGATGCGAACTTCCATACCGATATCGACCGCTCGACGATCAACCACCTGCCGCTGGAAAGCGCATCGTCGGAGCTGAGTTCGATCGTCACGCTGGCCTCGCCGGGTGTTGCCGCTGACTCCAACGGCCTGATGCACGGTCTTGGCGATCACGCGGAAAACTCCTTCAACATCGATGGCCAGCCGATCACC
>Ga0207125_10100_pt1 | contig 20508 bp, 16 predicted proteins | sample Alteio_BWMinHeat_19_FD_153556 | JGI IMG/M metagenome (GOLD analysis project Ga0207125, IMG submission 153556) | Enriched cells from forest soil in Barre Woods Harvard Forest LTER site, Petersham, Massachusetts, United States -... | ecosystem: Environmental > Terrestrial > Soil > Temperate forest >...
GAATCCGCGCGGAATTCTCTCGTCGGTTGTGGGGCAATTCGCGGGGCATGCCATGGTAAACACCGCGGGCCATCGCCATACCTGGGAAGTGAGCCTGGAGATTCTCGGCTCGTTCTCCGGGGGAAAAGGCAACGGGTCGTCGCGGGTTCGCATGCGCGAAGACGGAAAAGAGTTCAGCGACTTTTCCCTTCGGGGAGATTTTCCCGGAGTGCGCCTCTTGAACGGAGATCCGATGGCGATTCTCGTACAGGCCAACAGCAACACGTACTTTCAATTGTACTACGTGCACGAGCTCGACCAGCTCACCGGCAATGTGTACCAAACGGGAACCGGCGTGCCGGATTTCTCCTACGCGGGCGAGGTCTCCCTCCACCGGAATTAATTCGCTTCCCCCTCCGCCTGCGCTAAACTGAACCCGCTCATGGACAGAAGATCATTCATCGGAAATCTCCTCACGGTTGCGGCGGCTCTCGGCGCGCGGCCGGCCTGGGCTGCCGCTCTTCCGAAGTCTCGCGCTGGCGAAGAACATTTTTCCCCCGCGCAGCTGAAGGAACAGGTTCTCGAGGATCTGGGCTCTCTCAGTCACTTTCGCGTTCTCTACCTCGCCGCGAATCAGGCGGGAGGTACCGAGCTCGTTTCCCTGAACACGAAACGGATGCGCGTGGAAAAAGTGATCGCGGCGAACATCGAGAAGCGGCACGCGATCGTGGTGCCCGCCGTGGCTGATCCCGAATTTGCGCTGCTTCCCGAAGAGAACGGCACCAAAGCGGCGCTGATTAGCTTAAGAAAAGGCGCGCAAATCGGGGAGTGCGCGGCGGCCGAAGGCTGGCTCTTCTCCGGCCACGGAACATTTGCGGCGGATGGCAAATCCGTGTTTCTGCCCGAAGTTTCGGAAAATCCCGGGGCCTCCGAAGGCCGGATCGTGGAACGCGCCATTCCTTCCCTCACCGTGCTGAAAACTTTTAAGTCGGGCCGTTTTTCCCCGCACGACATCCGTCTCGTGAGCGGAGGAAAAGCCCTGCTCGTGGGCCACCTCGGCCGCAGCGTGCGCGAGGGCGAGCCACCTTCCGGGGGCGATGCCATGCTCCTCGAGCTTCCCTCCGGCAAGCTTTTGCCGATCGCGATCTACGACAACCCCTACACCGGATTCGCCCACGTCGAAGCCGATGAGCAGGATAATTTTTTTGTGTCTACCAGCTCTTCCATCGGAAGCGAATTGCCCCTCATGAGCCCGGTGCTGTTCGGGAGCAGGAAGGGAAAGAAGTGGGTGAGCACATGGTCGCCTGTGCTGAAGGAGCGCTTTCGCGGAAATTTCAGTCTCCGCCTCGCGAAAAAGGCCGGTGTGCTTGCAGTAAATCACACCGATGGACACATGACTTCCCTCTGGCAAGCCCGAACGGGGCGGTTCCTCGACATCGTGGATTTCGGTCAGGAAAAGCCGCTCGGCCTCGGCGTAACGCCGGATGAGCGCTATTTTCTCGTAAACACCGCTAGTGGCGGCCTGTTTTTCCTCGATGTGCACACGCGGAAAATCGGGAAGCGAACCAACCTTGTTGGTTTAGGCGCCAGCTCTCATATCTGCGTGCTCCCGGTCGCCACGTAAAGAATTGATTTAAAACAAGCTTCTGGCTGGCCCTCGGGGCGAAAAACGGCTATAGGTCTAGCTTCTTCTTTAACCCTCGGAATCCTATGAACATCCGCAACATTGCGATCATCGCGCACGTAGACCATGGCAAAACCACGCTCGTAGACCAGCTTCTCCGCCAGTCGGGCACCTTCCGCGAAAACGAAGCCACCGCCGAACGCATGATGGACAGCATGGACCAGGAACGGGAACGCGGCATCACGATCGAGGCCAAGAACGCTTCCTACGCCTGGAAAGGCACCAAGGTAAACATCGTAGATACCCCCGGCCACGCCGATTTCGGCGGCGAAGTGGAACGGATTCTCACGATGGTGGATGGCTGCCTTCTCCTCGTAGACGCTTCCGAAGGCCCGCTCCCGCAAACGCGCTTCGTGCTCAACAAAGCTCTCCAGCACGGCATCAAAGTAATCGTGGTGATCAACAAGATCGACCGCCCCGATTCGCGCATCGGCGAAGTGGAAAACGAAATCTTCGACCTCTTCATCGACCTCGAAGCCGGCGAAGACCAGATGAACTACGAAACCATCTACGCCATCGCCCGTAACGGCCTGGCCACCACGCAACGCCCGAACGACCACGCCGAAGCCATGGCCTTCAAAGGCTCGCTCGATCCCCTTTTCGACGCCATCAATCGCATCGTGCCTCCGCCCCGCGTGGAAGCCGAGAAACCCTTCGCGCTCATGGTGAGCAACCTCTCGCACTCCGACTTCCTCGGCCGTATCTGCGTGGGCCGCATCCAGCAGGGCTCCGTGAAAGTGGGCCAGCCGGTAGCCATCCTCGGCCGCAACGGCAAACGCACCACCGCGCGTATCCAAGAGCTGATGACCTACAGCGGGATGAAACAAATCAAAGCCGAAACGTTATACGCGGGCGACATCGCCGCTCTCGCCGGCGTGGAAGCAATCGAGATCGGTGACACCATCACCACCCTCGAGAACATGACCCCCCTGAAACGGATCGAAGTGGATCCGCCCGCCGTAAACATGGGCTTCCTCGTGAACTCTTCCCCCATGGCCGGCCGCGAAGGCAAAGTACTGCTCTCGCGCGAGCTCATGCTGCGCTTGCAGAAAGAAGCCCTCCGTAATCCCGCGATCCGCGTGGAACCCACCAAATTCCCCGACGAATTCCTCGTTTCCGGCCGCGGAGAGCTCCAGCTTGCCGTGATCGTGGAAGCCATCCGCCGCGAAGGCTTCGAAGTGGCCGTAGGTAAACCCAAAGCCGTACTCAATACCGTAGACGGCGTAGTTTGCGAGCCCATCGAAAAAGCGTTCATCGACGTACCCGAAGACCACTTTGGCGTGGTGAACGAGATGCTCTGCCTGCGCAAAGGCAAGATGACGAACATGGTGAACAAAGGCAGCGGCCGCATTCGCCTCGACTTCGAAATCCCCTCGCGCGGCCTCATCGGGATCCGCTCGCACTTCCTCACCGCCACGCGCGGCACCGGGATTCTCAACACGATTTTCCACGGCTACGAACCCTACAAGGGCGACATCTCGGAACGCCAGAACGGCGCCATGGTTGCCGACCGCACGGGCGACACCGTACCCTACGGCCTCTTCCACCTCGAACCCCGCGGCCAGCTTTTCATCGGCGCCGGCACGGAAGTGTACGAGGGCATGGTGATCGGCGAGAACGCTCGCGACAACGACCTCTGGGTAAACGCGGTACGCACCAAGAAGCTCACCAACATGCGCGCTTCCGGCACCGACGAAGCCACCACGCTCTCCACGCCTCGCCTCATGACCCTCGAGCGCTCGCTCGAATGGATCCGCGACGACGAAATCGTGGAAGTAACGCCCAAGAACGTGCGCATCCGTAAGCGCAAGCTGAAGAACCCGAGCGGCAGCCGGGAGAACTAAAGTTTTGGAGCCTCGTGATAGAAGCCTTTCCGGAAAATTTTCTCTTTCACGACATTCTCCGGGGGGCGGCCCCCGGAATCACGATTAGTGAACTAGCCTCTCTGGAAGGCCCCGCCGAAAATCCCTGGCGATGGGGCTTGGGCGCGGAGACGCGCCTGGAGATAGCCCCTCACGCGCAGCCATTGGAGCTGCGGATGGCGATCCGGCCCGCAAACGGCCAAACTATTACTATTTATCTTGGCGATTCTCCGGTTTCGCCCGGAAAAATCCCCCTCCCCCCCTCCACCACGCCCACCATTTTGCGGTACTGGCCTTCCCTTTGGAACCAAATCGGGGAGCTCGCCCCACTGGATCAGCGCCTTCTAGGTGTGTGCTTCACCGAACTCAAACTTCTACATCATGAATTTGCGAACGGAAAAATCTGCCCGATGCCCTTCACGCGCAAAGAGATCCGCGGCGGGGGCCCCTTCGTGCCTTGCTGCTCTCCTTGGCTCACGCCGGATTATCTTGGTCTTGAAACGGGCGCCGAGTCCTGGAACGGGCTACAGGCGCAGGCGCTTCGCGAAAGCGTGCTGAACGGCTCTTACCGCTTCTGCCGCCGCGACATCTGCCAAACCAGCTACTTCACTTACGATGAGCTTCCCCAGCTCTCGAATCCGGAAGGCGAGTTTTTTCTCAGCCCGGAAAACCTCCGCGCCACGCATCGAGGCGAACTCACTTTGCCGGAAGGCCCCTCCGACGCCGTAATCACCGCCGACACCCGCTGCAATCTCGCCTGCCCGTCGTGCCGAACGGAAAAAATCACCAGCCTCGATGCCGAGGGCGCGGCGCGGATTGAGTCCGCGAAAAAAGAACTGCAAAGCATTGCCCTTCGCCGACTGCGCATTGCCGGCGACGGCGAGCCTCTCTTCAGTCCCTTTTTGAGGGAAGTAATTCAGGGCCTGCATCAATACCCCGAGCTCAAGATCGTGGAGCTGCACACCAACGGAATCCTGCTCGATGAAGATACCCTAAGAAAGCTCGGCCCAGGCGCGGGGAAAATTAATCGCCTTTTCGTTTCGATCGACGCCGCCACCGCCGAAACTTACGCGCAGGTACGCGGCGGAGACTGGGAACGGCTACTGAAAAATCTGCGCTGGGCGGCAAGCCTCGGGCTCGACAGTTTCGTGCTGATGTTCGTGTACCGCCGGGCGAATTTCCGCGAGATGCCCCTCTTTGAGAAACTCGCAAAAGACGTCGGCGCCGACTCAGCTTGTTTCTCCCCGTTCATGCCCTGGGAGCGGGCGGGCGGGCTGTCTTATAAAGAGGAGGCCGTGCATTTGCCCGGCCACCCCGACCACGAGGAATTCCTCGCGCTACTTCCCCAAAAATAAAAAAGGGCGCGGGTTGCTTAACCCACGCCCTCTCTTTTTTCTAACGAAGCTAGTGAGCTACGTTCGGCACGCTGCCCGGTCCCTTTTTCTTCGCGAGTTCGGCCTGCTGGGCTTTTTCCGCGTCGATCACGTCTTTGGGCTTCATGAAGGTATCCGGGTTCGGAACCTCGAGAGCCAAACGCAGCACCTCATCGGCATGCACCACCGGATGGATCGAGAGGCCTTCCAGAATCTCTTTCGAGATCTTGGCGAGGTCCTTCTCGTTCTCTTTCGGGATGATCACCGTATCGGCGCCGCCGAGGCGGGCCGCGATCAGCTTCTCTTTCAAGCCGCCGATCGGAAGTACGCGGCCGCGCAGGGTGATTTCACCCGTCATGGCTACGTTGCGTTTCACCGGCACCCGCATGAAGGCCGAGGTAAGCGCGGTCGCCATCGTGATGCCCGCGGAGGGTCCATCTTTCGGCGTAGCGCCTTCCGGCACGTGCAGGTGGATGTCGATCTTGTCGTAGAAGTCGGCAGCGAGACCGAAGAGGGCACTGCGCAGGCGGACGTAACTCATCGCCGCTTGCGCGCTCTCTTGCATCACATCCCCGAGTTTCCCCGTGATCTTGAGGTTTCCTTTTCCGGGAAGAACCGCCACTTCGATCTGGAGAAGATCGCCGCCGCTTTCCGTCCAGGCGAGGCCGTTGGCCAAGCCGATTTCGGATTTTTCGTCGGTCTTCGAGATCTCGTACTTGGCCACGCCGAGATACTTTTCGAGCATCTTGGGTGTAACGATCACCTTCTCGGTAGTGAAGTCTACAGCCTTGGAGTCTTTCGGAGACTTCTTGGCCTTCTTCCCTTCCTTCAAGGTAGCGGCCTGGCCGCTCTTACCCATCTTGCGAACGATCTGGTGCGCTACCTTACGGCAGAGTCCGGCTAGTTCACGCTCGAGGTTACGCACGCCGGCCTCGCGGGTATAACCCAGCACGAGAGAGGTCATGGTTTCTTCGGGCAGTACCAGCTGGCCCTTGCCGAGGCCGTGCAGTTCCGTTTGCTTGGGCAGGAGATAGCGTTCACCGATGTGGCGCTTCTCGTTCATCGTGTAGCCCGGGATCGTGATCACTTCCATACGATCCAGCAGAGGCCGCGGGATCTGGTGGAGCGAGTTCGCCGTGAGGATGAACATCACCTTCGAGAGGTCGAATTCGACTTCGAGGTAGTGGTCCATGAACGAGGCGTTCTGTTCGGGATCGAGCACTTCGAGGAGCGCGCTCGCGGGATCGCCCCGGAAGTCGTTGCTCATCTTATCGATCTCGTCGAGCAGGAACACGGGGTTCGCGGATCCGGCCTTTTTCAAGGATTGGATCAGCTTGCCGGGAAGCGCGCCCACGTAGGTGCGACGGTGACCGCGGATTTCCGCTTCGTCCCGCACGCCGCCCAGGGAGGCCCGCACGAATCCTTTACCCACCGCTCGCGCGATCGACCGGGCGAGGGAAGTTTTCCCTACGCCAGGAGGGCCCGCAAGACAAAGAATCGAACCCTTCGAGTTCTTCGTGAGAGTGCGAACGGATAGATATTCCAGGATGCGCTCGCGAACTTCTTCGAGGCCGTAGTGGTCCTCTTTCAGAATGTTGTCGGCGTGATCGAGATCCCAGTGGTCCTCGGTGAATTCGCCCCAGGGGAGCGTGAGGATCCAGTCGATGTAGTTCCGAACCACGGTGGCTTCGGCACTCATCGGGCTCATCATCTTGAGCTTGCGGAACTCTTTGTTGATCTTGTCGCGAGCTTCTTTGGAAAGCTTCTTCGTCTCGATCTTCTTTTCGATCTCCGCGAGCTCAACCTTGAATTCGTCTTTCTCGCCGAGCTCCTTCTGAATCGCGTTCATCTGCTCGTTGAGGTAGTACTCTTTCTGGTTGCGCTCCATCTGCTTCTTCACGCGGCTACGGATCTTACGCTCCACCTGGAGGATTTCGATCTCGCCTTGCATGAGGGAGAGGATGCGTTCGAGGCGCTCGGCCGTATCCACGATCTCGAGAATTTTTTGCTTCTCTTCGATCTTGAGAGTGAGGTGAGCCACCACAACGTCTGCCAAGCGCGAAGGCTCGGGGATGCCGTTGATGTTCATCACCACTTCGGGCGGAATGCGCTTGTTGAATTTTACGTATTCTTCGAAGGTGTTCTTCACACCGCGGAGGAGGGCTTCCTGACGAACCGGATCTTCCTGGAGGTTGCCGAGTTCCTGCACCTCGCACTGGATGAACTGGTCGTTGGGGATATAGTCCACGATCTTCGCGCGGCGTTTGCCTTCGACCAGCACCTTTACGGTGTTGTCGGGCAGCTTCACCAACTGGATGATCGTTCCCATCGTACCGATCTCGTATAGATCGCTATGACCAGGATTCACTACGGAAGCGTCCTTCTGTGCGCAGAGAAAGAGATCAAGCTTATGCGTGATCGCTGCCTCTAACGCTGCAATGGACTTCTCCCGTCCTACGAATAACGGCACCACCATGTGGGGGAAGATGATAACTTCCCGCAACGGCAACATGGGCACCACTACCCTCGCTCCTTCTGAGCTGCTCGACTTCTTCCGCTCCTTGGACATATTTGCGCCCCTCCTAATATAAATTGTACGCCGGTTTTCGGAGCGGATGGAAGGAGCAGCGCAAAAATTGGGCGCTCCGGACCCGTGGTAGGGCATCGAAATCTAAGAAGTTTTTTTTGGCCTATCGCGCCATCCGCTGGCGTGAATTCTCTTAAAGCAACACGGGGCTTTCCGCTTTACTCGAATTGCCGCGACCCGCTACAATATACGGGGCGGCCGATTTCAAATCGCCCGCCGGCTCATCAAACTTCTTCTTCCAAACCTTCGAAAAGCCCTTAGACCCATGCTTGGCTAATTCCAGCTGGTCTACGCTGCCCAAAACCACCGCGAAAATCCGGCTCGGATCCACGTGTTTGCGAATGGCTTTCTGCACGTCAGAGTAAGTAAGACGCGCGAGCCGGTTCTGGTACTGGTCGTAGTAGCCCTTTTTGAGACCCAGCACAGCTTCGGTAACCTTGTTATCGAGGCGCTTCCGCAAGGTATCTTGCAGGAAAGCGCTCTGGGAGACGAGGCTCTTCTTGGCGAACTGGAACTCTTCCTTGGTGATGCCGGTTTTGCCGTAGGTCTGGAAAAGCTGGAGCATGAGTTTCAGGGCCGGGATCGCGTCCTTATTGCTGGGCACGGCGTGCATCCCGAAATAGAGAGGCTGCTTGCCGGAGCGGTACCACGAATAGCAGCCGTAGCTCCAGCCGCGCTTCTCGCGCACTTCCTTCATCAGGCGGGCGCTGAACGAGGAGCCACCGAACACATGATTGGCCACGAGCATGGCGAAGTAGTCTTTATCGGTAAACGAGATTCCGGGCGCGCCGATGTAGAGCTGCGCCTGCGTGCGGGCGGGTTTATCCAGCAGAAGCAGGCTCTTTCCGGATTTAAATACCGGGGGACTAGCTTCAATCCGTCCCGCCGTTCCCTGCGGGAGCCGGTCGAGGATTTTTTGGATGCGGGCTTCGAGCTTCTTTTTATCGAAGCCGCCCGAGGCGCCCACGATGAAATCAGCGGCGCGGAAATATTCTTGGTGGAAGGCGCGCAGATCGCCCACGGAGATTTTTTCGAGACTTTCCAGACTCCCGCTCGTCATGCGGCCGTAGGAGTTGCCCCAGAGCATGTATTCCTGGAAGCGGCGGTCGGCGATTTCGTCGTCGGACCCGAGCTCATCGAGGAGACCGCTCCGCAACTGATCGCGCACTTTGGCGAACTCGGCTTCATCGAAAGCGGGCTCCACGAGCATCTCTTCGAGCAGATCGAGAAATTCGGGCAGCTTATCGGAGAGGCAAACGCCGTAGATACGCTGGCTCTCTTTGTATTTGCCGAGGTGGAATTCGCCGCCGATATTATCGAGCGCGCGGTGGAAGGCCTGGCTGTCTTTTTTCTTCGTACCTCTCAGAAGCATGCTGAGGGCCAGGGACGCCGTGCCTTCTTTTCCTTCCGGATCGCGGAGCGAGCCGTTCATCAACGCGAACTCGAGGTGCACGAGCGGGCCGTTCTTCTCGGGAAGAAGGATCATGGGAACCGGTTTCGCGGCGGGCTTTTTCTTGGGAGCGGGCTTCTTCTTTGCGATCTTCTTCTTGGTCATTGCGGCTTTCCGATCACGATGCTGCGCGATTCGCGCTTGAGGTAGAGTTCAGCAACCCGCTTCACTTCCGGGGCTTCCACTTTTTCAATCTGCTGGATTTCTTTGAGGGCGGAGCGCACATCCCCCATCACGAGTTCGTGCTGGCCCACGAAGCGGGCTACGGCCGAATTCGTGGAGAGGCCCATGTGGATCTCGGTGCGTAGCTTGTTCTTCACGCGCTCGAGCTCTTCCTGCGTGATTCCATTTTTGGCCACGGCGGCGAATTCGCGATCGATCACGTCTACCGCTTCTTCCGCTTTTTTTCCGCTCTGGCAAGTAAAGCTCACGTACATGAGGCCCGGGTCTTTCGAGCTGTTTACGCTGGCGCCCACGTCGATGCAGATTCCGGTATCCACCATCGAACGGTAGAGACGCGAAGATCGGCCCGTGCTGAGAACCATCGAAAGCACCGAAAGCGCCACCTGATCGGGATGGCGGGCGTCGGGAACTTTGTAGCCGAAATAGGCTTTCTCCACCTGTACGGGCAGGCTCATTACGCTCACTCTTTCTTCTTTTTGCGCTGGTTCCTGCCTCGGGGGCGGATTCAGTTTTTTCGAAGCCGGGATCTTCCCGTAATACTTATGCACGGCACGGGCCACCCTCTCGGGATTCAGATCGCCCGATACGCAAACCACCGCGCGATCCGGCGCGTAGTAGCTGCGGTAGAAGTTATTGCAGTCGTCGGTGGTGAAGCTATCGATATCCTCGCCGAAGCCGATCACGGGGCGGCCGTAAGCGTGCGCGGTGAAGGCGAGCTTCTGCAGCTCTTCGTACATCTGCCCTTCCGGGTTGTTTTCCATCACCTGCTTGCGCTCGTTCTGCACCACTTCGCGCTCGCTATTGAGCTGGTCGTTGGTGAGATTGAGGCCCACCATTCGATCGCTTTCCAGTTCGGCCACAAGCTCGAGCTCCTTCACGGGCAAGCTCGCCACGTAAGCGGTGTAGTCGGTACTGGTGAAAGCGTTCAGATCGCGCGCGCCGGCGCTTTCCATCGTGCGGTCGAATACGCCCTGGGGCCGTTTCTTCGTGCCCTTGAACATCATGTGTTCGAAAAGGTGCGCGAGGCCGCTCTTGCCTTTTTCCTCGTCGCGCGAGCCGATATCGAACCAGGTTTGGTAGGCGAATACCGGCGCGATTTTATTTTGATTCACGAAGAGGCGGAGGCCGTTCTCGAAGTCGAAACGTTCGAGGCCGGAGCTGCCGAAAAAGGGATAGCGAGTTTGTTTCCAGGATTTCTTCATAGGAAAAAAATCGTACCATGAGTTCATTCTCCGCAAACTTGTTTTCCTCGTCGCTGGCTACGCGGCTAGATGACCTGGCTCCGGCCTTGCAAAGGCTGCGGAATGATTTGGGCAGGCATAGCGTTGGGTGGGTGCGGCTTCGTATGCGCGCACCGGTTCCGGGAAAAAATTGACGCACACGCTGGAGCCCTGCTCGCCCGCGCCCGGGCTCTTCTCACCCCCACCCCGGCCGTCGACGAAGATCTCACCCTCTGCGGCCGTTTGATCTCTTCGCTTCAGGCGGGGATTAGCCTCGATGCCGCCCTAGAGGCCGCCGCCACCGAAGCTCCCGCCGGTTCACCCGCGCGCCGGCGCATCCGCTCTATCCTGAGCGGCGCTCCCTCGGGCGATTTCCTCGGATCCTTCCTTTCCAGTGCCCTCGAAACCGGAATGCCCGTGCTCAGTTCCCTCCAGAATCTGGAGCGGGCTCTGCGGGCGAGGCGAAAGCTGGCACTGAAAGCCACGGCGCTCTCCAGCCAATGCCGCGCTCAGGCGGAGGTGCTCTCGTGGCTTCCCTGGGTTTTGGCCGGGGCGATCGCACTCACGGATTTTGCCTGGTTCCTCGCCGCCGCTCACGACTCCCTCTCCTGGTTCCTTTGGGCCGTGGCCGTTTTGCTTACGGGCCTTGGCCGACGCTGGATCACACGTTCCCTCAAGCGGGTGCTTCGCCCGCAGGGCGCCGTGGAGCGGCTCGAGGAGGAAACTCTGCCCGATTTCACGTTGCGGATTATCGCCTCCGTTTCTCAGGGACTCGACGTAGAAACCGCCACCGAGCGCTCCCTCGGCGCCACCGGAAACCGCCTTCTCGCGGAGGCCTTCTCGGGAACGGCGGAAGGGAAACTTCTCCGCCTTCGTTCCACCCTGCGCCACGCCTCGCGCACGGGCGCGCCGGTAAGGGAAGAGCTCTCTAACTTTTTGCAAGACCTTCAGGCAGAGCTCGAAAGCCGCTGGGAAGAACGCGTGCAGCGGTTGCCGGTGGCATTGCTCGGTCCGCTCTTCGTGTGCTTCTTCCCGGGATCCCTGCTGGTGCTGGTGGGGCTCCTGCTCCCGCTTTTCCGGATAAGTTTATGAACTGGAAATATTTTCTTCCGCTACCCCTCGCGGCGCTCCTGCTCGGGCATTCCTTCACGCCCCCGCGGGTGGCGCCGGAAATCCCCGCCACCTGCTCCAGTGCCGTGGAAAGCTATCTTACTGCCTACGCCTACTCCCGCGAGGCACCCGCGCGTGCCCGTGGCTTGCTCCTGGAGGCGGAATCCGCGCGCGCACATTGCGAGGGTGATACCTCGGCGCTCGCCGCTAGAATTGCGGCGCTTAGGGCCGCGATTCTTTGAGAAGGTAGGTGCCACCTTCGAGGCCCTTCACTTCGGCGATGCCCGTTAGGCGCCGGCCCTGCGGGCCTTTCTCAAGGTGCACAACTACGTTTACCGACGAGGCCACGAGAGTTTTCACCGCGCCTTCGCGGAGATTTTCGGCCCCGAGGAGGGCCAAGGTTTCCAAACGATGAAGCGCGTCGCGCGCGGAGTTCGCGTGGATCGTGCCGAGAGAGCCGCGGTGGCCGGTGTTGAGGGCCATGAGAAGGTCGAGGGCTTCGGCGCCCCGGCATTCCCCGATCACGAGGCGGTCGGGGCGCATGCGAAGCGATTCGCGTAAGAGTCGCCCGAGCGGCAACTCCCCCTCCCCCTCTTGATTGGGGGGCCGGGCCTCGAGCGAGAGAAAATGAGGATGATTCACGCGGAGCTCGGCTACGTCTTCGAGGGCAAGAATCCTCTGCGTGGGAGCCACTTCGGAAAGGAGAGCCCCGAGCAGCGAGGTTTTTCCGCTTCCGGTACCGCCGCAGACGAAAATATTTTTCTTCTCCGCCACGAATTCGCGCAGGCGCGCGGTCGCGGCGGGGCTAAGCGTACCGCCCGCGGCGAAGCGATCTAGAGTCCAGGGCTCTCTCGCGGGTTTACGAAGCGAGAGGCAGATTCCTTGGCGAGAGATGGGCGGCACCGCCACGTGAAGGCGAATCCCGTTTTCGATCACGGCGTCGGCGAAGGGCGCGCGTGGGTCTACTTTGCGGCCAAGGGGGCCGAGCAGGCGCCGCACGTAGCGGCGGAGAGATTCTTCGCCGGAAAATTTGCCCTCGGCTTTTTCCAGTTGGCCGTTTCGCTCTATCCAGATTGATTCCGGTCCGTTCACGAGAACTTCGGTCACAGTTTCATCCGCCAGGAACGGCGCGAGCGGGCCGTGCCCGAAAAATTCCTCGAGCTCGGTCTCGGAGGCGCCCGTCTCCAAGCGGGCGAGGGCCAGCGCGCCGGCATCCGCTGCGGAGAGGCCGCGCTCGCAAAGGAGCGAATGAATTCTTTCGAGATTGCTCATGCGCCCGCCTCGAGCAGGATCACGAGTTCGGAGCGATTTTCCTGAAAGTCATGGGAGCGGAAGAGTTCGCCGAGCACCGGGATGTCGCTCAGGAAAGGCAGGCCCGCCGTGTTTCGGCTCTGCCGGCTTTCCATTAATCCAGAGAGCAGCACGGCTTTTCCGAGCTCCATGTCTACCTGCGTGTCCATTTTGCTCAGGCGAAGGGCCGGAACTCCATCGGCCCCGTTGGCCGGATCGAGCGTGGAAATTTCCACGATCACGTGCGTGCGCGCCAGATTGCGGGAAACGCCGGGCAGCTCCAGCTTAAGCGAGAGCCCGTACTGCTTCCACTCCACGGCGGAGAACAGGTGCGAGTGCAGGGGGATCGGGATTTGTCCGCCCACCTCGAGTTCCGCCACGCCTTTTTCATTGAGCAAAAGCTGCGGCTGCGCGAGCAGGCGCGCCTGTCCCTTCTTTTCGAGCAGCTTCAGGTTGGCATCGAGGCTGAAGCCGGCTTTGGCGAAGTTATTCGAAATCTGCAATGCGTTCGGAACTCCGTCGGGCCACTGGAGGCCGAGGGAGAGCGCGCTGTCTTTAAGCACTTCCAAAATGCGGGCTTGGAATCGCAGGCGGGCGCCCTTCTCGAAGGGCACGCGGATTTGCGAGCGCACGTCTCGAATCACTTCCTGGGCCAGTGACTCGGCCAGATCTTTCTCCGCGGCGGTCTCCGCGTCGCCGAAAAGCAGCACTGTGCTGCCGGCGCTCTTTACTTCTACGCCGGTCACTCCCGCGTCTTTCAGAAGGCGCCGGATCCGGCTTTCCGCCTTGATCCGTTCCAGCGGATGCAGGTGCGCGATGCTCTGCACTTTTCCTTTCCCTTGGGCCTCCAGGGTTCGCTCTGCGTTCCAGTCATCGAGCGAGCGAGCACTCCCGCGGGCGAGCCAGCCATCGCCGCTCGTTTGGAGGCTGAGTCCGGAAGCGGGAGAAAAGATCGCTTTTCCGTCTCCGGCCAGCGCCGCTTGCCGTTTGGACACCACGCGAAAAGGCATAGTACGGCGCTCCCCCTTTTCCCCGAGGAGGATAAGATCCGAATAGCCTTGGCTTTTCCCTTTCACGAGCAGGAGGCTTCGTCCCCCGGCAATTTGCGTGGCTTTTACCTGGATCACCTCGGAATTTCCGACGCTGAAACGAGTGCCAGCCTCCACCGGAATGCTTGCGAGCTCGCCGAGGCCCAAAGATTGGGCCGTGTCTGCGGCCCAACAGGAGCCCGCGCAGAGGAAAAAAACTCCGAAAACGAAACGAATTGATTGCTTCATCCCGGCTTCGATCGCAAGCCCCTTGCCAGAGCTAGATCCAGCGGGAAAGCGGTTGATTTCCGCAGTGAGGTGCGATAGCTCTAAACCCTTGAATTAACACAATGAACGAGGCACTTATGGCATCACCTACTCGCAAAACCGAAATTAAGCGCATGAAGAAAAAGACGAAGTCTGGCAAGCGCCGCAAGAAGCTAGAACAGAACAAAGGCACCACGCCCAAGTTCAAAGTTCACCAGTAGTCTAAATTTCCAACCTCTCACCGCGCACGCAGAAGGATCAGCAGCATGGCTTTAAAGGATTATTTCTTTACGTCGGAATCGGTAACTGAAGGTCACCCGGATAAAATCTGCGACCAGGTGTCTGATGCCGTACTCGACGCCATGCTCGCGCAGGATCCGAAAAGCCGCGTGGCTTGCGAAACCCTCACCACCACCGGTGTTGTGGTGGTTGCCGGGGAAGTAACCACTTCCGCGCAAGTGGATATCACTTCGGTAGTTCGCGAAACCATCAAGAAGATCGGCTACGACGATTCCCGCAAGGGCTTCGACTACTCCTCCTGCTCCGTGCTCGTTTCTCTCGGGAAACAGAGCCCCGATATTTCCCTAGGCGTAACCGCCGAAACCTCCGCCTCCAAAGAGCAGGGCGCGGGCGACCAAGGGATCATGTTCGGTTACGCGATCAACGAAGCGCCCGAGCAGATGCCGCACACCATCTACTGGAGCCACCGCCTGGCCGAGCGCCTCACGAAGGCCCGTAAAGACGGAACCCTCGGATTCCTCCGCCCCGACGGCAAAACGCAAGTAACGATGGAATACATCGATGGCAAACCCCGCCGCGTAGACGCGATCGTGGTTAGCTCGCAACACTCCGAAGACGTTTCTCACCAGAAAATCATCGAAGGCATCCGCGAAGAAGTGATCCTGAAGACGATCCCCGCCGAGTGGATCGACGGCAAAACCAAATTTCACATCAACCCCACCGGCCGCTTCGTAATCGGCGGCCCCATGGGCGACGCCGGCCTCACCGGCCGCAAAATCATCGTCGACACCTACGGGGGCCACGGCGCCCACGGTGGTGGCGCCTTCTCGGGTAAAGATCCCTCGAAAGTAGACCGCTCCGCCTGCTACATGGCCCGCTACGCCGCCAAAAACGTGGTGGCCGCCGGCCTCGCGGATCGCTGCATGGTTCAGGTAGGCTACGCCATCGGAGTTGCCGAGCCCGTAAGCCTCATGGTGGAAACGTTCGGTACCGCGAAGGTAGACGAAGACAAACTTCAGGCCGCCGTTCGCGAAGTGTTTTCCTTCAAGCCGGCCGCGATCATCAGCAGCCTCAAGCTGCTGCGCCCGATCTACAGCCCCACCGCTGCCTACGGCCACTTCGGCCGCCGCGGCGAAGGCTTCACGTGGGAAAATACCGACCGCACGGAAGAACTCAAGCGCGCCTGTAAGGCGTAGAGCCCTTGAGTCCCCTAATCTACTTTGTGGCGGATCTCTACCCCTGGTGGGGAATTCCGCTCGTGCTCATTTTTGTGGAAGTGGCCAACACGTATCGGCGCCGCGGAGAGCGGAAAAAGATGGTCAAGAGCTTGGCCGTTAGCTTCGTTTTTTTCTCGCTGGCCGTAGTTTACTTCGTGCTCAACGGTTTCGAAAAACTACGCCCGGGGATGGAGCATCTCGAACGAACTTTTTTGAATAAATAGCCGGAGCCCACCATGTTGGAACAGTCGTACACGCCGGAAAATTTTGAAGAGAAGATCTACACCGCGGCCGAAGAAAAAGGCATGTTCCGCGCCGAGAGCCGTTCGAAGCCGGGACAAAAGACCTTCCTGATCACCATGCCTCCGCCCAACGTTACGGGCGCGCTCCACATCGGCCACGCTCTTTTCGTTTCTATCCAAGACACCTACACCCGCTGGAAGCGCATGCTCGGCTACAACACGCTCTGGCTTCCCGGCACCGACCACGCCGGCATCGCCACGCAAGTGATGGTAGAGAAGCAAGTGGCGGCCGAAGGTACCTCACGCCAGCAGCTCGGGCGCGAAGCGTTCCTGAAGCGCGTGTGGGAATGGAAAAAGGAATTCGGCGGAACGATCACGGATCAGATCCGCGTGCTCGGCTCCTCAACCGACTGGAGCCGCGAACTCTTCACTCTCGACACGAAAAGTTCCAACGCCGTGAAGGCTTCGTTCACGAAGCTCTACCACGACGGCCTCATTTACCGCGGCGAACGCATCGTGAACTGGAGCAGCGGCCTGCAGACGGCGATCTCCGATCTCGAAGTGGAACTGAAACCCGTGCAGGGCGCGTTTTACTACGTGAAGTACATGCTGGCAGATGGGAGCGATTCCCTCACCGTGGCCACCACGCGCCCCGAGACTATCTTTGCCGACGTGGCCGTGGCCGTGAATCCCGCCGACGAGCGCTTCGCGGCCTTCAAGGGCAAAGAAGTGATCGTGCCCCTGAGCGGCCGCCGCATTCCGGTGATCGAAGACTCCTACGTGGATAAAGAGTTCGGCACCGGGGCTTTGAAAATCACCCCCGGCCACGACGCCAACGACTGGGCGGTTGGTCAGCGGCACAAACTCAAAACCCTCACCACCATCAACAAAGACGGCAAGCTCAACGAGCTCGCCGGCGAATTTGCCGGGATGGTGGCCGCGCACTCGCGCAAGAAAGTGGCCGAGAAGCTCAAAGAACTCGGCCTGCTCGTGAAGGAAGAGAAGCACAACTACGAGCTCGGCTACTGCCAGCGCACCGGCGTGGTGGTGGAACCGCTCGTGAGCATGCAGTGGTTCATGAAGATGAAGCCCATGGCGGAAATGGCGCTCAAAGCCGCTTCCGGCGAGGATCCGGCGCTTCGCTTCTATCCCGACTTCTGGAAGAAAACCTGGTTCCAGTGGCTCAACAATATCCAAGACTGGTGCATTTCCCGCCAGCTCTGGTGGGGCCACCAGATTCCGGCCTGGCACTGCGAGAAATGCGCGCAGATCACCGTGCCGAAAAGCGAAAAAGACCTCGAGCCCGCCGCCTGCGCCCACTGCGGCTCGGCGCTGATTCACCAGGATCCCGACGTGCTCGATACGTGGTATTCGTCCGCCCTCTGGCCCATTTCCACTCTGGGATGGCCCGAGAAAACGCAGGATCTGGAGACGTTCTATCCGCGCCTTCGTTTTGACGAACTCCGGCAGGGCCGCGAAGCCAAAGCGCTCATGGAAACCGGCTCCGACATTCTCTTCTTCTGGGTAGCGCGCATGGTGATGATGTGCACCTACTTCATGGACGGGCGCCTTCCCTTCGAAGACGTGTTCCTCCACGCCATGGTGTTCGACGAAAAGGGCCAGAAGATGAGCAAGACGAAGGGCAACGTGGTTGACCCTCTCGACGTAACCGCGAAAAGCGGCTCCGATACGCTTCGCCTCACCCTGCTCGCGCTGAGTGGCCAGGGCCGCAACGTGAATCTCGATCTCAAGCGCCTCGACGGCTACAAAGCTTTCATCAACAAGCTTTGGAACGCTTCGAAGTTTTCGCTGATGCAGCTCTCGGAGCAGGATGTTTCTTCCTATAAGAATCCGATGGATCGTTTGGCCGAGCTCGATTTCGTGGATCGCTGGCTCCTCTCCGAGCTCAACGAAACCGTGAAGCGCGTGAACGACGAGCTCACGCACTACCGGCCCGATGCCGCCTTCAATGCCATGTACCAGTTCATCTGGTACGAGTTCTGCGACTGGTACCTGGAGCTCGTGAAGGTGAAGAAGGGGTCGCTGGATACTCTCTGCTACACTCTCGAAACTTTGCTCAAGCTGCTTCACCCGATGGCCCCCATGGTAGCCGAGCGGATCTACTCTGAGTTGCCCTGGGCGCAGGCCGGCCAGCTGATGGTGCAGAAGTTTCCCGTGGCTCACGCGGGCGTGATCGCGCAGCCTTCGGATCTGGAGGAAATTCGCGCCCTGAAAGCCGTTACGGAAGGCATCCGCAACTTCCGTACGGAAAATAAAATTCCGCCGCGCACGCCCGTGAATGCGTTTTTGCAAACCGAACAGAAGCCGCTCTGGGAAAAGCTTTCCCGCTTCGTGGTTTCTCTCGCCAAACTGGGCGACGTTTCGGTGAACGCGGCCGCGCCCGGCGGCGCATCCGGCAAGGTGGCCACGAACGAGTTTACGCTCACGATTCCGCTCGAAGGTCTGGTAGACACCGGCGCCGAAAAATCTCGTCTACAGAACGAGATCAAGCGCGTGCGCACCGACGTCGAGTTTTCCCTCAAGCGCCTCGAAAATCCGGCGTTCGTGGAGAGAGCTAAACCCGAACTCGTAGACAAAGAGCGCGCTACGCTCACCGCGAACAAAGAAAAGCTCGCCGTGCTGGAAGAGGCGCTAAAGCGTCTCGGTTAGTCCGCTGCCGGAGCGAGCGAAACGTTCATCTGTACGTCTTCCGACGACATGGAGGAGCGTTTTGCGTGTCCGAAGAGCTCGCCGCTGCGCCCGCTATTTTCACTCGTGATGCCGCCAATGGTGCGCCACTCGTTCAGCGGCAAGTCCATCTCGGTTACGATCGCTTGCACGCCCACGGCGTTGGAGTCGGCCTCGCGGATTTCCACGTGCGCGCCGCTGTGGCCGATCGCTTTCACGTGCACCGTCACGGATTTGGGAAAAATTCCCGCGTCGGAATAGAGTTTCGCCGTGCCGCCTTCCGCGACCGCCAGTTCGCGCACGCTTTTCGAATCGCCGGAGCCACTGGAGCTCGCGGCGGTAGCGGTTACGGCGCCCCCCCGGTTGTTGACACGACCGCTGATCGCGGAAGCCTCGCGTGAGGCGGTGCCGTGGCTGGCTAGGCGAAGCTTCACCATGTAATTGCTGAGCTGGTGGTCGAGCTGCGCGAAAAGTTTGAGCACGGCTTCGCGCTGGGATTTCGTGCCGTAGATCACCACTTTCGTGTTCATGGCGCTCACGCGCGCGCCGCTGGAAATATCGATGGCGGCTTTTTTCAGCTCTTCCGCGGGTCGCGACTGCGCTTCGTAGACGATGAAGTCTTCGGTTTGTTCGGCTTGGGCGGCCAGGGAGAGGAAGAAAAGGCTAGTTAGGATACTTAAGCGCATACACCTCGGGGAGGTTGCGGCAGCGTTCCTCAAGGTCGAGGCCGTAGCCGATGAGGAATTGGTCGTCTACCACTTTGCCTACGTAGTCGGCGTCGATCTTCACTACGCGCTTGTTCTGCTTATCGAGCAGGGTGGCGATCTTGAGCGAGAGCGGGTTGGCGGCCTGGAGGCGCTCGTGGAGGAACTTGAGGGTGCGGCCGCTGTCGATGATCTCTTCCACGATGATTACGTGGCGTTCGCGCACGTCTACGGAGATGTCGCGCAGGAGAGTTACGGTGCCCGGGCTATTGAGCGATTTGCCCAAGGTGGCGCAGCGAACGAAGTCTACATCTACGTCGGAGTGAAGGCGGCGCACGAGATCGGCGGTTACCACCACGGCGCCCTTGAGCACGCCTACGAGGAGGATTTTGTCGTTCATGCCGTAGTCTTTATTGATGGCGGCGGCGAGCTCGTCGAGGATGTCGGAGATGTCTTGCTCAGAGAGAAATTTGCGGAACTGCCGTTCGTCGAATTGCATGTTGCGGCCTCAGCTGCGGATGGTTTTCTTCAAAACTTCCTTGATGGCGCCTAGACCGTTGAAGCCGAAGCGAGCCAAATACGACGCTACTTCAGGCCCCCCCGCTTTCAAAACGGAAAAATAGCCCTTACTCCAGAGGCCGAGGAAGCCCGTGTCTACACGGAATTTGATCTTCTTGGTCTCGTCTTTGGTGAAAATATGCTCGAAGATCGCCACGCCAAGAGTGGCAATTCCGGTATCGGGAAGCTCCGCGACGGTGAGGATATGACGCAACGTGCTTAACGGCGCCCAAAAATGTACGTCGGGTTTGATTGCTTCCACACGGCTTAGTGTGTTCTCGCCTTTTTCCCGTCCGAAAAAAAAGTCTTTCCCTTCGACGTGAAGAGCAATGCTGATCTGGTCACTTAGGCCACTGCTGGCCTTGAGCGCTAAGGGTGAGGAAAGAAATCCCTCGAGGCGATCTTCCCAGTCGTCACCTGTTTTTCGCTTCTTTTTCACGGTCCCAGAATATCAGCTAACCAGGCAAAACTCCTGACTTTTCTTTAGCCGCTGCCCAGCGAATGGTGATACGATTTTAGAGTAACAACATGGATACACCGGCGTTCAACAGTAACCAGATTTTCTCTAACGAGAAAAAGCGCAAAATCGGCGAGAGCATTCTCGAGCGTTATACGGGTTCGTTGCGTGGGAAATTCCAGAAACAGATCCTGCTCACCAACTTCGATCACTACGTGAAGCAGTTCCGCAAACTCACCGACTGCGGAAAACCCACGCGCGGCTCGGCGATGACCGCGATCCACTCGCCTAAGCACGGTGTGTCGCTTGTGAATTTCAACATCGGCGCGCCCACCTGCGCGCTCATCGTGGAAGTGCTCGCCACGATCG
>Ga0207125_10101_pt1 | contig 20455 bp, 11 predicted proteins | sample Alteio_BWMinHeat_19_FD_153556 | JGI IMG/M metagenome (GOLD analysis project Ga0207125, IMG submission 153556) | Enriched cells from forest soil in Barre Woods Harvard Forest LTER site, Petersham, Massachusetts, United States -... | ecosystem: Environmental > Terrestrial > Soil > Temperate forest >...
CAATACCAATCGCGCGACATGCCCGCATTGGAATCGTCTTCAAGGTGGGTGGCGATCAGCGACTCGGCCTTGGCTTCTGAAGCCGCAACGCATGGGCCAAGATATCGCGCTGTGGCTCCGGGACGCGAAAGCACATAACCGCGTGCAGCAACGCTGCATCGGCCCGAGGTCAACAACATGTCCAACAAATCTTTGCGCGACACACCGAATGCTGCTTCGTCCAGGCTGAAGACCTCATCAGGTATCCGCGCGTCGACCGTATCGCCTTTGCCACTCACCGGCACACTATGCGCTGCCAGACCCCAACGTTCTACTGTCTCTTCGACAACGAAACCGAGCTTTTCGTAAAGCGGGCGACCCTCGTCGGTCGCGTCAAGTTTCAGTGTGCGAATCTCATTTGCCTCGGCCCGTACGATCAGGTCTTCCACTAACTCTCTTGCATATCCCTGCCGTCGATATTCAGGCCGGGTCAGGACCATGCCGATCCACGCCAGCCGCTTTCCGTACGGCAAAAGACTCGCAGTGGCCACAACCTTTCCAGCGGATTCCACACAACGAAAACCTTCCGGTGCGAGCCGCAGCACGCGGAGCCAGTCCTCCGGCGTCTGATTCCATTTCGCAGCCTTGGACAGTTCCATCGCGGACGGAATATCTGCTGGCGTAAGGGCTCGCACCACCGTTGGCATCAGGACGCCTCCCGATTTTTCCACCACTCGATGAAGTGTGGCAGCGCGACTTCAGGGCCGGCAAGCTCAGGATGCCAAAGATTTTCCCACTCGAAAGAGACGAACCCGTCGAAGCCTATCTCTGCAAGCGACGCGAACATCGTTTGGAATGGGAAGTCTCCTTCGCCAGTCGCCACGTAATGGCTTGAACCTTGCGAATCCCTCTTCATGTCCTTCAAGTGCACGTGACGAATGTGCGGCTTCATCTGTGCCGAGATGAGCGGCAATTCCCCGCTCTGCTCCCAGGCATTTGCCGGGTCCCAGATGATGCCCGTATTCTCGCCTTCCAGTTGTGCGAGAACCTCGTCCACATCGTTGACCGCCGCGAAATCACCGTGGGTCTCAAGCCATACTTCCAGTCCACTGGGCTTAAGTTTTTCCGCGAGCCGGTTGAGAGAATCAGCGATCCACCCAGCCGTTTGCCCGCGTGTATTGCCGGGCTGGATGCGATCCCCGAACACTCGAATCGAAGGCGCACCGAGCCCGGCGGCGAGTTCGGCCATGCGCAGTGCGGAGTCGAAGTTGCGCTGCCGCTCCAGCGGATCGCTGGAATGAAAGCATGCGCTGCTGCCCATCGAGGCAACGACCAGGCCGAGGTCCTGAATGACGTTCCGCGTGCCGGCAAGCGCGGAGGGTTGGAACTCCGACAAGGTCCACAGATCGAGCTCACGCGAGACGACGCGCAGTTCGACGCCGTCGTAGCCATACGTCGCGGCGGCCTGAACGATTTCCCTCAGGTTCCAGTCCGGACATGCGAGTGTGGAGAAACTTGTTTTCATCATGTCATCCGACTCAGCATGTCAGTGGTTACGCGATGCTGCACGGGGTCTCCGCCAAAGAAACGTTCGAGCTCATCCATGGCTGCGTCGGCCATAGCGCCACGGGTGTGAGGGCCACCGCCTCCGACGTGCGGCGTCACAATGGCGCCGGGCAGAGTCCGCAGTGGATGGTCCACTGCAAGAGGTTCGTCCGGATCGGTAACGTCCAGCGCACAGCGGAGCCGGCCACTCCTGACCTCCTTCGTTAGAGCAGGAAGATCGATCAAGCTGCCCCTGGCGATATTGATGACGACAGCTCCGTCCGGAAGCATCGCCAATCGCTCGCGGTTCAGAAGATGCCGTGTTTTATCGGTCGCTGCGGCTGTCAATACGAGCAGCGAGCTCCGCTTCAATACCCCATTAAGCGAATCGAACTGGACGGGCAGTCGAGCGGCAAGTTCTTTGGAGGCGAAGGGGTCGTGGACTCTCCAGCGGACATCGAAGCCTCGCAGCATGTCGATCAGGGCGCGCCCGATCCGGCCGCACCCTATCATCCCCACCTCACGCCCGAGCAGAGATTCGTCTGCACCGCCGGTCGTGTGGACTTCGCTATAAATACGGTTCGATTTCCTGCGCAAAGCGTCGCGGTAATAATCGACATTCCGAGCGGCATACAGCAGAAACGCTGCGCCGAGCTCCGCCGTCGGTCGTGCCATTGGTTCCGGCGTATTCACGATAACCAGCTTGCTAAACAGCGATTTCTCGAACCGTTTTTTGACTTCGCCGCCGCAATGAACGATCACTTTTACAGACTTCATCTGCCGCATCGTTTCGGCAGAAAGATACGGACTGTCCCATGTTGTGATCAAGGCGTCCGCGTCGCGAAGACCGGGAGGAATGACGCCGTCAAACTGACGGATGGGATACAAAGTCCATCGCGAAAATCCGCGCAGACGCCTTTTCCGGCGTTCGTCGAAGAACGACGCAAACAACTCTTCTCCAGCCAGTACGGCGATGATTGGCTTTGTCATAAACCGTGCTGAGTCTAGCACGAACTCTCCCATATTTGTTTCGTTTTATTTCGTAAAGTAATGCTTGACATTGCATTCACCGCTAAACGAAAGTATAGGGCATGCTCGTGGCCAATTCCACCGACTATGCCGTCATCCTCTGCTACATCCTCCTGATGGTCGGTGTGGGGTTCTACGTCATGCGGTTTAACAGCACGGCGTCGGAATATTTTCGTGGCGGCAGCCGCATACCATGGCTGGTCGCGGGGCTCAGTTCCTTCATGTCCGGCTTCAGCGCGTGGACCTTTACCGGCGGCGCGGGCGTCGCGTACGGCTCGGGAATTGCCGTCATCGGCCTTTATCTTGGCAATGCACTGAGCTTTCTGCTGGGCTACTACGTGTTCGCGTCGCGCTGGAGACGCACCCGCATCAGCACCGTGATGGAGTATCTCTCCGATCGCTATGGCCCGGCGACGCATCAGACATTTTCCTGGGCGACCATTATCTTCCAGCTTTTTACCAGCGCCACCATGCTCTATGGGCTGAGCCTGTTCGTTTCCACTGCGTGCCAATTCTCCGTGACGGCAACCATCCTCGTGACTGGGGCGGTGATCCTTTCCTATAGCGTCGTTGGCGGTCTATGGGCGGTGGTGGTTGCGGATTTTCTACAAGCATCCATTCTGCTCCCGTTCTGTGTTGTGCTGGCAGCGGCTTCGCTGGTGCATGTCGGTGGCTTCTCCGGGCTCGCCCATTCCCTGCCGCCACAGATGAAGACCATTTCTCTCCATGGTGAGTTTGGGTGGATCTATCTTGTCTGCTGGACGGTGATGGTTTCCTTCGGCTATAACACCGCGGCCATGGCGCAGCGTTATTTCAGCGTGGAGAACGAGCGCGCTGCCAAGAAGGCCGCTTTGCTGTGTTGCGGGCTGTTTTTTGTTGGCGCTTTCCTGTGGTTCATTCCTCCGATGGCGATGCGCATCGTTTACCCCAACCTGCATGCCATCTGGCCCCACCTTGCCAATCCGAACGAAGCGTCGTACGTGGCAGCGAGCCTGACCTTTCTGCCGCATGGACTTATCGGTGTGATGCTCGCCGCGATGTTTAGCGCCACGATGGCGAGCCTTTCGGCCCAATTCAACTTCAAGTCCGCGATTATGTCGAAGGACATCTATCAAACGCTCTTTCGCCCCAAGGCAGGCGAGCGTGAACTGCTGATTGTGGGCGCATGCATGACGTTGCTGATCGGCGGACTCACAATTGCTTTAGCTGTCATCATGGCATCGCGCGGCGAAAGCATATTCGAAGTGATGATGACGTTCAACACGCTGATCTCTCTTTCGTACGGCCCACCTGCGCTGCTCGGTCTGGTTTTCCGGCGCACTCCGTGGTGGTCGGGCATCGCGACCTTCGCTACGGGATTCATCCTGGGAATCCTTGGCGACTTCGTTTTCCATTGGACCTTCATTCAGCAAATCGTATTCGTCGTCCCGCCGGCCTTCGCTGTATTTTTCCTCAGCATGTTATTCGACCGTAAGGAGTGGCCGGGTCGCGCCAGCCTCTTCAAGAGACTCGACACTCCCGTCGATCCCTCTGAAATCAGCGATGTTCCCGACTTCAGCCGCCCTGTGTTTCGTTTCCTCAGCCGTACCGTGGCGTGCATCGGCCTTGCAGCGCTTCTACTGTTGATTCCAAACCCGCCCGGCGCCCGCATGACGATACTCGCCTTCAGCGGAATCACCCTGGCGGTAGCAGCGTCGCTCTGGTTCGTTCCGGGCACCAGCAAATTCGGCAGTAAAGCCGACCTGCTCGCTGAACAAAAATCATGAAACGATCCTCTCCCAGTTTTTCGATCGCGTCACTGCATCTTTCGCGCCGCCATTTCTCCCAGATGCTGGCGGCGACAGCGGCCTTTGCGTTTTCGAAGGAGATGTATGCCCAAACGAAGCGTGGCCCCACCATGCTGCTGGGTGCGACCGACCCCTTCTGCGGTCTGGACACGCTTCGCATGCGCTACGCCGCCGGTCATCGGCCTTCCAACGATATCGCAGGGAATGCCCTCGCCTGGCTGCTGACCAACAACAATGAGTTCGCGAAAAAATCACTTGCCATAATGCAGACATCAAGTCTGCCTGCCGCCGGATCTCGCGGGTGGCCGGCCTATGCCAACTGGGCACTCGCATTCGATTGGTTATACGAGTGTCGCGCATTCGATCAGGCATTGAAAGACCGCGTCGCAAAGCAGTTGCTCGATGGCGCCACAACGATGGCCGCCACGCCGGACATCAAACACCCGGAGCAAGCATCGTTTCACAACTACACCACGCGCTTTCTTGGCTTGACGACGTTCGCCTTGTGCGCTGCAGCGAAACATCGCCCCAATGATCCGATGGTGGAAGAGTTGAGGACGAAGGTAGCCGTTGCCTTCCAGAACATTCTGCAAGTCTCTGACATCGTCGCGCCGCGCGGCAGTTATCACGAGTCGATGGACTACATGCGCATCGCCTACGTCCCGATGGCGTTGCTTGCTGAGTTGCAGCGTACGACAGCCGGCGTGGATCCCGCGCTTCGCTTTGGCATCTACGAAAACTTTGCCGACACGTATCTCTACAAGCTGTTTCCCGATGGAACGCCATCACGCGAGGGCGACAACGAGTATCCGATACTCGACGATCGGGACACTACAGCCCTTGGCTACGCGGTCCACCGATTCAAAAACCCTTATGCTGCCTGGCTACTGCGCGACAGCGGCTTCGCGTCACCCAAGTGGATGTTGCCTGTGCTGGATTTCCTTTGGAACGATCCCGATGTAGTTCCGCGCAATCCAGCAGCAACGGCAGCGGGTGAGATTCCGCTCTCACGATACTTTCCCGGCGTAGACCAGGTTGTCTTCCGCAATGGCTGGGGGGCGAACGCTACACGAATCGAGTTCGACTGCGGCCCTTACCTTGCCAAGCATCAGCATCTGGATCGCGGCCACTTCACCATCTATCATCGCGGTCATCTCGCCATCGACAGCGGGGCCGACTACACCGAATCGGAAAGCCCACACTATATCAACTACTATCGGCGCACCGTGGCGCATAACACGATGCTGGTCTTCGACCCGAAGGAACATTTCTTCTGGTCTGAAAACCTGCTCGAAGCCGCGAACGATGGTGGCCAGCGGATGGATTCCTCGCGCTTCTGGAACACCGTTCGCAGCCGCGAAGATTGGGAGAAAACGCGCGATCTATGGGAAGTCGGGCATCTGGCCATCGTCGACACCGGCGAAGAGGCAAGTGGCGACGCTGGCTACCACTACGCTCTCGGTGATGCGACGCGCGCTTACTCTCCGCACAAATTGCGTTCCTTCACACGGCAAGTGCTCTACCTTCCAGGGCTCGACGTCCTGCTGGTCTTCGACCGCGTCATCAGTACCGATCCTGCATTTCGCAAGTCATGGCTGCTGCACGGCGTCGATATGCCGTGGGTCGATGGAAAGGGTTCCGCGACCGGCAACGGTGAAGAGACGTTTGGCAATGCCAGCCGCTTCCGTATGCAGGAAGGCGATGGCGAGATTCTGGTTCACACGCTTCTACCCGCGAGCCACTTGACATCGCGGCGCGGCGGGCCGGGCCTCGAGTTCTGGACGCCCGGCAACGCCAGCGGAGGGCCATGGGGAAGCGGCCGCAACTGGCCGCTCGAACCTGCGGAAGGCGGCCCTCTCCCGATCGATCCCGAAGAGCTTGCGATGTGGAAGAAGTTTTACGGCAACGATATTCAGAGCATCGAGCGCTCTAATCATCGCAACGTTGTTCCCGGTGCGTGGAGAGTGGAAGTCTCCCCGGCACAACCTCAACTGGAAGATCATTTTCTTCATCTGTTCGAAATTGGCGACCGCGGAAAGACTGGCCGCTTCACGGTTGAGCTATTGCAAAGTGCGGGCATTGCCGGCGCCGCTTGCGCCCTGGCAGGAGCGGCGGGTATCGCTGCGATATTTCCCGCTCAGGATGCGCCACTCGACTATGTTGAAGTGACGCTCCCCTCTTTTCCTTGTCACACAGTGTGGATCGCAGGACTCGAGCCCAACCGCCACTACAACGTCGAGCTCGTCGGCAGTAATCTCGCAACAGGAGACGCCACCCCACCCGGTGTGCCTGTGGCGTCGCTGCAAGCCCGCGCAAACAAGCACGGCATCACCCAGGTCAAATCCGGAGCCAGCGTCTTTCCACCCACAAGCCGCATGAGCCTCCGAGCCGTCTAGGAGTGATTTACCCTCAGCTGTAGTTAGGGCTGAAGGCCCGTCCTATACCAGCCCAGGGCGGACGGGGTCCCCGACGGGCGCTTTTGCCCGTTGGGGGAGGAAGCCCTGGGTTACCTGCGTGATGAATGTCAGAGCGCTGAAGGCGCGACATATAGATGCCCGATCTGCGACTACATCAGAACGAAAAATAGCATGAAGTTATCGGCTGCTTTCCATCCCCGCCAACGCCGCACGTGCGAGATGGTGCGACATCATGCTGTCCGGCAGCAGCAGGGCTTCGTTGAACGCCTGTTTGGCATCGTCTTTTCGATGCAACGCGGCCCGCATTGTGCCGATGTTGTACCACCACCACCCAGTGTAGGCACTGGTATCCTTCACACGTTCGGCAGAGACCAGTGCTGCGTGCAGCTTCTGCGAGTCGCGTGCCGAATCATATGTGCCCAGTACTTTCTCCGCCCTGTCGACCCACGCGGCATCCGCTCCTGTTTTGCTGGCAGCCGCCTGCTGCAACAGTCGCATGGCCTCCTGTGGATGTTGGCAGGTCTTCGCAATCCCCGCCATTCTGATGTCGGCTTGTGAAACCGCACCATTGACGGCAAGCCCTGAGTGGTCGCCCGCAAGAAACGCTGTTGCCTCAGTGCATTTACCGGATGCGGCTTCCGCTTCAGCCTGCATTAGCTTGATTTCGAAAAGCACCTGTGACGCATTGACGCCGCCTTCCTCACTTGGAAAGAAGCGTCCCTCGAACAACGCCAGGGCCTCATGGAATTCGCCGGCTTCAGCGCGCGTCAAGGCAAGCTGATACACAAGCGGCGCAGGCATCGAAGAGGGCGACGCATACTGCCCCAACGCTGCAGCACGTTCTTTCGCCGGAACACCGGTGAGACTCATCGCTTCGTCCAGGCCGGCGTAGATCTCGGCATTCGCCGGATCGTTTGTCACACCTTCCCGGAAGGCCTGCAACGCGCGCTGCGGATCGCCCTTCACATGCAGCCATGCTTTCCCGATGTCGGCATCGAGTACCGGCAGCTTCGGGCTGAGCCGCTTTGCTGCAGTCCAGTGCTGCATCCCCAGGTCGTCCTCGTTCTTGGAAAAGAGCAGCGTACCCAGCAGATAATGAGCGGTGCCATCGTTGTTGTTGGCCGCCAGCGCGGCCTCAAGCACAGTCCGATCCATTGACGATGACGGAAAGACGAAACTCGACGAAAGCCGTTCCGCTGCCTGCCAATTTTGCGTCGCGTCCGTGCCGAGCTTTGCTTTGCAATACGCTGCATAGTAGAGAACAAGCGGATTCTGCTGTGGCAGCACAGACCCGGGCTCGGTCTGGTCCGAAGAAACTTGCGGATACGTACGGTCCAACACCGTCAGAGCCTTGCGATATTGGCCGAGTTCCATGTACTCAGTGGCCACACGGAGAACACGGTACGGATCGCTCGCAAGATGCGGGAGATCGGGCTTGCTCGTCTCCTCTTTTAAAAAATCGCTCATCGGATCGATAGCGAATCCCTGCCGTGCGAGTTCGTCTGACGCCGCCGCATTGCCACTCGCACGAGTGACCGCTTCCAATTGCTCCAGCGCACGGATGTCCAGCGGTGCAGCCACAACAGCGTCTTTCAGAAACACCGTCGCCGCCTGCAAATTTCCCTGCTGCGCCCGCAATGCGCCAAGACGAAGCGCAGCTCGCGCACGAAACTCCGCCTGCCGGTACGCGACTTCATACGCCGTCTGTGCTTCTCGTGTATGCCCCAGCCCATCTTCCGCGATGCCAAGGTAGTAGGCGATCTCTGCGTTCGGCGTGTCGCGCTTCTGCACTGCCTGAAGCAGCTTCACTGCTTCCGCATAATGTTGCTGCGCCGCAGCCAGCCTTCCCGCGGCCATCTGCAATGCGAGGCTATCCGGGTGCTTCTGTATCGCATCTTCATATGTCTGTAGCGCCAGTACGACTTTCCCATTCATCTCCTGGTCGGTCCCGAGCTTCAGCCACTGGTCTTCGGTCCGGTTGTCCAGGGCAGGCGTGTCGTACACCTGCTGCGGACCGACGTTGATCGTCGACTCCGGGTCCCAGTCGTACTTGCCATCGGTGTGGCTCAACAGCATCGTTCCCGCACGATCTCTCAGCTCAAACGTCAGCTTCGCTGCAGGGCCATTAACTGGAACCGTGTGCGACCATAACTTCTCCGGAGACAGATCGTCAGTCTCTTTCCACAGAGTCTTTCCATCTTGAACCAAACTGATGTGCGCACCCGGGATACGCTGATTCACATTCAGTGCAGCCGATACATCAGCACCATGCGTTTCCAGAGAAACGACCCCCGCCTTATTCGCGCGCGAAATGCCGCCCGTACCGCGCACCGGCATCCAGTACTCGCTAAAGCGAATTGTCTGGCCGGGATCGAGGAACGCGTACGTCTCCTGGTTGCGGAACAGGCCGGCCTGCACTTCCACATACGCGCTGTTGTTGTCGGAGAGTGCTGTGCGCCAGCCGAGCCCCTCGGCATCCGCGCCCCAGCTCCATATCTTCTTCGCCGGCAGTTCGCTGTACTCGGCATAGTGCACCGTGCCCGTTTGCGTCTGCGGATTCCAGATGCCCATAAACGGCTCGTGGCTGCCATGCACAAAATACGAGACAGGACCGTCCTGCTGGTTCTTGATGACGCTGAGATCGATGCCGTCATCCCCCACCGGCCAGCGACGCACTTCAGTGAAGCCATGCGAGGCGGCAAACTGCATTGGATACTTGATCTGCGAATCGTCCTGCACCTGGATGCCCGCATTGTTCCACCAGTAGTAGCGGTGGCGAACGTCGCTCCGGTTGTACAGCGTGACCTTCTCTTCCAACAGCGTCGAACCGGGGCGCAAAATCAGTTCCACACCCCACTGCATCCCATACACGCGATCGATGTTGCCCACCGAAACCGACGCGCTGCCGTCAGCATGCGTCGCATACGCAAAATCCACGGGCGACATGGAAACCCAATTGTGAGAGACCGGAAAGTTGAACTCTATCCCGAATGCCGCCCAAGCCCCTCGATATCCGATCTGCGCTTTCTTGATCGATGGGTTGGCATAGAACATCGGCTGGCCGCTGATCTTGTCGACGCAGGTATAGAGGTGTCCGCCGATATCGGGCAGCACGCTGCACTTCAGATATTCGTTCTCAAGAAATACCGCGCGCCAGACATGGTCTTTCTTCTGCCCCGTCAGGTTCTTCCGCAAAGTATACGGGTAGCTGAACTGGGTTGTGCCGTAGGTATCGAATGGCGGATTGGGATCGGGCGCGCCCTCTTCATACGTCGGCAGCGTCATGCTGCCTTGCCATACCTTCACCTGCGCCACAGCCGATCCGCAAGCGGCGGCCAGCGTCACAGCAAGTACCGTGACGTAGAAGAAAATTGACCTCATAGCAACGCCGCCGAGTCCTTGTCCAAATAGATCGCGGCATTCGGATGACGTTGCAGAATCGACGCCGGAGCCATTGGCGTGACCTCTCCCTGGAAGCAGGTTTTCACCGCGTTCGCCTTGCGCGCATCCGGCGCGACACACAGGATATGCTCCGCTTTCATGATCTGCCGGATGGTCATCGAAATCGCCTGGCGCGGTACATCGGCGAGCGTGGGAAACCATCCCTCCCCCAACTGCTGCTTGCGGCAGGCCTCGTCCAGGTTGACGACGATATAGGCTTCATCCGTATCGAAATCGGCCGGCGGATCGTTGAACGCGAGATGCCCGTTCTCGCCAACACCCACGAACGCAACGTCAATCGGGGCTTTGCGAATTTGCGCACTCACGCGCGCAATGACCGTCGACGGATCTTCCGTCCCATCGAGCAGGTGGTACTTCTTGATGCCGACCTTTTCGATCAGCCGCTCTCTGAGGTATTTGCAGAAGCTGGCCGGCTCCTGGTTGGAGATACCCACGTACTCGTCAAGGTGAAACATCTCTACGCGGTCCCAGTCGATGGCAGCGATCTTCGTTAGCGCATCCAGAAAATCGAACTGTGAGGCGCCCGTGGCCGCAATAATGCGGGCCTGCCCGCGCTGGGAAATCGCGTCCCGGATGAGAGAAGCCGCTTCGTTGGCTGCCGCCTCGGCCATCTCGGCTTTGGAAGAGAACACTTTAATTGTCATGGTCGATCCGTATGCTCCGTTTACGAAGATTATCCTACAATTCGTAACACAACGATGCAAAAAGAAAGTAGCATGGATATCGACTCCCGGAGCCAAGACCGGAGGAGGCCTGTATGTTCAACGCCAAAAGCCTTGCCTTGACCGGTTGTTTCGTCTGCTCCTCTGCTCTCTCGCTCGCGATCAATGCACAAACACCGGTGCCGACGGAAAGCGCCTTTCCTCCCGAAGCCTTCCGCGTCCTGCCCCAACCCGGGGCAGAGAATCCCGAGATGACGCCCTACCTGCTCTACCAGACCGCGCTCGCGTGGCATCAGGATCAGCTTCGTCAGGCACGTTGGTCGCAGGTGAAGACTCAGGACGACCTCCTCCGGCTACGCTCTGAACTGAGACAATCTGTCCTTGAGATGATCGGCGGCCTCCCCGCCGAGAAGACCGATCTCCACGCGACCATCACCGGTCGCATTGCGGCCAACGGCTTCCACATAGAAAAGCTCGTCTACCAGAGCATTCCCGGCTTCTATGTCACCGCTCTCGTCTATGTTCCCGAGAATAGCGATAAGGTTCATCCCGCAATCCTTGTCCCCGCCGGACATTCGGAAAATGGGAAAATTCACTACCAGGATCTTTGCCAAAGACTCGTGCAGCGCGGCTACCTCGTCATCAGTTGGGACCCCGTCGGGCAGGGCGAGCGAAGTCAGTTCTGGGACGCAAAAGCAAAGAAGAGCCGTTACAACCTCATCTGCGCCGAACACGCTGTGATGGGAAACCTCGCCTACCTCGCCGGAACCAGCCTGGCGCGGTGGGAAGTATGGGACGGCATGAGAGCTGTGGATTATCTGCTGACCCGTCCGGACGTCGACAGCAAGAGGATCAACCTGACTGGAACCAGCGGCGGCGGTTTTCAAACCAGTCTGCTCGGTGCACTGGACGAGCGCATCAAGGTGATCATTCCTTCCTGCTACATTACGGCGCTTCCGATGCGGATCGAGAACCGCATCTTTGTCGATCCCGATAGCGACCCCGAGCAGGATCTATTCGGCTTTCTATCGAAAGGAGTCGACCACGCGGGCCTATTACTGATGATGTATCCGCGCCCGGTCATGGTCGCGACCGCGACACTGGATTTCTTTCCCGTTCAGGGAGCTCACAAATCCTACTCCGAAGTGCGGGCCTTCTATGATCGCTTCGGGCATGCAGACCGAATCGGCTTCGCGGAAAGCTATAACACTCATCAATACTCTCTAAAGAACCAGGAAGCTGCGCTCAACTTCCTTGACCGGTTTAATAACATGCCATTGCGGCACGGACTTCCGTCGGTAACGGTTTTTCGCGACACCGATCTGCTTGCTACAAAAAGTGGCCAGGTGTCAGTCGATTATGCAGGCGCTCGACCACTGACCAGCCTTGTCGCGGAGTATTCCGCCGAACACCGGCCGCATCAGCAGAAAACGTTGGCCGAGCTATATCTAAGTGAGCAAAACCCCAATATCGCATCCTGGGCAGTCCGCCAGTACACAGGCTCGCCCTCAAGCCACGAGGTCGGCTGGGAAGCTGCTGGAAAAAACACCGACGGGACGCTGCATATCGACCGGTATCTGCTTCACCACAGTACGTACCTGGAAATGCCTCTCCTTCATTTCTACGATGACAAAAACCACTCCAGGGGGGCACTCCTATGGCTCGATCTACAGGGAAAAGCCACAGCCAAGGACTGGCCTGACATCGCGAAGCTGCTGCACCAGGGTTACGACGTGTTCTCGTTTGATTTCCGGGGCATGGGCGAAACCCGCATGAACTACCGCGCCCGCTCACCCGACGACCCCGACCTTGTGCGCGGAAATTTCGACCAGGCATACATCAGTCCACTTTCAAGCGTCCTGGCAGGCTATACCTACAATTCCCTTCTGCTTGGCCGGCCGTACTTTCTCCAGATGCTGGACGACATCCATATCGCCGAGATGTTCATCCACAGCCTGCCTACACCACGGGACTCAGGCCATCCACCAATCACTCTCCTCGCCACCGGCGACGCCTACACGCTGGCTGTTCGGTATAAGGAAATCGACCACGCAGTAACAATATCGCCGACAACATCAGCACCCGCCCTGGACTGGTCGAAGCTGGTAGATCAACGCCAGGAACAGTGGCCTATAGCCTTCCTTATGCCATCGGGAGCCGCATTTAAAACAAATTGACGGACACCCGCCATGATCTCGTGGCAACGTGATTCCACTCATCATGAAATGGATGCAATAGCCGTGCTTCAATCTCTCCATCGTTCGCTCCCGACCATTTCTACGCCCTCGGTTTGGCTGTTCGTCGTCGCTCTAACCATAAGCCCCTACCTGCATGCATCCGAGGCTGCTCAGCCAACTCAAGATGCCCCGTCTATCCTCTCCATGTCTCGTGCGTATTACCTTGACGATCTAATACAGCGTCATGACTACACTCCCGGAAAAAACAGCTTTCTCTTCCAGGCCCTTCACGCAGGCCAGAAAAAAATGGTGCTAAATCTAACGGGCAGCGGCTCCGTCCGCCACTTCTGGTCTACCTGGAGCGTCCCGGGAAGCGACTCAGTTCCAGGCGACCGAGTTCTTCTCCGCGTTTTCGTGGACAAGCAGCCCACCCCATCCATTGTTGGAACGATCGACGAACTCTGTCGAGCAGCTGAAGCGACCGGAAGCCGGTACGTGCCGTTTCCGGCGTTCAATTATAAGGGCGCCTATAACTTTTATCTCCCTATCTACTTCACGAACGGCATAAGAATAGAAGTCGAAGCGCTCACTGATCTGGACGAGTTTTACACTCAGATCGACTACCGTCTTGATCCGGAGCATAAACAAACAACTCGCCTCGTTAGTGAAGCAACGAAGGCCGGCTTGATTCTAAGATATGCCGGCAAGCCACGCCCTTCGCTCGAGAAACCACAGCTTGCAGAACCCCAACTTCCTCATACAAGTGCCGATCTGCAATGTAGTCCAGCGAACGGCACTTGCGAATTCTCGATAGAGGGCCCTGGCATTATCAGAAGCCTTGCATTCCGCGGAGACATACCGCCAGACCTTAATTTGGATATTTACTGGGACGATGACGTAGACCCAAGTGTGCGTGCCCCGTTCCAATACTTCTTCGGGGGTTTTGTGAATGCTGCGATGGAGGTGGGACCCGGTCAGTCGACCTGCTACTTCCCCATGCCGTTTCGGCGCAAAGCCCGCATTGTATTGCGTAGCTCATCAGGCCATCCTGCGAACATCGTTGTCGACTACAGGCTCGAACGCAAATCGGTCTCCACAGAAGTTCCCTATTTCCACGCCGTCTACAATGAAGCACAGAAGACACTGGGGTACCAGCAATATTCGGTCCTTCACATTCACGGCAACGGACTCTTTGTCGGGGTGAATCTCTTCGACAGCGGCCACAATCATGGCGGAGGAGATGCTGCGCTGATCGATGCCGCAACCCCACATCCGCGCGTTTTGCATGGCATATGCGGTGAGGATTACTTCGCTTTCGCATGGCATCATACGGGAACGATGACGCCGCTCTCGGGCGCTCCTGTACACGAGCGGCGCTACCGGCTTCACTTGGAAAACCCCTATCCATTCAGTGAGTCGTTTCAATTTCTTTTCGGCGTCTTCGCCGGTCTCACGCCGAAAAGCGTCGCATTTTGGTATCAGTTCCAAGCAGTTCCTCGACAAACCCAATGGATAGGCATCAACGCTCCCTGGAAGGTACTGGGACCACTTGGCCCCGACACTCCGCTGCCGAACACCGTAAGTGGAGGCAGTTACGAGAGCATGGTAACGATCAATAAGCCGACTACGCTGATAGAACACTGGCAGGAGGCTCAGATGTTTTCGGGCTTTCTCGATCTGACCTATCAGTTCCGCCATTATGTGCTGGTTGAGAGTGGCTCAGGATTTGTTGCTGGCGCGAGTCGAACCATGCTAGCGACCCAAATTTACTCGCCTTCTACGCGGGCGGTGGAAACAATACTTGGGCACGACGACGGCGTGCTCCTCAAAATGAACGGTAGAACTCTGTTAACCCTCCCCGGTCACTCCGGCTTCGGGCCCTCCCGGCTGTACCTTCCGTTACACGCGGGCTGGAACACGCTCGATCTCGTTTTATCGAACACGGAAAACGTCGACTGGCGTTGGTCGGGTCTGTCTCTCGCGCTGCGGCACGGTATAGGTCAGGACGAGGGTCTGAGGTTCTCTTCCGAGTTACCAGCTAACTCATTCGCTCTTGTCAACACAGCTCGACATTAGCTCAATCTGGAATTTATAACGATCAGGACGTCAAAATGATGAACTTCTATAGCACTATGTGCCTCTTTGTTGCTCTATTGCCGTTTTCGCGAGCCATCCAGGCTCAGCAGACACCTGCCTCTCCTTCGTTTTACAAAACCAGGACTTCAGACGAATGGGTTAAACACTCGATCCGTGTTCAGCGGACATACTCCCACGTTCTGGTAGTCGATGCCTCCCAAAAACCTCCACACCAGGTCGAAGTCTCACCTCTCAATCTCAATGCAAAACCAGTAGATCGGCCTGTGCCCAGCCATAGGTATACCGTGTACGCCGTCTTCCGTACCTTGCAGGAAGCGGCGGACGCCGCCCTGGGCGGTGATTTAGTCGCAGTGATGCCCGGCTCCTATGCGGGGTTTGTTCTCGAAGATAAACCAAGTGCTGGCGACGGCCGATACATCCATTTCAAAGCGATGGGCCAACCGGGAGACGTTGTTATCAATCGGGCTTCCCGCAATCCCGATTGGATGATCCTCTTACGCGCAACGCATCACGTCATCATCGATGGCTTCAATCTTGCGGGACACAACGCTCCAGAGCTTGATCCCTTAAGTCCTCGCGCCGGAATCATGCTGGACGGCGATTTCGGGCTTACCGGAAAGCAGACCCACCACATCGTCGTCATCAATAATTTCTCGCACAATCACAGAAAATGGGGGCTTCACTCTCGCGACACTCACACAGTGCTGATGCAGGACAATCTCTTTGCACTATCCGCAATGGAGCATTCTGCTTACGTGTCGGATGGCTCGGACAACTATGTGATTCGCCGCAACATATTTTTCGGAAGTAATGCCGGTGGCCTTCAATGCAATCTTGATACGGTTAGTTCATTTCATGATCTTATTAGAAATCCCTTGCTTAGAGGCTATCGCAAAGAAGAACCAAATCGCGAGTGGGCTCTGGGCCTTATCAAGCTCGCAACGCAGAAATTCGGCGAGAACAATTTCCCCGATGGCCGCGGGATCAATTTTATTATCGAAGATAACGTGATGAATGGGAACGGAAAAGCCGGCGGCGGTTCGCTCAACCTCGCTGGCTTACAGGATTCGCTCATTCAGAACAATCTGATTTACGGAAACTACAACCACGGAATCGCGCAATGGGGCGATGCCAACCCCTACGATCGAGCCCAGGTTGAGCCCGGCCCAACGTCGCCTGACCGAATAAAGGGCCCATTCGACCTGCCACTTTGGGGATGCCGCGGCAATTTGATTCGCAACAACACTGTCCTTATGGACAATACTGGCCGTGCTGCAATGCAATGTCATGACGGAAGTTGGGGTACGAAGATGCGCAACAACATTTTCATCAACGACCAGCCCTTTTCACTCGAAGTCGATAACTCCAGCATCTATCGGTTGGACTCAAGTGACAGCGTAATCAACACACTCGGGTATACGCAGATTTCAGACAGTCTGAAGACACTTGCCATCACGTTGCCCGAAGGGCCGGAGACCATCGCCGAAATCACTCAACAACAGGCCGCAACCCAGTTCATGCGTCCCGGGCAAGAGCCATGGGTCATTATTGAGGGCAAATGGTGGAGGCTCAATCCCAACCGTCCTAACTTTCGACCGAAGCCCGGTTCCAAACTCTTCGCCGGGTGGGGCGACGCGGCGGAGCTTCCGCGCCAGGACCTCTCCGGCCATCGTCGATCTTCTCCCTCCCTGGGCGCATATGCGCCTGCACACAACTGAGCGATTTTGCCGCCAGGTCAGCGTGCGAAACTCTAAATACCTTCCTTTTGATTTTTTTCACTTGCAAATGGAAGCACATGATGGTTTACTTTAGTTTCTTATTGTTTCTTTTCATTTGCACTAAGTGAGGAAAATACCACGGTGAACCCCCTCTCCCGCCTTCTGGCTCTCCCGCAATCTGAAAAACAAGAGCGCGGGCTACTGTACACGCCAGCCGAAATTGCCCAGCAGCCTGCGACGTGGAGGACGACGCGGCGTCTCTTTGAAGAAGCCAAAGACGATCTGAAAGCTTTTCTGCAGCAATCCCATCGAGAGCGCTGGACGATCTACCTGGTGGGGGCAGGCACTTCAGACTATATCGGCCACTCTATCGCAAATCTGCTGCGCAGACAGTGGGGCTGCGAGGTATCGGCCGTAGCCAGCACGGATTTGCTCACCAATCGCGACGATCTGGTGATACCGGATCGCGACTATCTTTGGATCTCGTTTTCGCGCTCGGGAGACAGCCCGGAAGGGGTCGCCGTCCTCGAACAGGCGCTTACCTCCAGTCCCAGGGTCAGGCACCTCATCGTAAGCTGCAACAAGAATGGGCGCATGGTCGAACTCGCGCAGCAGTGCGAGAACTGTTTTGCGATGTTGTTGGACGATGCCGTAAACGACGGCGGATTGGCGATGACCAGTTCGTTTACCAACATGATCGTGTTTGGCCAACAGCTCGCGCATCTGTGGGACGGCAAACCCTTTGGCGAGACGCTGGACCGGATGACGCTGGCCGCGGACTATCTTCTGGACGAAGGGGCGCACCTGGCCCACAGCCTTGCGCAGCAGGGCTATCGCAGGGCCTGCTTCGTGGGCGCCGGGGCGCTGGGAGCGACAGCGCGCGAGTCGGCGCTAAAGATATTGGAGCTCACCAGCGGTGAGATTCAGACGATGTACGAGACGACACTCGGGCTGCGGCACGGACCCATGTCGTCGTTGAATATGGAGACCGTGTTTACTGTCTTCGTTTCCACTGACAACAGACGCCGGAGATACGACCTCGACCTGCTGAACGAGATCCGTGCAAAACAAGTTGTGCCCGCAATCGTGGCTGTAGGAACGGCGAGTGCCACGAGCGATTACAGCCTTCACTGCGCTGCCTTCGACGATCTCGACGATGCCTACCGCCCTGCGGTGGACGTCATCTTCAGTCAAATGCTCGGCCTATTTTCCTCCATCGAGCTTGGACTGAAGCCGGATTCCCCCAGCCCGAACGGCATCATCAGCCGCGTCGTCGAGAAGTTTGCTATCTACGCCTAGGGTATTGCTCGGCTTTCACCGCGCTTGAGTTAGTTGTTGGGAGATGACAACTTGGAACTATCGCCCGTTGGTGCTATCCGCAATACTGTGACCGCCGGTTCCCGCGGATTGATCCTGCTTGACCCGTACCCTCGGCCGATCGACCTGATCTTCGACGCACCAACCAAGGCCCGCCTTGAATCGCTCGGCGATGTCCTCTGGCACGACGGTCCTGCGGCCGCGGACGAGCATATCGATCGCTATCTCCCGGAAGCCGTCGCATTGATCGGCCAGTCGGCGCTGCCCCGCGAGCGCCTCGATCGCGCCCGCAAGCTAAAAGCCGTCTTCAACGTCGAAAGCAATTTCCTCCCGAACATCGATTACGAAGAGTGTCACCGGCGCGGAATCCCTGTCCTGTCCACCGGCCCTGTCTTCGCCAAACCGGTGGCGGAGATGGCGCTCGGCATGGCACTCTCCTCTGCCCGCCGTATTCATCAGGCGGACGCCGCCATCCGCGCCGGCCGCGAGACACTGTACGGCGAGGGCGACAATCAGGATTCCTTCCTGCTGTCCGGCAAGACGATAGGCATTGTGGGCTTCGGCAACCTTGGAAAGGCGCTGCTGCCGCTGGTCAGGGCGTTTGGCGGAGAGATCCTCGTCTGCGATCCCTGGATACATCCCTCGGTCCTGCGAGAGGCGGGCGTGACGCCGGTCTCGCTGCAGGAGTGTTTCCGCCGCTCTTCCGTTATCTTTCTGCTCGCGACGGCCACGACGGAGAACGCAGGGCAGATCGACAGCAGCTACTTCGATTCGATGTCTCGCGGTGCCATCGTTGTGCTGGTCAGCCGCGCCGGCATTGTGGACTTCGATGCGCTGCTCGATGCGGCGGCGTCAGGACAGATTCGGGCTGCCATTGATGTGTGGCCCGACGAGCCGATTCCCACGGATCATCGCGCGCGTTCCACGCCCAATACGCTGCTTCAGGCCCACCGCGCTGGCAACATTCCTGAAATCTGGCCCCTCATGGGACAGATGGTCGTAGACGATCTGGAGATGATTTTGAAAGGCCTGCCGCCGCAACGCTGCCAGCGAGCGCAATGGGAAACCGTCGCTCGCATGCGCAGCAAACCGGTTTCTTAAGCAGAAGACGGGACCCACATCGCAGGATTACAAATAAACAGCGACACAAAAGTGTCGCTGCATTCGATACCCTTACCGCATGTAATGGAATTTTTGGTGGAGCTGAGCGGGATCGAACCGCTGGCCTCCTCGTTGCGAACGAGGCGCTCTCCCAGCTGAGCTACAGCCCCACACCCAAGCTGCACACGCCTTCTGCGCTCACAGCCTGCTACGTTGGTAAGTTTAGCAGGAGATGCTCCCGCAGCAAAATCGCAGGGAAGCATCGCGCTGAACTATCGCCGCCCGGCACACGTATACATCCTTGCACCCGGAATTCGGGGTGTGCATCGAACTAGTGAGCTCTCAAACTTTTGGACTATCGAGCTTCCGTATTATCGAACTGACGCAGTGAGAGGTTTCCGCATGACGCAGCAGGAACAGCAAATGATCGACAGCCTCATCGAACGCATTCGCAACACCCAGCTCACCGACCGCGACCCCGAAGCCGCCGCGCACCTTCAGCAGGGCCTCGGCGGGAACCCCGACGCGATCTACATCCTCGCGCAGACTGTGCTCGTGCAGCAGCAGGCGCTGCTCACCGCGCAGACGCAGTTGCAGAGCGCGAACCAGCAGATCGCACAGCTTCGCGATGCCGCCGGACATCCGCCGCAGCAGCCTGCCGGAAGCTGGCTCGACCGCTTCTTCGGCTCCGGGTCTTCGACTCAGGCACAAGCTTATCCGGGACAGCCACCAGCCTATCCGCCCCAGCAACAGGCCGCATACGCTGCCCAGCAGCAGCCTGCGTACGGTACGCCCGTGTACGCTCCGGCTCCTCCGCAACAGCCTTATCCGCCGCAGGGTTATCCACCCCAGGCCTACGCGCAGCCCGGCTACGCACAGCCTGGTTATGCGCAGCCGGGATATGGGTACGGACAGCCCTCCGGTGGCAGCTTCCTCCGCAACGCTGCGCAAACGGCTGCGGGAGTCGCCGCGGGAGCGTTCCTGTTTGAAGGCGTTGAGTCGATGTTCGGCGGCCATGGTGGAGGCTTTGGCGGCGGAGGCTACGGCCACGAAGGCGGCACCACCATCAACAATTACTACGAAGACCGTCCCGCGCCGGAACACCACGCAGCAGCCGACACAGACAGCAGTTTCTACAACCCGTCCAACGACGCCAGCCGCGAC